>Ga0065721_10049319_pt1 | contig 37554 bp, 27 predicted proteins | sample Mesricmetagenome_FD_59108 | JGI IMG/M metagenome (GOLD analysis project Ga0065721, IMG submission 59108) | Mesophilic microbial community from rice straw/compost enrichment Sample: eDNA_1 v2 (version 2) | ecosystem: Engineered > Solid waste > Grass > Composting > Bioreactor | place: USA: Davis... | reverse complement strand
CGGCCACAAGGTCAGGCTCAGCAACCGTCCCACAGCAGGCGTGTCGCGGAGCAGTTCCGCCTGCGCGCGCGCGTCCACTTCGCCTGTGGCGATGTCCACCGTGCCGGAATATTGCAGCCGCATCATCGAGGCGCCGATTTCCAGGTTGTCGGAGTGCATCACGCCGTTGGTGATGACGAAATTCGCCCGCGCTTCACGCGCCCGGCTGCTGCCAAGGCCCATTCCGGGGACAATGCCGTCCAGCACGGGCGACAAAACCCCGAACAACGGAATGTCCCAGATCAGTCCGTCGCGAAGTTCGAATCGTCCGCTGCCCTGGATGCTGTGAAGATTTGTGGAACTGGCATCGGTCACCGTGAGACGTCCGCTCAGCCGTCCCTCCAGCCTGTTGGTTCTTGGAAGCAGATCGCTCATCAACAGATGCAGGTCGGCGTCATTTGCGAGGACATCGAATCCGAAACGGGCGCCACCTCCGGCTTCGCGGAAATCGAACGTTGCGTTGCCGGTGGCTGTGCCGCGGTAGAACCGTGCGTGCAGACCTTCCAGTTCCAGGTGTTCGCCAACCCAATGAATTCTTCCGGAAATGTGCGGCAGCCGGAACTTCCACCATTCGAACGGACCGCCCTCCAGCACGAAGTGAAGGTCGGCATCCTGTTCGTGTCGCATGGGAATCACGCCGTTCACGGTGGCTGAAACCGGATTCATGAAACGATACGGATCCATGTGCCTTGCGACCATTGGTCCGACGGCGCGCGTGATCACAGCCGGATCGGCCACGCCGTTGGCGTTCGTCAGGTAGATCTTCCAGTTCGGAATGTCGATATCGACGCTGGTTGCCGATCCGTATTGCGTGCCGCCGGCGCGGGAGGCGCGCGGTTCAATGATGCGGACGTAGCGGTTCGTGTATTCGATCGTTGCCGTTGCGTGGTCAAACGATTCCTCACGGATCAGAAAATTGGTGGCGGCAATCTGAATCTTCGCGCCGATGCTGTCGTGATCGTACCATCGACCGCGGATTTCGCCTTTGATGGACGGCGGCTGCCTCAGGCCGATGATCGTGTAGATGCGCTGCTGTTTGGTTTCGAGCAATGGCTTGAGGGCGGCGAGGTCGATCGCGCTGTCGATTTTGAACCAGTAATCACGAGTCGCCTCGTTGGAAACATGGACCAGCTTCAGATCGCCCTCGGTGCGGTGGGCGACGAGATCGGGCAGGCGCCAGAAGAGGTTGGAGTAACCGAAGTGGGATTGCGCCGCGTTGAACTGCACGCCGCGAAAACTGCCTTCGCCAACGTCGAAATGTCCGTCGAGCAAAATGGTGGGGCGCACTTCATTCCGCCAGTCGGCGTTTGAAAGATTTGTCCACGCCGGAAGCGTCATCGCTCCGGACGCCTTCAATTTCGGCGGCACCGTCCACGCGAACTGCTGAATCCATTGCCGGCTTTTCTCCGTCAGCAGCGGACCGATTTTCTGCGCATCGAAATCGGAGTTCCCGTTGAACCGAAATTCCCGCGTGGCGACATCGACCGCGGCATCTGCGGCGACATTGCCGCCATAAAGTGTCCCGGCCAGGTGATTCAACTTCAGATCGGGAGCGTCCCAGCTGGCGTCGCAGGAGAATTGATCCACGTTCAGCTTCGGCGATTTGATCCCCGAGAGTTCGGAATGCCAGCGGAGCGAATAGGGCGCGAGATTCGTCCAGAATCCCCAGCTGGAATCCAACGTTTCCAGAAGCGGCGCGGGTTCAAACGAGCCGGTCAGCTTCACCTGTTCCGCGGAACCGTGCGGGCTTTCGAATCCGGAAACTGCGATCGATCCCGAACCTGTTTGCGGCAGGGCATTGGTCATCGGGTGACGCCAGTTCGCGTTGATGCTGGCATTTCGCGCGGAGCCCCAGCGGGTGTGAAGCGCGGCGGCGGAAAGCTCGAGTTGTGCGCCGATGAGATTCGTGTCGGGCAGTTCGGAGATGAGATGCAGGTTGAGATTCAGGTTCGTGGCGCCGGCCCAGCGTGTCTGCGCGCTTGCGGCATTCAGCTGAAGGTCCACTTGCGAGACGATGTTGCTCGTGCCGGGAAGCATCACGACGGTGAGGAAGGCATCTTCAACCTTTCCCCACGGCGTGTCGGCGTCCGGCGTGCTGACGTTCAGGCGAACCGTGAAACTCTGGATTTCGCGCACGTCGCCGCGCACATCGAGATTCAATTCCGGCGGCGTGGCAAAATGAATCCGCTCCAGCGTGTCGGCAAGCTGCTGAAGCCGTCGTTGCACCGCGCCGGGTTCGGACGGTTTTCTGGGCGTGGTTCGCAGTTCGCGCAGAGCTGAGGCATTGGTCAACACGCCGCCGAGGTTCAGCTTCGCGCCGGCAAACTGTGCCTGGAACTGGTTGAGTTCCCAGAGATCGTTTGGCAAAAGGCGGAGTTCGGTTTGAATTTTCTCCAGCGCGATCTTGCGGCTTGGCGCGTTGGTGTCGGAAATCTCCCAGTCGAGTTCGCCGTCCTTCAATACCAGTCCGCGCACCTGGAGTTGAAGCCGGAGCAGGGCGCGATAGTCGATTTCCACCTCGGCTTCCTTCACGGTAAAGCGCGGGGCAACGGTGCCGTCCGAGCGCACGAACTGAACTTTCTCTGCAACGATGCCGCGGTTCCATCGCCAGCGCATGCGTTCGAACTGAAGATCGATGCCGCGATGATTGAGTCGCGTGAGCAACGGGCGCTTGATGAAGTCGGGGAGCCCGATGCGGTTCAAGTACAGCAGGCAGCAGAGCAGGATGAGAATCACCGAGAGCACGGCGATGCGGAACCTGCGGAAGTAGATCCGGCAGGTTCTCCAGAAGCCGCGCTTTTCAGTCTTCGCCATCGTCAATGCGTCTCGGCCGGCAGCGTGAGGAACAGCTGGACGAACTGGTAAACCGTCCAGGGAAACTCAAACACCCACGTCTCGCCATCGAGCTTCGTCATGGCAAAGGGAAATTCCGATGGCGCCGGTTTGCCGAATTCGACGGTGAGAATTTCGCCGCTCTTCAGCTCGATGCTGACGCGATGGGCCGTCTCCTTGAAGCCGTAGGCATCGATGTTCGCATCGCCGCGCTGAGCCCAGTAAGCGGCCGCAAGATCGCCAAGCCGCACCATCGATTCCTCCAGTTGTGCCGAAACGATGTCATCGACAATTCCCTGCGAGCCGGGCGCAAGCGTCCAGCTCTTCTCCGTTTTTCTCAGAAATTTCTTCGAGCGACCGCCCTGTTCGATTGTCACACCGGCGACCTGTGCGGGAGTGAAGTTCCAGATCCGGCGCTCGCGCATCTGCCAGCTTGCGGACGGGAATTGATTGAGAACGGCGGGTTCCAGCCGGTAAACGAAGCTTTCGCCCTGAACGCGCGCGAACATGGTTTCATTGGTCCCGATGTCCAGTTGCGCCATCAACATGTTTGTTCCGACGTCCGCAGCGAGATTCGCGTGGAAGATGAATTTCCGGAACGGCTGCGTGAGGCCGTACTTGGGAAGGTCGGCGGCGGGCACGACATCCTTCTCAATCTGCGCCGATGTGACCTGAAGGTTTGTGAATGCTGCGATCACCTGCATTGTGAGATTGCTGTCGGCAGGAAGATTCTGAGGCATCACGCGCCAGGCGCCATTTTCGGAGCGAATGAGCGAGAATTGTTCGTCGGCGTGGAAATCGATCTGATCCGGCGGAAACGGCAGCGCGAGCAGGTGCGGATCGAAGAAGTCGCGGAAACCGTGAGTGTGAGCGGAGGACCACGATTTGAAGAATGTATTTGGCACGGTGACAACCGTTGCCTGATCGGCGCGGCGGGCATAGACGAGATTCGTGTTTCCAGCCGGGCTTTCTCCGAAATCGATCCGCGCCACGGTATTTGTTCCGTTCAGAAGATTCAGACTCAACTTTGGCGGAAGAAGACCGAAGGATTCCAAATCCGCCGCGGGATCATCGGTCACGAATTCCTGCGCACGCATCGTCGGAAGCTGATTCAACGTCTGGGTCACTTTAGTGCTGTCGGCACGCGTGTCATTGGGCGAAAGCATTCGCCACTGGCGGTTGTTGGAATTGAGTTCCAGTTCCAACACTTTCGCGGCGTTCGTGACGAGGACCCGGTCGAAACCGACATGCGCCCAATCAAGGATCGCGGTGTCGCGCCACGGACTCGGTGAAGTGGGAATCAATTGCAACACGGAAGCGTCAACGACATGAACGCCGTCCACGCCGACCAGCTGCACGTACACGCGATCGCCGGCTGGTGTGCGATTGCCGATGAGCAGAAAGTGTTTCTTGATGTCGATCATCAGCGAGCACTGGGGCGACGCGAAACCGAACTGTGTTTCCCAGTCGGGCGTTGCGGCGAGTTCGGTGGCGGAGAGGTAGGGCGCTGCGGTGAGTTTTGACAGCGTTTCGAGGAGAGCATCGATGCGTTTCCCGTTCGCGGCGTAGGCGATCGGTTCGCGCAATGTCCAGCCGTCGTTGGTGCGGACGGCGACGATCGCGCGCTCGCCCCTGGGCTGGAGTTGAATCGTTTTGACCGATTCGGGATTGAAACCGGGAAGAACGGCAGGCGGCCCGGCGGGATCGAGATTGATATGCCGTTCGAAAAAGAAGATGAACGCGAACAGACCTGCCGCGACTGCCAGCAAAACCAAAGTCTTCTTCGGGTTCATGCTATTTGCGCCGGACCAGCCAGATCACTCCGCCAAAGAGCAGGATGCCGCCGGGAACTGCACCGAGCAGAATCCACTGGAGCGTCCGCATTTTCGACTGTGTTACGACCAGGCGGAATTCAGTGACCGGTTTGGGGCCGACGCCTTCGAGCAGAAAATTCCGTTCGCCCAGCCAGTTCACCGCGCCGTGGAGGAAGTCGCGGTTCGCCACGAGCTCAATGTTGCGGTTGTTCAGAAGGAACGAATCGCCGACGACCAGCATCCGCGTGGCGCCGCGTTCGCGAATCGGACCTTTCACGGTTGCATCCACCGCAACCATCACCGAACGAAGCGCCGTTTTCTGCGATTTGTCGCTGTAGAGATACGCATCGCGGCAGAACGCCACCGGCTCCACTTTGACATCCGGATTTTCGACGGTGTTGGTCACGTAACTGACAGGGCGGGGGACAAGCATGTAAAGGCCGGAGCCGACCGCGGGATTGAGCGCGGGATGAAGCGAGAAGGCGCTGACGACCAGATTTTTTCCAGTGGCCGGATCCAGCGCGGCGGGATCAATCACGAGGTCTGAACCGACATGAACTCCCCACGGCAGCAGGGCTTCTTCAAGGCCGGACGGTTTCGCCGCGGAACGGGCGTCGAACAACGCAAAGAGCCGGCCGCCTTCCGAGAGATATTTGCTCACCTTGGCAATTTCGAAATCAAGCAGCGCCGTCGTGGGACCGGCGACAATCAGAAGATTGCAATCCATCGGCACTTCATTGGTGCCGGTCAACGAGAGCGGCTGGATGTCGATGTAATTCTGTCGAAGCACGCTGGCAAAGGTCTGATAACCGGCCTCGCTTGCGTCGGTGAGTGAATGTTCGCCGTGACCTTCGACGTAATAGGCTTTGAGCGGCGTTGGATTGATGACCGAGAGCAGGGCGCCGGTGAAAAGCATTTCTCCGTTGAACGCAACCGGCTTGCGGCGGAACTCGCGTTCCGTGCTGCCCTCGACGGCTTCGAGCGTGTATTGCGTCAGGATTTTCGAATCGACGATCTTGGAGCGGCCTTCGCAGTCGAAGATGACGAAGTTGTTGTTGGTCGATGCGCCGAGATTGTATTTGGCCTTGATCTCCTGCGCGGTTCCGGGATCGCGATAATAATCCACCGTGCGGAGGGCCAGCTTCGGATTCGTGGAACGGTATTCCTTCAGCAGCTCCATCACGTCGCCGTACATCGGTTCGTCGCGATCGTAGTAAACGGTGATCTGGACATCGTTCGTGATGGAACGGACGAACTTTTCTGTGCGAGAGGAGAGTTGAACCTTGCTGTTGCTGCTCAGGTGGACGCGCTTGAAATAGCGGCTGGCGAGGTAATTGGCCATGACCACCAGCGCGAGGACAACCACGGTCGCAAGAACGACGTTGAAGCCGATGCCCCAGCGTTGGGCGGGCGAGAAACTCGGTTTGTTCGGATCGTTGGCCATGTTATTTCCAGCGGCGGCTTTCAATCACCCGCAATGTCAGAAAAAGGAAGAGCGCCGAAACCGACAGGCAGAGGATCATTGGACGCGTGTCCACAACCCCGCGAACGAAATCGTGCATCTGATCCGGAAGCGCAAAGAACGCGAGCAGCTTCGCCTGCCAGCTGGTTCCTGAAACGCCCTTGGTCAAAAAGCTCAGCATGAACACGCCGACGCTCAGGACGAGGCTGATCATTGCCGCAGTCACCTGGCTTTTTGTCAGCGCCGACGCAAAGCAGCCGAGCGAAAGAAACATGCAGCCGAGCAGGAAAATTCCAACAAATGTGGCGCCAATCACACCGGGATCGAGCGGCGCGGCGCCCTGCGTGAAATGCCGGATCAGGAAAATGCAGCCGAGCAGCGGAAGCCACATCACCATGTAGAAGATCACCGATGCAGTGAACTTTGCGGCGACCACCTGGAAATCGTTCACGGGCGTTGTCATCAGGGTTTCATACGTTCCAGTGAACTTCTCCAGCGCGAAGAGGCGCATGGTGATGACAGGAACCGCAAGGATCAGAATCAGCCAGAAGAACTGCGTCATGTAGAACAGCTCGGTGACTGGCATTGGCGTCGGATCATTTCCAAGATTGATCAGCAGCACGACGAAGCTGAGTCCGATGAGAAACGCCGCCGCGGCGATGATCACGTAGCCCGTGAGTGAGAAAAAGAACCCGCCGAGTTCGCGGCGGACCAGGGTCAAGTAGGCCTGCATTACGCTTCCTCCTCCTCATCGGCGCGCGTCACATGGACGTAAATGTCCTCCAGCGAATGACGGCTGCGGGTCAGTTCGCGCAGAAACCATCCGCGCTCCTGAACGATTGCAAACACCTGCGGACGGATGTCGATGCCTTCGCGCGGGGTGAGGGCGCAGCGATAAAATTCGCCTTCCGCCGCCGAGACATCGAACTGTTCGATTTCAGGAATCTGCATCCAGCATTCGATCAACTCGGCTTCGGGCGCGGCGATTTCTGCGATCACCTGGCTGTTGCTGCTCATGAACCGTTGCAGGTTCTCCGGAGTGTCCGACGCCAGCACCTTGCCCTGATACATGATCAGCATCCGGTTACAGGTCATCTCCGCCTCGGGAAGAATGTGGGTTGAAATCAAAACCGTGTGCGATCCGGCAAGGCTCTTGATCAATTGCCGCACGGAACGGATTTGATGCGGATCGAGCCCGATTGTCGGTTCGTCGAGAATGATCAATTCCGGCTCGTGCACCAGTGCGTCTGCGAGACCGACGCGCTGTTTGTAGCCTTTGGAAAGCTGGCCGATGATTTTGCGGCTCACGTCGGTCAGTCCGCACTGTTGCATCACCACATCGACGCGTTCCCGTGAACGCCGCCAGCCCAGTCCTTTGAGCCGGGCGCGGAACTTCAGGTATTCCCGGACGCGCATGTCGAGGTGCAGCGGATTGTTCTCCGGCATGAATCCGATCCGTCGGCGAACTTCGGTCGATTCCCGGAAAACATCGTAGCCGCCGACGCGAACGGTTCCGGATGTGGCCGGCATGAACGCCGACAGGATGCGCATCGTGGTGCTTTTGCCCGCGCCGTTCGGTCCAAGCAGGCCGACGATCTCGCCGCGTCCGACCGAAAAGGAGATATCCGACACAGCGGTGTGACCCGCGTATCGTTTGGTCAGGTTTGCAACCTCAATCATCAGGCCATTGCTCATGAACAGACGCGAAGCTTAGTCAATCGGCACTTGGCACAGCCAACAAAATTTTGTTTCTACCGCTCCGTCTGGTGCAACTGGTGAACTGCGCCATGAAATGTTCCCTCGCTCCGCACCGAAGCGCGGGGAGTGGAGGAGATTTCTTCCAAATGGATTTCGCGCTTTGAACCCATGAGTCGTCGGGAGGACTTGCTTTACCCGAACGATTTTCAAACCGAGCGGCAGCTCCGTCCTGCCAACAACAGGTAGGGCAAAGCTGCCGCTTTGCCCCATTCTCCGCACCGACCGGTGTGTTCTGTTCGTCAACGACATCACACCACGAAATCTCCCTCTCCTCCGGCTTCGCTCGGAAGAGTGGGAGACGTTGGTATCGCGCTTCGCTGAATGCTTCATCAATTCGGTTGCGTGTGTTCAGTTGCCCCGCACGGTCACTTCCGCAATGGCGCGCAGATAATATCCAGAGCGGTGCGGGATGAGAACCGAGAGCAAAACTTTCGATCCGGAATGCTTGTCCTTGAGCATTTTTGCGAAGCTCAGGATGTCCGCCGGAGTTTGATCATCCACAGTGAAAACAATCATGTTCGGCTCCAAACCGGCCTTTGCCGCCGGACCGCGCCGGTCAACGTCCGAAATGAGGAAGGCCACTTCCTGTCCGCGTGAAATCGGTTGCAACTTCAACCCGAGTTTCTCCCGGATCATCTCGGCATTGAACACTTCCGCTTCGGGAATCAGCTTCACATTCGCTTCGGTGAGGGAACCGTCGCGCCGGAGGACCAGATTCACGGTGGATCGTGGTTTGGCGGTCAGCAGATCGCCGAATTCGAAGATCGTTCGCGGGACAATTCCATTCACCTGCATGACCGTGTCGCCGACGCGAATCCCGGCCTTCTCGGCCGGACTGTCCGGTTGAACGGAGGTGAAGACCAGCGGGTAACTTCCGACACGCACCCGCGCGCCGAACCAGTAGGTTTTCACCACGTCGCTGATCGGAAGAATGTCACCGAGCGCCTCCTGCACGGTTCGAATGGGAATGGCAAAACCGATTCCCTGCACCGGCTCGCCGTCGCGAGTCTGATTGAACACCGCCACGTTGAGGCCGATCAGTTCACCGCGAAGATTGACGAGGGGACCGCCGCTGTTGCCGTGATTGATCGGGGCGTCGGTCTGAATCCAGTTTCCCGGCACCAGCGGCGCGCCTTCCTGTGGAACGGTCCGGCTCTTGGAACTCAGAATGCCTCGGGAAACGGAACCGCCGAGGCCGTAGGGATTGCCGAGTGCGAGGACGGTTTCGCCGAGCAGCAAATCATCTTCACGCGCGAGTCGGATCGCCCGGAATTTCTCTCCCGGCTGTGACTTCAATTTCAACAAGGCGACATCGCGTTTTGGGTCGCTTGCGATGATCTCCGCCTCGTAAAGATTCGTTCCCACGTTGAGCTGAACGCCCACCTGTTGAGCGCGTCGGACAACGTGATCGTTCGTCAGCAGATAACCGTTTTCATCGATGATAACTCCGGAGCCGAGACTGATCATTGTGTCCGTCGATTGCCTTCCGAAGAAACGTCGCAAGCCTGCCTCGAAGGGATCCTGCACCGGCACGACCGTTCGGGTGCGGATGTTCACGACGCTCGGCATGACCTGTTCGATCACACGCACGGTCGCGTCGCGGCGCGGGTCCTCTTGCGCGAGGGAAGCGGCGGTCGCCGGCAGATTCGATTGAATCAGCCAGCCCGCAGCGATTGCCGCGATCCACTTTGACCCAGTCATAAAACCTTTTGCATTCACCTGTGAACAGTCAGTTGAAACGGCCGGATGTTCAATTTTGCCGGCAACACCTTCTCTCCCTTTCTCCCCAACTCCTCTGCTCCCACGGCCTTCTCAAACCGTCCCCGGCGGCCACAACGTCTCTCCGACGTCCGTACGGTAATAACTCCCGACGACCCGCAGCTTCCCAATATTCGAATAAGCTTTGGCAATCGCGCTTTTCAACGTGGGCGCGATGGCGATCACGTCGGCGATGCGCTGTCCGGTTGCCATCAATTTTCCTTCGCTGCCCCGCGCAACTTCATTCCACCACACGTCACAATCAAGCGGTTCGCTGACTTCCAGCGGCAACTGCGGTCCGCGCACCTGGGTGAACGGATAACCGTAGCCCGCGAGCGTGAGTGAACAGCCGAACTTCAAATCTTCCTTGAACCGAAGATCGAGTCTCTCGTTTCGCGTCGTTCGCACCACGGCTTCGACCGGATTCTTCAGCATGCGCAGAATCATCGGTCCGGACGTGACGCCGATGCGGATGTTGTATTCGATGACATGCCATTTGCCGCCGCGTTTGATTGCGGTGACCTGCAGCGGGCCGTTGAACTTCACTTCGCGCAGCCAGGGGAGCAGGGGATGAATCAGCTGTTTTGCCAGGCCGTATTTGTCGTCGGGATCGCGTTCCACCAATCCGCCCAGCGGCGCACCGGCCACGATGCCCATGTTGCCGTTGAAGGCGTATTTGTATTCCTGATTCGTCACCAGCGAGTAAATCTCACCGCCGCTCACCAGCACAATGTGCCCCGCTTCGGCGCGCCCGAGATATTCCTGCAGAAACACGCCCTCCGCATAGTTCACATTTCGCAGCCACGCCCGGGTGTCCTCGACCGTTTCGCAGAGAATCGTGTGAACCGGACTTGTTGGGGAACAAAGCGGGTTTTTGATGACGAACGGCTGGGGATGATCGCGAAGAATTTTTTCGGCTTCGAGCCGGTTGGACGCCACGTAAGCCTGTGGAAAGCGAATGCCGAAATCCGAACAAAGTTTTCGCGCAAAGTCGCGTTCGCGTTCGATGCGCATTGCTTCGCCAGTCGGACTGAAAATGCCTGTGCCGGATCGAACGAGGTTTTCCGCCCACGGCGCCTGCGCCCAGTCGATGGACTGTGGAATGACGACGTCGATCGAACGATCCGCGAGGATTGCGGTGGGATCGGCGATGGCGTCTTTCGAAAACGCCGGTCCGACGAGCGTCGGCGGGAAATGACCGTAGTTGCGCGTGAGGTAAGTGGAGACTTTTGCGCCGGCATCTTTGAGGGCCGTGCCGATGCTGTGCGCAAAGGAGCCAACGCCGAGCACGAGCGCGGCGGTCTGCTTGCGGGTTGTTCTCGATCGAGTTGCTTTTGCCATCGCGATCCTTCGATGCGCGCGAGGTTAGAACCGGCGCCGGTTGAATACAAGAGCGGTTAGGAGAACGAGAAGCTTGGGGTGATAGGCAATCGGCAATCGGCTATTGGCTATTGGCTATTGGCTATTGGCGAGGCGGACGCACAAGGCGGCTCGCCAATCTGCCCCTTTCCGATCTGTGAAAATCTGTGTTGATCTGTGGCCAAAACTTCCGTCAGAAAAGCAGCCGCACCGCTGCGATAATCGTCAGAATCACCACCACCTGTTCGAAACGTTCCTGATTCAGCCGTTTCAGAATGCGCGGTCCCAGAAGCGCGCCCGGAATCATCGCAATCAACAGCATGGCATCCATTCGAAGCGAATCGGCAGTGATCAGTCCGAGATGCACGCTGAACGGTACTTTGAACGCATTCACGAGCATGAAGAACCACGCGGCAGTTCCAACGAATGCCAGCTTCGGCAAACCGACCGCCAGCAGGTAAAGCGTCATGACCGGTCCCGCTGCATTGGCTGTCATGGTTGTGAAACCTGCCAGCACGCCGGTGATGGCAACGAACCAGATTGAATGTGGCAGATGCGAACTTTCGTTCCCGGAATAACGCTTGCGCCAGAGATGAACGGCCACCATGGCGATCAGGATCGCACCGATGCCACGTGCGACATTTTCGCTGCTGATTCGGTCCAGCGCGAAGTATCCGGCCACCACACCGGCGACGACCCAGGGAAAGAGTCTCCAGAGATGCGACCAGTCGGCGTGCTTGCGGAAGAATGCGATGCCGAAGACATCCGCGCACAGCAGCAATGGAAGAAGTGCGCCGGTCGATTCGCGCGCGGGCAGGGCATTGGCGAAGAATGCCACCGACAGCACGCCGAGTCCGGCGATGCCGGTTTTCGAAAGCCCGGTGCAAAACGCGCCCAGTGCCAGCAACACCCATTGCCAGAAGCTCAAATCCATCGCGGCATCATGCCGGAGACGAATGCGGCAGATCAACCAACGGTTCTGGGGCGGGAGTTATCCATGGATGCACACGGATAGACACGGATAACGGTCATACGATCTGAAATTCCGAATCGGTTTCCGAGTCCATCATCCGAACATTGTCACAGACTTTCTGCTGTCCGAGGTATGAGAAGATTCCCATCTTTCATCCGTGTTTACCCGTGTGCATCCGCGGTTAAACCTGACCCCGGCGTATGGCTATTGCTTTGCCGGAATCAATTCGATCGTTGTTGGGCCGGACTGGAGCGGGATTTTGAAAGCTTCGCGTTCGGTGATGAATGTGCGGGCGAGTCGATAGGAAGCGACATTCATGGGCTTCGCGGGTTGTTCGATTCGCAGCAGTGCTGATGACACTTGCTTCGTCGCCGGTTCAAGTGTGATTCGAACTGTGTTGTTCTTCAGGTTCAGTTCAGCGGATTCGATGCGTCCTGAATCCAGCGTAATCCAGAGCCCAAGTGGCGCGATGTAGAGTCGTTGACGCAACGCATCGCGAGGCTGAACCGTCACCGTGTTTCGCTTTTCATTCAGATTTCCACCAAAGGAAAGCCAGCCGAGTTCAGGATGTTTCACCACGTAAGTCGCGGCGTTCATTGAGTGGCCGAAGAAATTCGGACCGTAGTCTCCGGCATACGTGTCCCATGCCATGATGTCCGGCCAGGCGTGAAATGCGGTTCCGGCGAAACCTTCCTCATCGATGTTCGACAGCGCTCCCATCGTGCCGCCGTATCCGACGCGCAACAGATGAAAATCGTCGGGTTGTTCGCGATAGGCGTGCAGCACGGGAATGGCGTTCAGGCCTGAACCGTAATGATGAATCTGCCGCTCCTGACGTCCTGTTCGTCCGGGTGCTGCGCCGTAATAGAAATCCCAGTAGCGTCGGGCGTTTCCATTGTAGCCCCAGTGCGGAACGGTGGGCATGTAACCGAGAATGGAGTTCAACGCGACGAGCGCCTTGTCATCGAGACCGAAGTATTTCATCCACGCATAAACTTCCTCCTGCCCGGTGGAATCCCACGCCATTTCACTGCCGAACGGATATGCCTTCGCTTTCCAGATGTCGGCGCGCCGCTTCATGCCGGCTTCAATTTCCGCAGCCTTGTCATGCCAGCCTTCGCGTTTCAGATCTTCAAGCACCCGGACAAAAATAGTTCCTTCCATCAGGCCAACATCGACGTAACCGACGGCATGTCGTCCGTTCGGATTGGTGCGAATCAATGCTCTGGCGGTTTCGTAAGCCTGATTCAAATACCAGTCCCACGAATGTTTCTGAACGATGCCATCCGTGTTGCGCGCGATGCGATACATCGACCAGTAAGCCGCCGCCACGTGCGGATAATTGTAGGCGCGACCGATGCTTTCCGCTTCGCGACGATTCCAGCTGGTCCAGCCGCCGTAGCGAATATTCGGATCATAGTAATTCGGAAAGCTGTTGGTGTCGTAGTAGAACAGGCTTTTGCGGACACCGAACTTGCGCGGACCGTCGTTGTATTGAATGCCGCCCCAAAGCACGCCATCGACGAACTGCTCGAATTTCGCGACTTCTTCGGCTTTCGGCTGGATGAAGAGTTTCATCGCCCCGGCAACCCATGACCCGGCGCCGCCTTCATCCTGAAGCCCCGCGATCCAGGCGCGCGCGTCCTGGGTCACAATGCGATTTTTCGCGCGATCATAATTCATGATCGAAGGACTGCGTTTGAATGGATCGTCGGGATCGACATACCAATGGCGGGTGAATAGGAAGTCGCCGAGATCGGCAACCGCTTCTGCGGCGGGCTTGATGACGTAATAACTGATCGTCTGGCGTGTGCCGTCGCGATAATCGATGGTCAGCCGTGCGCGGCCCCATTTCTTTCCGCGAAGTTCGTAGCTCTGCCAGTCTCCGCGCTTTCCGTTGGACTTGATTTCAATCGCGCCTTCGGGAAAGGCGCTGATCGTTTTCACGCGACTCCCGTATTTCAGGAACAGCTGTGCGTTGAGATCCATCGGAAGGATGTAACCCGGAACGCCGACGGCCACCGGACGTTTGTTTTCTGCGAGCGTTTTTTCAATCGTTCGGATTTCCGGTGACAGGAGAAACTTGAGCCCGACGGTTCGTGTGGCGCCGGGTTCGAGTGTTTCGGATGTGGGCTCGTTCCATTGAGAAACACCTTTCCATTCCTGAACCGACCATGCGTGGCTGCGAACGAGCCATTCGTAAAATGCTTCAAACGGCTGGCTTCGCGGAGTGCGATCGGTGAGCAGTGGATTGTAGGCTTCGAGCGGCGATTTTCCGTCCGGCACAACAACCAGAGCCGGGCCTTCTCCACTCAGTCGTGTCACTTGCACATAGCCAGCATCCAGGGCGATGGCTGGATCCGAGAACGAACAAATTGCATGCGCCTGATCGAGCGAGCGGCCGGTGATGTAGTTGTTGAAGATCAGGGGAATTCCGAGGCCGCCGATTTCCACCGGAGCACTGGAGCGGTTTTTCAGTTCGAATCGAAGCGTCAGCTTGCCGTCGTCCAACAGCCAGCTGCGTGTGATTTCAAGCGGGCAATCGTCGGGCAGTGTGGGGGAGATGTCAGCCTTTGCCAGTGTGCGGCCGGAGGTTGCGAGCACCGTGACCGGACGCCGCGATTCTGCGGTGGAATAGTTTTTCCATTCAGTGGAATTGCCGGTGCGAAGACGAACGCGGATGTCGCCCAGATGATAGAATCGATTTCCAGATCGTTGCGCGAGCTGATCCGCGGGAGTGAAATCGAAGCCGGATGTTCCTTTCGGTTCGAGCGCAGCAATTGTTTGCGACGAACGAACGAGCTTCACCTTGAATTCCGGAGTTTCAAATTCCTGCAAACCGTTTGTCAGGCCGAGTGTGTCCTCGACCGGACGTTGTCCCTCCGGTTGTGCGCTGAGAAATGCGCTTGAAAAGGCAAATGCCAGGCAGCAGGCGAGGACCGTTCGAAGTTTGTGAACACAAGGTTTCATGACTGAAAGGTGATTCCGATGTGACTTTGGACGGAGTTGGAATCCGCTGCACATATCCCAAATGCACTGCCAGCTATCCGGAATCATCGTCGCGACGGCCCCCCGCGAACATGGAGCGACAACCCTCAGCGGCGCGGCGTCTCAATGGAATCAAAAAGGCTCTCCAGGCTGTTGAGTGGAGAATCCTTTTTGGGATTGAGCACCTGACGCAGGTAATTGACGCCGTCGGCGACGGAGCGAACCGACTTGGGAAGCGTCGCGCCACTGGCGTTGGCGTGACCGCCGCCCTGGAGTTTTTCGGCGACTTTGAGTGCTTCACCGTTCCGGCTTCGGAAGCTGGCGATGACAAGATTATTGGCGCGCTTGAACAGTGTCACGAGCACCGGAAACCGCGTGGCTTCACGTTCGAGGAGCTGGTGGACGATCAGGTTGTTGTTGCCGACCACCGTTTCGACAAATCCGACCGTGGGGCTGATTTCAGTGATGTTGTTCCGGCTCCATTCGAATCCGAGCGGATTTTCGACGCGACGTTTGACTTCCATCACTTCGAGCAGCGGATGATTGAGCAACCGTTCGATCTGTCCGTGCAACAGCGCGTGAAGATTCCAGAACTGGTAGATCTTCACCAGGTTCGCGTAGTCGCTCGCGAGCATGAAGTCCGGGTCATCTTCGAGGAAAAGGTCCGAAACGTTGTTCAGGTGAACGAGACGATCCAGTTCCGGCGAACCAAGGCCGTGTTCCTTGCAAAGTTCGTAACAGAGCAGACCGGCCGACTTGTTCAGGTCGTGGATCAGATGCGCCGTTTTCGGCATCGTTTCGGTGGCGTGATGATCGATGACGACCCAGTTCGCGCGGTCCATGCGTTGTTCGAAGCCGAAGTCGGTGACCCATGCGGCGCGTTCCCGCAGCTCGCGCTGTTTCCAGAAATTGTAGTGATAGGCTTCCAGCCGGACATCTGTCCCGAAGAGATGTTTGGCGAGCCGTTGCAGCAAAACGCCAGCAACAAGTCCATCGAGATCGCTTTCGTGGGTGATGATCACGTCGGGCCTGGGCAGCGGAATTGTCATGGTCAGCCAACGTAGATGAAACGCGCGGGACTGACTAGCGATGTTTTGTGATGCGTGAGTTGAAAGTGGTACCGGTGGTGGGACTCGAACCCACACGACTTTTTAAGGTCCCAGGATTTTAAGTCCTGTGCGTCTGCCATTTCGCCACACCGGCATGCAGGAGGAACTGAAAAGGCGTGGAGGAAGAAAGCGGATTTTCGCCGAAAAGCAAGGAATGAGTCGGCAAATGAAACGTCGTTGTATGGCGGTTTATCACCGGTGTCGCTTTCCATTGCAAATGTTGATGGGGAGCGCAGCCGCCCCGGCTGCAGTTCGACGCGCCTCGCGGCGAACATCGAGCGCGGAAATAAACCGAAGCGGCGATGGAATTTTTTACATCCTCAAATGCAGATCGCGAGGCGCAATCTGCCAGGCCCGGGGCGGGCGTGCTCCTCATCGCCGAAATTTGAACCGCAAAGATTGCAAAGAACGCAGAGATCATTGAGTGCAATCGTTTGGAATGTTTCAGCTTCCACGGTGTGGGTTTGGCAACGTCGCTTTCCATTGTAAATGCAGATGGGGAGCGCAGCCGCCCCGGCTGCTGTTCGACACGCCTCGCGGCGAACATCGAGCGCAGAAATAAACCGAGGGAAGATGAAATTTTTTACGTCCTCAAAAGCAGATCGCGAGGCGCAATCTGCTACGCCCGGGGCGGGCGTGCTCCCCACTGCCGAAATTTGAATCGCAAAGATCGCAAAGAACGCAGAGATCGTTGAGTGCACCGTACGGAATGCTTCAGCTTTCTTACCTCTCAATGGGATGCGCGTCAGTATCAAAGCCACGTTTGGTTCCAATATCCCGACGCGATGATCTTGAGAATGTGGGTGGAATGATCGGCCTCTTGGAACGTGATGAGTCTTCGCGCGAAGCGATGCTTCCGCTTCGCGTGGCGCGGTGAAATTATGACATGGACAAAACAAAACCGGCGTCGGGCCTGGGCACGACGCCGGTTGGCTGTGTAGAAAAATGGAGCAGTGCGTTGTCTCGAAATGTAACGCTGAAGGAAGTCTGGCGGAAATCCGAAGCGGCTGTTCTATCGCGCTCCGGGAATCAGGTCAGACATGCTGGCTGGTGCTTTGAAGAGGATTCTCCGCTTCAGGGCGATGATTCTTGCAGCCCTGGAAAAGCAGCGCGAGGCAAAGAATCACAAGGCAGCCCAGCACGGAATAGACTGTGATTTTTACCCGCTCCCGACGCAGCTGGTTCTGATTCGAATGTTGCTCGGGCGCGGCGGTGAATGGATTCGTCATATGGTCGATCAGCCGAAGCTGTTCGACATCGGGAGCAGTGCGAATGCCACGCAAGAAGAAGCGCTGAATTCGCGCCGCCGGCGATCACTTGGGTCGCTGATCGAGTGCGTCGCGGACGGTCTGCGCCAGTCGCCGCGGACCGTAAGGTTTCTGGAGGAAGTTGATTCCATCCTTCAGCTCGAAATCCTTGCCGACGATATCGACGCTGTAGCCGCTCGCGTAGATGGCGGGAAGCGACGGCGCCTCCTCGTGAATTTTGCGCATCAGGTCGAGCCCGGTCATGCCGCCCGGCATCACCATGTCCGTGAGCACGAGGTCCACGCGAGGATTGCTTTTCCAGATTTTTAGGGCTTCAACGGCGGTGGAGGCTTCAATGACATTGTAGCCTTTCCGTTCCAGAAGGTTTCGAGCGAGTGTGCGGACTGCGTCTTCGTCTTCGACCAGAAGAATGGTTTCAGAGCCGCCCTGGATGTCGTTCTCCTGTTTCAACTCCACCTTGTTTTTGGCGACTTCGCGAAGAACCGGCAGGTAGATGCGGAAGGTCGTCCCGCTGCCGGGTTCGCTGTAAACCTTGATCCAGCCACGGTGCTGGTGAACGATGCCGTAAACCGTGGCGAGTCCGAGTCCGGTGCCCTGACCGACAGCTTTCGTGGTAAAGAAAGGTTCGAAGATTCGCGGGAGAACATCGGGTGGAATGCCACATCCGGTGTCGCTGACGCTGAGGCAGACAAAATCTCCCGGAGTTCCGTAAGCACTGGCCTGAAGATATTCCGGTCCGATGCGTTCGTCTGACGTGCTGATGATCAATTCGCCGCCGTTGGGCATGGCGTCGCGGGCATTGACGGCGAGATTCATCAGAACCTGTTCGAGCATTCCCGCGTCGGCATGAACGGCGGAATTGGAGGCGCAATTCACTTTTAGCGTGACGTCTTCGCGAAGGATGCGGCGAAGCATCTTCATCATGTTGCCGACGATGTCATTGAGATTCAGCGCGCGCGGCTGCATTACCTGTTTGCGGCTGAACGTGAGCAACTGGCGGGTGAGATTGGCGGCGCGTTCGCTGGCGAAGGCGATTTGTTGGGCAGAATCCAGGGTTGAATCGCTGAGCGCACGGTTGGAAAGGAGCAGGGAGGCATGGCCCTGGATGACGGTGAGAATGTTATTGAAATCGTGGGCAATGCCGCCGGCAAGCTGACCAATGGATTCCAGTTTCTGCGCCTGTCGAAGCTGGGCTTCGAGACCTTTCCGCTCAGTGATGTCTGTCCAGACACCGACAACTTCGGTTGGCTCGCCCTGGGAATCGCGCACGAGACGTTTTTCATCGGAGATCCAGCGGAACGAACCGTCCTGATGGCGGAAACGATATTCGTGAATCGCGTGGCCGGTGGTTTTGAGTTGCGCGTTGCCGTCGGCAAGAAGGCGGCGGTCTTCCGGATGAACGTGTTCGAGCCACCAGCCTGCATAGCACACTTCATCCGGATTATATCCAAAGAGGTGCCGGATGTTTTCGCTGACCCAGACTGGAATGAATCCTTCCTGATCCACGCGCAGCGAATAGATCACTGCGGGACTGTGTGCGAGCAGTCGGTTCAATTGTTCTGTCGCAGTCTGAAGCGCGGTTTTGGCCCGGCGATGTTCCGTAAGGTCCTGTTTGACCGCAATGAAGTGAGTGATCGCATTGCCATCGACACGGACGGGAGTGATGGTGATTTCCTCGTATGAAACCGGACGGTCGGGTTGACTCTGCAATCCACCGCGCCAGACATTGCCGGCGGAGATGGTTCGCCAGAGTTCCTCGAAAGAGCATTCCTGTTCTGTGGAGGGATGCAGGCAGGTGCTGTGTTTGAGTGCCTCCTGGAGCGTGGTGACTCCGGCCTGGCTGAACACGGCGTTGGCCCAGAGAATCTTTCCAGTGGTATCGGCGATCAGGATGCCGTTGTCGGCGGCTTCGAGCGCCATCGTGCGAATGTGAAGCTGGCGTTCCGCCTCCTTTTTCCCGGCGCGTTCATGGCTTTCGCGCAATGCGCGGCTGACGACGAGCGAAAGGCGGTCGAGCCTGTCCTTCAGGACGTAATCCACCGCACCGCATTTGAGTGTTTCGACGACCTGTTCTTCGCCGATCGTGCCGGAGACGATGATGCAGGGAATGTCGGGTTTGCGATCCCGCATCAGTTGGAGCACGCGGAACACGGAGAGGCCCGGCATGCTGAAGTCCGAGAACACGATGTCGAGCGGCTGATTGAGTTCCTGCGCGAGTTCCTGTTCCCGATCGACCCGTTTCCATTCCAGTTCAAAACCGGCGCCGTGCAACGCAATCACCAGCAATTCAGCGTCAACAGCCGAATCCTCAACTATCAATGTCCTGAGCAGAGTAGCCATAATCCACCCCCACCATGTTGTTTTTCTGTGGACGATCGAGACCGCAACGTGCGTGCCGGTAAAACGTCCTTAACTAAATTTTCAATGAAGGAAATCCAAGCGAGGGCAAAATGGCAAGCCGTCCCCGCCAAGGCAGGTGTTCGTCAGGCCGGTGGAGCCCTGATGGCTCAGACGGCCACCGCCGACGCCGGTTTCAGCAATGCCCATTTGAGACTCAGGCCGGGAGTGACTTCAGTCAGGTTTTGAAAATCGAGCGGCTTGACAATGTAGCTGTCGGCGCCCAGCCGCATGCTGGCTTCCAAATCGCGATCAAATTTCGAGGCGGTAAGCACAACGACGCTGATCGAACGCGTTTGTGGATCGGATCTCACGCGCCGCAAAACTTCAAGACCGCTGATCTTGGGAAGGTTCAGATCCAGAAGAATCATTTGCGGTCCATCGCTGCGCTTGCGCTTGTCGTAACGGCCGGTGCAGTGGATGAAATCGAGAGCTTCAGCGCCGTCGCGGACGAGATGAATCCGGTTGAACACATTCGCTTCCTTCAACGCGGCCATTGCGAGAGCGGCATCGTTTGGATCGTCTTCGACGAAAAGGATATCAACCATCCCGTCGGGAGGAGTTGCACTGGGATCGTCGCTGACGGGTGTTTCCGGGGAGGAGAAGAGGGTGGAAAGGGAGACTTCCAGCGCCATCGCCAGCTTCTCAATACTTTTCAGAGATACATTCCGCGCGCCGCGTTCGATGTCGCAGACATACGTGCGATGCAACCCCGCTCTTTCTGCGAGCTCCTCTTGCGAGATACCCAAACGCGACCTCCAGGCTCTCACGGAGATACCAAACGACTTTTGAACATCAATCTTTGCCACAAGGGTTTACGTATTACGTCGCATCATACAGAACACGACAACAGACTATGAGTGACGACAGCGCAAAGTAGTCTTGCCCGACTTCTCCAAAGGTGCAACCGGCATTTGGAGGTTTCGACGAGTTACATTAAGTGCGATCAGGGAGCCGGTTCGCGCAAGGAAGCCATGAACTCGATGAGATCGCTGAGCTCTTTCTCAGTGAGAAGGCTCGCCAGCCCTTCCGGCATCGGAGAGAGCCCGCGTTGACGCAGTCGCACGTCTTCTTTTTTTACTACCGTCATTCCATCCTCGGGAGTGAGGATATGAAGTTCCGTATCGGTTTCTTTCTTGAGCAGGCCGCTGATCCCCGTGTTGCTCTCCAGTAGAACGATGATGCTCTCGTATCCTTCGAGAACCCGGGCGTTCGGGTTGAGCAGAGCGTCGAGCAATTCCTCTCGTGATCGTCTGCTTCCGATTCCATCGAGCGGAGGTCCAAGATCACCGCCTCCGTAGCCGGAGATGGCGTGGCATTTTGCACAGCTTGCTTCCGGTCTTTCAAAAAAGATTTTTCGTCCGGACTCGATATTGGCGGGGAGCGTGGATGCGTTGGCGCTTGAGTCCCCGCGGACGGTCGAGTGAGAACGATCGGAGGAAACAATTCGTTGATGAAGAGGGTCGCGATGGGATCGAAGTTTCCGGACGGCAACGGTCATCCAGATCACTCCCAGAATCAGGCCCAGAAGTACCGCGAGGGCTGCGAATTTTGGCCAGACATATTTCGGCGGACGATCCATTTCGGCATATCATTTGTCGGGCGGCGCGTTGAAACAAACTCTTTTGACCAAAATTACTGGCGTGCGTTTGCGGTGACCTTCATCTTCCAGCCGTGCATCTGGCTCAACTGCGACTTCGAGACTTCCGCAATTACGGCAGGTTGGATGTGGCTTTTTCGCCCGGATTTCATCTGCTGCTGGGCAACAATGCCCAGGGCAAGACGAACATTTTGGAAGCCATCTACCTTATGGCGACGCTTCGATCGTTTCGCGGAGTTGGCAGCTCGCAAATGGTTCGCCACGCCCAGAAGGGGTACTTCGTGGGCGGAAAGGTGATTGGGCAAGGGGAACACGAGATCAAAATGTATTGGTCGGCGCGGGAACGGAGCTTGAGCCTGGACGGCAGACCTGTTCGACGGCTGACTGATTTTCTTGGAACATTGCGGACTGTGGTTTTCTGCACGGAAGATCTCCAGTTGGTGAAAGGAACCGCCCGGAGCAGACGGCGTTTTCTGGATCTTCTGCTGTCGCAAACTCATCCGGGGTACTTGCCGTTGCTTCAGCGTTATGCTCGAACGTTGCGCTCCCGCAACGCACTGCTGAAACGTGCCATTGTGGATGAGGTTGCCTTGGAAGGATTCACGCGGGAACTGGTTTTGACTGGGAAGGAGATCATTCGGTATCGCAGGGAACTGGTTCCGAAGTTTTCGCCCCTGGCGCGGCTTGCCTACCGGCGGATTTCGGCCGGGGCGGAGGAACTGCGAATTGAATATCAGCCGAGTGTGAAACAGGACTTTGAGGTCGAACTGGCGCAATCCCGTCGCCGTGAGCAATCCTATCGCGCCACGCTGGTGGGGCCGCATCGAGACGAGGTTGAGCTTCTGCTGAATGACCGGTCTGCCGCCCAGTTTGGCAGCGAAGGCCAGAAAAGGAGCGTGGTCATTGCCTTGAAGATGGCCCAGGCGGAATACCTGACGGGCATTCATGGCGGTCCGCCTGTTCTCCTGATCGACGACATCATGGGAGAGCTGGATTTACAGCGGCGTTCGGGGTTAATGCCGCTGCTGGAACGGGCCAATCAAAGCGCAGGGCAGGTTTTTGTGACTGCAACTGAAGAAAATTGGCCTCGAGAACTGGCAATGGCGGCCATTCGGTGGAAAGTTCACGACGGCAAGCTCGTAAGAGAGCATGGATAAAAGTTTCGAAAGTTAATTAATAAATTCTTGTTGAATCAGGTTCATCGTCACATATACTCCTTCCACCCGAGCGGGTGTCTTCCGCACCGACGCGGGTAGTGTATCTTAGCGACAGTCATCTAAGTAACGTGCAGTCCCATCCAACCAGTCCCATCCCTATGAGAAAAATAAACAACCGAGTAATCTCCCGATCTGCCGGCGCACGAGGGTTTACTCTCATCGAGCTGCTTGTGGTTATCGCGATCATCGCGATCCTGGCGGCGATGCTGTTGCCGGCACTGTCTAAAGCCAAGGAAAAGGCCGTTCGGATCAAGTGCCTTGGATCGACCAAGCAGATTACGGCGGCGATGTTTGTCTATGGCGCGGATTTTAGAGACCGACTTCCGGACGTGGCCCCCTCTGAGTGGCCATGGGATATTCCTTATACCATGACAGATTCGATGCAACGGTCGGGTTGCACGAGACCTGTTCTTTATGATCCTGCTTTTCCGGACCAGAACGTAGATGAGGCTTGGAACTTTAACGGCGTTCTCAGGGTGACCGGGTACACATATACCTTCCCGAGGACGGGTGATGGGCCTCTGATTAAAACCAATGAAAACTTCAGCCTCGTGCCAGGTCCGATCAGGGATGGTGCGATCAGTCATGCCCCGCCATCCGCTTCTGTGCGTCCCTTAATGGCATGTGCAACAATATCGGCTTGGAACCAGAACAATCCGAATATTGCTTCACGTGCAAGCTATAGATATACCGGCCATACCGGCGGATTGAAGGTTGGCGGAAGGGATTTTCAACACCGAACTTCTCATCTTGAAAAGGGAAAAGCGGCGGGTGGAAACATCGGGTTTCTTGATGGACACGGTGAATGGCGCAAGTTCAACGATATGATCCCCCGTACCGTTCAAAAGGAGGGACGACCGATCTTCTGGTGGTAACCGTCGAACTACCAGTGTTTTCTCAACCGGATTCCGCGAAAGTGGAATCCGGTTTTTCGTTCTTCACACCTTCGAAGCTTCATTGTTACGTTCTGCCGCATGCGAATTCTTTCAGGCATACAGCCCTCGGGCACGCTGCACATCGGTAATTTTTTTGGAATGATGCGGCCGGCCATTGAGCTGCAGGACAAGGGCGAAGCGTATTATTTCATAGCGGATTACCACTCGATGACATCACTGTTCGATCCGGAACAACGCCGGAAGAACACGCTCGATGTGGCCCTCGATTTTCTCGCCTGTGGACTCGACCCAGCGAAATCGGTTTTCTTTCGTCAATCGGACGTTCCGGAAGTCTGCGAGCTTTCCTGGATTCTCACCACGTTGACGCCAATGGGCCTGCTGGAACGCGCGCACAGTTACAAGGACAAGATCGCGAAAGGCATTTCACCCAATCACGGACTGTTCGCGTATCCCGTGCTGATGGCGGCCGACATTTTGATTTATGATTCCAATGTTGTTCCCGTTGGACGCGATCAGAAGCAGCACGTAGAAATGACCCGCGACATCGCAATCAAGTTCAACGAACAATATGGCCAGACATTTATTCTCCCCGAACCGCAGATTCGCGAGGAGGTCGCGGTGGTCCCCGGTGTTGACGGGCAGAAGATGAGCAAGAGCTACGGCAATACGATCGAAATTTTCGGGGACGAAAAGGTTCTGCGAAAGAAGATCATGTCCATTCAGATGGACAGCCGCACACCTGCGGAACCGAAGCCGGATGCCGACAAAAACAACGCCATTCAGCTTCTAAAACTGGTCGCACCGCCGGACGCAGCGAAGGAGCTGGAGGACCGTCTTCGTGCTGGCGGATTCGGTTACGGCGACCTGAAAAAAGCCCTTTTCGAGCACTATTGGAACTACTTTGCGCCTGCCCGGCAGCGTCGCGCGGAACTCGCGGCCAACCTTGATCACGTTCATGAGGTGCTTCGAGACGGAGCGGCGAAGGCGCGCGCGAAGGCTGCGGAAGTTCTGAAGCGCGCCCGCCGCGCGAGCGGACTGGAGTAGGCGCGTTCGGGCAGAGTTTGGTCGAGTCAATATCCGCGCAATGCGGTGCTGCTTCGTTTGGGCAGGCCGGGAGCTGGAGTCCGTTTCAAAACCAGATATTCAATGCCGTGTTGCGCGCAGTAGTCGCGCTTTTCCGGAACGTCGCCGTCTTCATTCACAGCGTAAATGTCCGGTTTGATGATTTGCATTTCCGGTTCGGCATCGAGCCAGCCTGTGCCGCTGGAAATCAACGCTTCCTTGACGTAACGAATGCAGCTCAGAATGTAGCGACGTTCCTCCTGCGGAAACAGCGGCCGGCCTTCGCCCTTGAGCAGTCGAATGTTCGCGTCGTGACCGACCACCACGTAAAGATCGCCGTGCTGGCTTGCCTCCTCGCAAAAGCGCACATGACCGGAGTGAAACCAGTCGTAACAGCCGGTCACAATGACTCGTTTGCGTCCGGTGGCTTCGGGTGCGGTGAAATTTGATTTTGGAAATTCCGTCAGTCGTGACTCTTCGATCACCCTGCCATCGATGCTGCGGCTGGCGCAGAACGCCTGGCGTTCGGCATTGTTCTCCGCTTCGCGCATCGCCCAGATGGATCCCGCCGGGACGAAGTCAGGCAATGCATTCTGTGGAATGTCAGCGATTGTGACTTCTGCGACGTGACGAACCGCCCGAAGGAAGTAAAGGCGTTCCGCTTCGGGAAACTTGGGTGGTTTGCCGGTTTGCTTTTCAATGAATTGATCGGACGCGAGCAGAACGCTGACACGGCCTAGCTCCGAGGCTTCTTCGAGAAAACGCAGTTCGCGCGATTTGATGTCGTCGAAACTGCCGGTGACAAAAACAGATGCCGAACTCATTTCAATTCTTCGCAATTCGAACGTTCACTTTGAAAGCGCCGGGAACAGGTTCGTTCGAGATCACAAAAAGATAACCGCCGCCGCAGCCCGAGAACATCGCTCCCGGATATCGGCGCTGATACGCCTTGAGCATTCCTTTCAGATCGAAACGGATGAGCGGGTGCTTCACGACCTGTGGCAGAAGCTTTTCCCAGCAAAGCATCGTTTCGTTGAGCGAAGCGCCCAGCCCGTCGATGTCCATGCGGCGAATGGAATCGAAGCAATCCTTTCCAGACTGTCCAAGCCGGGCGATCCATTTCGGATCGAGATTTTTGACTCCGAGCGGATTGTATCCTTCCGGCCTGGGTTCGACGGCGATGACATTCAGCACCCGTTCCAGCCAGCGCGCCACGCGGGCTGAATTGATCGATTCGATCTGCGTGGGGAAGATGCCGCCGTGAATCTTGAAATCGTAGTCCAGCCGGCTGATGCCGGGATAGACAAGACCGATCATGTCCTGTGAACCGCTGGGTTCGGCCTTGCCACGATTTTCCTCTTCGTAAAGTTCGTGAACCAACTCTTCAAGAGGACGCTTGGGCAGCCGGCCTTTCCAGAGTTTGGTGGCAATGGCCCGCGTGCCACTCGCGCAACCCGCGCGGTCCATCACGCGAAACGTCGGTTCCAGCTGAACCACAACCATTGAACCGGGCGGTTTGGGATTCAGCCGGGAGACAAACGGTTGATCAATCCAACCGCCCGCAAGCTGCAGGCGGTTGGGAATTGATCCAATGACTTCTGTGATGAACGGAGCAGTCTTGCTTTTCATCAGCCCACGCCGACGCGTTTGCCTTCCTTTTTGAGCTGATACTGCTGCTTGATCCACTTGTAGGTGGCGGCAAGACCCTTGTCGAGCGGAGTGCTCGGTTCCCATTTCAGCACCTTCTTGATGAACGTATTGTCGCTGTTGCGACCAGCCACGCCGCGTGGTGCGTCGAGATCATAGGTGCGCTTGAGCTTCACGCCGGCGATCTTTTCGACCTTCGAAAGAAGTTCGTTGATCGACACCAGTTCGCTCGAACCGAGATTGATCGGCGTCGCAATCAATTCATCGGAATGCATGATCATGTCGATGCCTTTCACGCAGTCGTCGATATACATGAAGCTGCGGGTCTGCGTGCCGTCGCCCCAGATGTTGATCTCCTTCTTTCCGGTGTCGATCGCCTCAATGACCTTGCGGCACATGGCGGCCGGTGCCTTCTCGCGTCCGCCGAACCAGGTTCCATGCGGTCCATAGACGTTGTGGAAGCGGGCGATGGCCGTCTTCATTCCGCGTTCGTGCCAGTATTCCTGGCAGAACATTTCCGAGATCAATTTTTCCCATCCGTAACCGCGTTCGGCCATTGCCGGATAAGCATCGGACTCCTTCAACGCCCGGACGTTCGGATCCTGCTGAAGGAGTGTGTTGTACGCGCAGGCGGAGGATGAGAAGAAATAGCGACGCGCACCGGCGTTGTAAGCCGCCTCAACCATGTGCGTGTTGATCAGAATGGAACGAAGGCATTCGACGCGGAAGCGTTCGATGAATCCCATTCCGCCCATGTCGGCGGCCAGGTTGTAAACTTCAACAGCGCCTTCGCAGACGCGCTTGCAGTTGTCCTCATGGCTGACGTCGAGACAGAGGTTTTGCACGCCGGGAACATGGAGATACCACTCGTAGAGCGGTTTCTTGTCCACAGCGCGAATTTTGGTGAAGCCTTTCTTTTTGAAGTAAAGAGCGAGATTGCCCCCGATGAAGCCGCCGGCACCGGTGATGACAATCAAGTCGTCCTTCTTCAACGGCGGATCCTTTTCAATGACACGTTTCTTTTCCATAGGTTTGTGGTCGGTATAGGGCCGACAGTGTTGGAGAATAAATTCTGGCTGGCAATCCCGGAATGGCTAATGTTTGCAGCTGCATGACGATCCTTGACTCCGGGAAAACACGGGCGTGGACGAATCCATCGCGGGCGCCGTCCTTTTTCTCCACCCGTGTCGCAAAGGCCCGTCGTTTCTATCTGAATCTCGCGCCGCCCAAATCCATCCCGCTCGCGGTAGTGTGCGGCGGGGTGGAACAATGCGCCTCCGACTACGCAATTCAGCGGAAGACGTTTCCGTATTATTCGATCGAGTTTGTGGCGGCAGGGAAGGGGAGCCTCACCCTTCAGAACCGGAATTCTGAACTTCATGCCGGATCGGTGTTTGTGTATGGCCCGGGCATCCCGCACGACATTCGGACCGACGCCTCCGAGCGGCTGGTCAAATACTTCGTCGATTTCAGCGGACAAAAATCGATTCGCCTGTTGAAAGCATCTGGGTTGCAACCGGGGCAGATGATCCGTGTGACGGCACCGGGCGAATTGCAATTTCTGTTTGATGAACTGGTTCGCAACGGTCTCCGCTCATCGCCTTTCACCGCGGCCATCTGTGGCAAGCTGCTCGAATGTCTCACGCTCAAGCTCGCCGAATTGTCCGCGCCGGCGGAAGGAATCGAATCACCGGCATTCGTCACATACCAGCGTTGCCGCCGTTATATGCAGAGCAATTCTGAACGATTGCGGACGCTGGAACAGGTCGCTGCGGAATGCCATGTCAATCCGGCTTATCTGTGCCGGCTGTTCCGCCGGTTCGATCATGAAACGCCCTACCGATTTCTGCTGCGGCTGAGAATGAACGCTGCGGCGGAACGTCTGCGGCAGCCGGATGCGATGGTCAAACAGGTTGCACAAGAATGTGGCTTCGCGGATCCGTTCCACTTCTCACGCGCGTTCAAAAGCGTTTTCGGACTTTCTCCGGATGCGTTCCGGAAACTGCGATGATGGTCAGCGACACAGGCACAGGTAAGGGAGGGCGAAGCTGCCGCTCCGCCTTGCAGCGAAATTCATTCGAACCAGTTTTTATTTTTCCGCGTCGTTCCCCGTAACAGGTCGAAACTGAAGCTTCAGTTCGTAAGACTGCGGGAGAACCGCATATTTTTCCAATACACCCGGACCGCAACTTCCATTGCCAAGTCCACTGTGCTTGGCATCCAGCGACAGAACTACGTCGTGCCGTGGTGTTAATTCATGCGGATGCCGCGCGGCTGTCAGATCGCCCGCTATGAAATGCAGCGCAGAAAAGGAAAACAGGTTTTCGCTGCCATTGATTTGAAATCCATTGCCGAGGTGATCGGTCAACTTCAGCCAGCGAGTGTCCTCATGGTTGCCGGTTTCCTGCGGGCGAACGTAAGGAACGAACAGTTCCGCAACCGTGCTGTTCCAGATGCCGACATCCGCGCTCTCTTTGCGGTCAGAATAATTTTCCCACGGACCGCGGCCGAACCACGCGATATTCGTCAAAGCCGGATTCAGCTGCATCACCACACCGATGCGCGGCAGCGGCGGAAGCGGTCCGAAAGGTTTGAAACGGCTGGAGTAGTCAATCGTGCCATCCGGATGAATCAGCCACGTTTCCGTCTGATGAAAGCCGCTTCCGTTTGTGGCTGTGGACCTGGATCTGAATTCAACACGGAACGGCGTTCCGGCGGAGTAAAAAGACGTTTCTGACTCGCGGGTGAGCTTGTCGATTCCGGCTTCACGCCAGTCGCGCGCGAGCCACTTGCCGAAGCCTCGATCGTTGTCAGCCGGAGCGCGGAACAACTGGAGCACCGGTCCGCCGTTCGTGTTTGCCAGAATTTGACGCCCAGAATGCGTGAACGAAACAATCGCCCCACGCGAGAGATCGAAGACCGATTCTGTGTTTCCGGCGCGAACTGTCAGCGCATTGTGCTCTTTCGCTGCAACGGGTCGGGGCGATTCATTTTTGCGAACTCGGGCAGCACTCGATCTCACAGGCGATGCGTTCAGCTCCATTTGTTCCCAGGCGATCTCATGACCTGCGTTTGCCCACAACGTCGATTCCTTGAGATGAACGCTGACGCGCATCCAGAATTCGCCGTCATTAAGCGCCGCTCGCCGCAGGTTCGCCGGAATTTCGATCACACGTGACGCCGCAGGCTCCAGGTCAATTTTCGGCCGAACACCAGATTGAACCGAGACGCCGTTGCTCGAAATCATCCAGCGCAATTCAAATTCGTTGAGATTGAGAAACGAATGCCGGTTCGTGATGCGGACACGCACGTTGCCCGGCGGTTTGCGTTCCAATGAAATGGCGACTGGTTGATAAACTTTTTTCACTTCCCAGAATTTCGGATAGGGCTTGCGGTCGGATGTGACGATTCCTTTGATGCTGAAAATGCCGTGATTCGGCGTGTCGCCGAAGTCTCCACCATATGCGATGAACTTCGTTCCATCCGCCGCTGACTTGCGCAAACCCTGATCGCACCATTCCCAGATGAAGCCGCCGAGAAGCCGAGGATGTGAATAAATCTCATTCCAATACTCGCGCAGGTTTCCGATCGCATTGCCCATCGCGTGCGCATATTCGCTTGTGAGCACCGGGCGCGTGTCATTCGTGCGGCGGGCCAGTTCCACCAGATGATCCCAACGCGCGTTTTCTGGAGCATTGGGTTTGAGGTAAGGCTGCATGACGCGCGGATAAAACCGGCTGATCACGTCCACGGTCGGAGGATCTTTTGGCAGATCGCCATCACTCGCGATAGCAGCGGATTGATTTGAAGGATTCAGAATGGCGCGTTCTCGCGCTTCACCCTGTGCGCCTTCGTAATGGATTGGCCGCGTGGAATCGAATTCTTTGAGCCATGCTGAAATGGCTGCGAAGTTCGGGCCGTAGCCGGATTCGTTTCCCATCGACCACATGATCACGCTCGGATGATTTTTATCGCGCTCGGCCATCGCGATCGCGCGGGTGAGAAAGCTCTGCGCCCAAGGCGGTTCATTCGCGAGATAACCGCGCGTTCCGTGCGTCTCGATGTTCGCCTCGTCGATCACATACAGACCGTAACGATCACAGAGATCGTACCAGCGGGGATCGTTCGGATAATGCGACGTGCGGACTGCATTGATGTTCGCCTGTTTCATCAGGACGATGTCCTGCTTCATGCGTTCGAGAGAAATCACGTTGCCCGAGTCGGGATCGATTTCGTGCCGGTTCACGCCGCGCAATTTGATCGGCCGGCTATTCACGAGAAAACGTCCGTTCGAAATCTCAATCTCGCGAAAACCGACCTTCGCGCTCACCGCTTCGACGATCTGTCCGCTGGAGTCGTTGAGCGTCAGTACGAGCGTGTAGAGATTCGGCGTTTCGGCGGACCATTTGGACGGATTGCTGACGACGCCTTCGAGCGAAGCGAACTTTGGCGAACCGCGTTGTGGTGTCAGGTCATTGAGGATCGACGGGTTGAAATCCTTGTTCAATAGCGACGCGACAGAGCGAGACAGAACAGATGATCCCGATTTGAACGGCACTTCCTTGCCCGCGTCGTCAAACAGTCTCGCCTGAACCGTCCAATCGCCCGCATTGAGATTGGTCGTGCTGTGCAGTTCAACCTTCAACTGAAGTGTTGCGTCCCGATAAACGGCATCCAGATCGGTCCGCACGGCGAAATTGCGAATCCGGATCGGCGCGGTGGAATAAAGATGCACACCGCGGAAAATCCCGCTGAGTCGCCACATGTCCTGGTCTTCCAGGTAACTGCCGTCGCTCCATCGATAGACTTCCACCGCGAGCAGGTTCGTTCCTGGTTTCACATAGCGTGTAATCTCGAATTCCGCAGGCGTGCGGCTGTCCTCGCTGTAACCGACGCGAACGCCGTTCACCCAAAGGTAAAACGCACTGCTCACACCGCTGAAGTGAATGAACACACGGCGATCGCGCCAGCTGTCGGGAAGTTCAAAGGTGCGGCGATACGAGCCGACGGGATTGCGTTCACGGAAAGTTGTGAAGTTCGTCGGCGGAGTCGTTGTGACGCGCGGCGGATCGATCTTGAATGGATAACCGGCGCTGACATAGATCGGCGTTCCGTAACCGCGCATTTCCCAGTTCGATGGAACGTCGATCGTTTTCCAGTTCGCGTCGTCGAAGTTCGTTTCAAAAAAGTTGGTCGAACGCAGTTCCGGCGATGGAGTCCAATGAAACTTCCACGTTCCATTCAACGAACGATAAAACGGTGAAGTTTCCGCCGCGTTTTCTTTTGCAGTCGCGATGTCCGGAAACGGAGTGAATGTGGCGCGCGCCGGTTCGCGATTGATTTGGAACACCTGTTCGTTTTCCCAATCAGGCGCGGCGGAACTGTCCGTGAGAGTGACACGAAGAAACGCGAGACAAAACACAACGAGAAACCACGGATCGACACGGATGGACGCGGATGGACGGCGGAAGGTAAAGGTTTTGGATTGATTGGAACGGCGAAGCTGATCTGCGGGACTGCTGGCAGAAGATCGCATTCCATTCATTTCAAAATCCGTGTTCATCCGTGTGTGAATCGGTGATTGCTCAAGCTCTGCGCAAGACGCTATCAGTTTCGTCTCGCGCCGCAAACAGCTCAGAAACCCACGGCATTTTCCTTAACGCATTTGGCGATTTTTCATGAATCACCAGCCTTGGTTCCGGAACGCTGTTCGTTATTCTGACGCCGTTCAGCATGGAACGCATCTTCGCCACGTATCGTATCGAAACACCGCTGCCGGTTGAAAAGGCGGCGGCCACACTCGCTGGTGAGCAGTCTTCCGGAACGTTCGTTGAAGTTCCCGGCGAAACCGCTGAATTGAAACAACGGTTCGCAGCTCGCGTTGAAAAAATCATCCCGCTCGAAACGGTCACAGAACCGAGTCTTCCAGGCTGCCGGTCAGGCTCGGGGAAATTCCAGCGCGCGGAGGTGGTGATCTCGTGGTCGATCGAAAACATGGGTTTCAACCTGCCGACACTGGTTTCGACGGTGCAGGGAAATCTTTACGAACTCTCCCAGTTCTCCGGCCTGAAGCTGATGGATCTCAAGCTGCCCGTTTCGTTCGCGCAGCATTTTCGCGGACCGAAGTTTGGGGTTCGCGGCTGTCGAAAGCTCGTGAACGTCGAAGGCCGTCCGCTGATCGGCACGATCATCAAACCGAGCATCGGAATGTCGCCGCAGCAAACGGCACAGCTGGTGAAAGTGCTCGTCGAAGCGGGAATCGATTTCATCAAGGACGATGAATTGATGGCGAACCCGCCGCATTCACCATTCGATGAACGTGTGGATGCCATCATGCGGGTCATCAATGCGCACGCGGATCGCACGGGGCGGCAGGTGATGTATGCGTTCAACATCAGCGATGAACTGGACGCCATGCAGCGGCACTACGACAAGGTGGTTCAAAGCGGCGGCACGTGCGCGATGATGTCGCTGAACAGCGTCGGTCTGACGGCGGTGAAGAAGATTTGCGACATCGGTGCGCTGGCCATTCACGGGCATCGCAACGGTTGGGGCGCGCTGAACCGGCATCCGTATCTGGGAATTGAATTTCCCGCGTATCAGAAACTCTGGCGTCTGGCGGGCGTGGATCAGATTCACGTGAACGGTATCGCGAACAAGTTCTGGGAAAGCGACGATTCGGTTGTGCGTTCGATCGAATCGTGTTTGAAGCCGTTGTTCGAGAACGCCGCCTCCTCTCCCCGGCCCTCTCCTCCAGGGGAGGAAAGGGGGAGCGCTTTTTCCATTTTGCCTGTGGTGTCTTCCGGTCAATGGGGCGGGCAGGCGCCGGAAACGTATCGTCGCACACGCACCGTCGATCTGCTTTACATGGCCGGCGGCGGCATCATGGCGCATCCGGACGGTCCCGCTGCGGGAGTGCGATCGCTTCAGAAGTGGTGGGAAGCCGCGGTCGAAGGACTCACGATGGAAGAAGCGGCCGTGAAATATCCGGAGTTGAAGAAATCGATGGGAAAATTTGGAAAATGAAAGGTCGATGAAAATTCCAAAATCCAAATTCCAAAATTCAAAGAAGCTTCAACTTTCAAAATCCAATTTCGTCGGCGCTTCCATCGTTGTTTGGAACTTGGAACTCGGATTTTGGAATTTCCGCTGATGTCTTTACTGCTCACATTCTATGGCGACGATTTCACCGGCTCGACCGACGCGCTGGAGCAACTGACGCGCGCGGGAATTCGGACGGCGTTGTTCATTCATCCGCCAACGCCGCGGCAGTTGAAGCAGTTCAAAAACTTGCAGGCGGTTGGTATTGCGGGAATGACTCGCGCCCTGGCGCCGGCTGCCATGGAACAGGAACTTCAGCCGACTCTGAAAAAGTTGAAAGCGCTCGGTGCGCGGCACGTTCATTACAAGGTTTGTTCGACGTTCGATTCGTCTCCAAAGATCGGAAGCATCGGGCGGGTGATCGACATCGCTCGCGGGATTTTCAAAACGCCTTTCGTTCCCGTTCTCGCTGCGGCCCCTGCGCTGGGGCGATTCACTGTATTTGGAAATCACTTTGCCCGCTATGGCATTGGCAGCACGGGGGCGATTCATCGACTCGACCAACATCCTTCGATCAGCAGGCATCCGATCACGCCGATGACGGAAGCGGACCTGCAACTTCATCTTTCAAAGCAAACGCGCAGGAAGATCGGCCTGTTCGACATTCTCAAAGTGAATCTGCCGGCGCGCGAAGCGAGAGCAGAACTGAATCGGCTGGTGAAGAGCGGCGCTGAGATTGTTCTCTTCGATGCACTTTGTTCCGAACAGCTGCGCTTGATCGGTGAATTGATAGATGGCGCTGCCTCGGCAAAAAGACCGTTGTTTTCCGTGGGATCGTCGGGAATTGAATCGGCACTCGCCGCGCATTGGAATGATTCTGGAAAAATAAAAGCCGGTGCTGATCTCTCGAATAATGCCGCGCCGGTAAAACAGATGTTGATCGGCTCGGGCAGTTGTTCGCCGGTGACATCGCGACAAATTGCATGGGCATTGGATCATGGCTTTGCGGAAGTGAAACTAAATGCCCTGGCGGTGAATTCAGATCCCACGCGGGAATTTCAGCGCTGCGCGAAATCAGCGGCTGCGTTTCTGGCGTCAGGCCGCAGCGTCATTATTCACACCACGCGAAACGGCGCGGACAAACGCGTTGCAAAACGATATGGAAATAGGACTGCATCAATCCTCGGCACCGCGCTCGGAACTGTGATTTCCTTCGTGTTGAAGCAATCCAGCGTGACGCGCATTTGCATTGCGGGTGGCGATACGTCGAGCTACGCGGCGCGTGCGCTCGGAATTGAGGCGCTGGAAATGATCGCGCCGCTGACGCCGGGAGCGCCATTGTGCCGCGCGATGGCTATGGCACCTGGTCTTCCAATTGATGGACTGGAAGTGGTGTTCAAAGGCGGGCAGGTGGGGGGAGAAGATTATTTTGAAATCGTGAAAAACGGAAAATGAACGAACGAACGGCCATGAAGTTCCTCGTTCCTTAATCGCGTGTTGAATTTATGAAGCGAAAAACTCTCGGTCTGATTCATACCTCGGCAACGCTGGTGCCGGTGTTCGCGGCGCTGTGCAAGGAGAAGCTGCCGAACGTCCAGACGTTCAACATCGTGGACGACAGTCTCGTTCGTGGAATTCGTGAAGCGGGCAGCATCACGCCGCAGATCGCGAAACGCGTTGCGGATTACTTGAAGTCCGCCGAATCAGCGGGGGCGACGCAGATTCTGGTCACGTGTTCCTCGATCGGGCCTGCTGTCGAGGCCGGAGCCAAAGAAGTGTCTGTTCCTGTGCTTCGGGTGGATCATCCCATGGCTGAAAAGGCCGTGGCTTCGGGCACGAAGATTGGCGTCATTGCGACCCTTTCAACGACACTGGAGCCCACGGCGGAGCTGATTCAACGCCGTGCGCTTGCTGCGGGAAAATCGATCGAACTGACTTCGAAGCTCGTGGAAGGCGCGTTTGAAGCGTTGATGACGGGCGATGGTGCAACGCATGACACGAAAGTGGCTGCGGCGCTCCGGGAACTTTCCAGGTCGGTCGATGTGATTGTTCTGGCACAGGCTTCCATGGCGCGCGTGGTGGACTCGCTCGCTGCGGAAGACAGAAGGGTGCCGATTCTCGCGAGTCCCGGCATCGCCATCGACTATCTCGCAAGCAGCCTGTGATAATCCGGATGTCCCAGCGCGAAAAGTTCCAGAGCGGGTCTGACAGGTCTCGGAGCGCGGCGATGTCACTTGCGGCCAGCCGCAGTGCCTCGAGATTTTCAAGCGATTCTTACTTGTTCAGGTGGCTGCGGCTGGTCTGCGACACAGCCGCGCGCCATTTCCAGACAGACTCTGAGTGTCCTGCCAGTCAGTAAAAACAGAGCCATCGAAAACAAAGTTCCACTCCTATGTTTCCCGTCGCAAAACTCGAAGCAGCTCTTCTCGTGATGGTTTCTGTTGCGGTCGGCGCCTCCTGGTTGTCGCGCGAGACGGAGGCATGGAAGCTCATTGCGGTTGTCGCGGCAGTGCTTCTGGCCGTCGGTCTTCGATTTTCCAAATCTCTTCGAAGTTTCCAGTTCACCGCGTGGATCATTGCCGCCGTTGTTTGTGCGATGATCTTTCCGGAGCGGTTTTTGCGCGTGGGCAATCTCGACCTGCGAAACAAGTGGCTGATCCTGTTTATCGTCCAGGCAGTGATGTTCGGCATGGGAACGCAGATGAAAATCGCCGACTTCAAAGGCGTCGCCAAAATGCCATTCGCAGTTTTCATCGGAGTCGTCGGACAGTTCACCATCATGCCGTTGCTGGGATTTGCGCTGGCGAAGCTGTTTCATTTCGAACCTGAGGTTGCGGCGGGAATCATTCTGATCGGTTCGTGTTCCGCAGGGCTCGCGTCGAACGTGATGGCCTACATCGCAAAAGCGAATCTCGCCCTGTCGATCACGATGACTTCGATTACCACGATGCTGGCACCGATCATGACACCGTTCTGGATGAAGGTCCTCGCCGGGCAACTGGTGAATGTCGATCCGGTGGCGATGATGATGGAGATCATCAAAATGGTGATCGTTCCGATCGGCGCGGCGCTGTTGCACGATTACCTTGGATTCGCATCGCGGCGAGGGCGGACGATTGTCTTTGGCGCTGCGGTGTTTGGAACGATCTGGATTGCATTCGTACTGTTAGGTGGTTGGGCCTGGTTCACAAAAATGTTCGACGCCGCTGCTCTGAAATGGATTGGGGCATTTGGTTTCGTTTTGGCTGCGGCTCCCGCTGGAATTGTTTTTCATTACGCGACGAAGCTGGTGCCCAGGCTTCCGACGTGGATGCCGATTCTTTCAATGGCTGGAATCGTTTACTTCACAACCGTCACCACTGCTGCGGGGCGCGACAATCTTCTGAACGTCGGCGGATTGCTTTTTTGCGCTGCGGCAGTGCACAACACGTTCGGTTACCTTTTCGCCTATTGGATGGCGCGGCTCTGTAAGTTGGATATTCCGTCATGCCGCACGGTTGCCTTTGAAGTCGGCTTGCAGAATGGAGGCATGGCATCCGGACTCGCCGGTGCAATGGGCAAGCTGGGAACTGTCGGTTTGGCGGCGGCGATCTTCAGTCCATGGATGAATGTCAGCGGTTCGATCCTCGCGAACTACTGGCGGAAGCGGCCCGGTCGCAACACGACAGAACGTGCCTGATCCGGCGGTCTGCGCAGTGCCGTTTTTTCATACCACTGTGCAACAGGTTGGGTTTTCAAAAGGGAAAATGTCTCTAGGATAACGCTCCTGAACTCCTTCCATGAATACGGTCGTCCGTCAGTCAGACGGTCCCCATATGGGGGCGAGGGGAGTTTCACGGAGGAACAAGTCATAACCCACATCGAAATATGTCTATAAAACGATCCACCCAACCGGCGTTCAGCGGAAGCCGTCAGTCTTCCCGCCGAATAATGGCTTACCTTGCCGCGATCAAATCCCTGTGCATTGCCGGCGTTGCCCTGACAACCAATGCCGCGGACATTGTCAACGACACCTGGCGTGACGGAAATCGAAACACACCTGCGTCTCCGACCTATTCCGAGAATGGCGTCGATTCGGATGAAGACGGCAACATTGAATCCGCCTGGTTTAACAGTGGCAGTGGCAGCTGGCCGATGGTTGTGGTGGATGATGACACGCCCGGCGGCGACCAGCTTCTGTCTGCAGCGGTCAATCCGGGCGGCGCTGTGTCCTGGGTTACTTATTTCGCCTCGTCAGCAGAATCTGTGGGTTGATTCGGGTTCCGGAAGGCGGCCGAGCGTGTGATACAAGGCTATTTCCATCGCATCATAGGTTCGGAATCCATACGAACGTC
>Ga0065721_10004188_pt1 | contig 37562 bp, 33 predicted proteins | sample Mesricmetagenome_FD_59108 | JGI IMG/M metagenome (GOLD analysis project Ga0065721, IMG submission 59108) | Mesophilic microbial community from rice straw/compost enrichment Sample: eDNA_1 v2 (version 2) | ecosystem: Engineered > Solid waste > Grass > Composting > Bioreactor | place: USA: Davis... | reverse complement strand
TTCTTCCTTTTCCGAGGCGGAGAGGGGACGCGGCAGAGGTAGCACCCACTCCTCGCGGACGATACCCGGGGCGGCAGCGAGGTTGCCCAGTAGCGGCGACGGCGGGGCGGCGCGCTTGTTGTACTTCTCGGCGCGCGAAAGGATGAGATGATCGCGGGCGCGGGTGAGCGCCACAAAGAAGAGACGCTCCTCCTCCTCAATCTCCCGCTCGGCGGCGTCGGGGGCGGGCACCTCGTCCGTCAGCGGCAAGGGAGACAGGAGGGACGGCCCGGGGCGGGCGGGGAACTTGCCCGCCGACAGGTTCGGCAGGAACACCACCGGGAACTCCAGCCCCTTCGCGGCGTGGACCGTAAGCAGGCGCACAGCGTCCGGCGCGGCGTCCGGGTGGCCGGGGTGGCTGAGGTCGCCGCCGAGGCGGGCCATGCGGCGAAGGTGCGCCAGGAACGCCCGACGCGGCTCCTCGGTCGGCTCCAGGACCACAGCGCTGCGTTCGCGGAACGAGCGCGCCACCCCGAGTAGGGCGGCGACGCCAGCCGCGTCCGTCACCTGCTGTGCGAGCCGGGGCGCCCCCCAGAGTGCTTCTGTGAAGAAGTCATAGGCGTCCCCGGAGTAGGGCAGGCCAGCCGGCAGTTCGGGGTAGCGCTCCCGGGCGGGACCGTCCGGCTCGCAGGCGCGGGCAAGCAGGAGGATCAGGTTCTTGACGTCATGGCTTCGGAGCAGTTCGTAGTCACCGCCGGTCTCCGCGGCGACGGGCACATCCCGCTCGCTCAGGAGGGCGCGCAGAGCGCGGGCCTGTCCGCGCGTCCGGCACAGGATCGCCATGTCCGACCAGGCGTAGCCTGCCTCTCGGAGCGCGCGCATCTTCCGGGCGATGCCGTCGGCCTGGGCGATCTCGTCCGGCGCGACCGCGAGCGTGGCCGGGGGGAACGGACCCACGACCACGGCGGCTTCCGCGGCTTCCTCCGCCTCGCCGCGCGCGGGGCGCCACGCGCCGGTGCCCTCGCCGCTCGCAACGCCGAACAGGGCGACCAGGTGCGGCCGGGAACGATAATTGACGCCCAGTTCCGTCCGCCGCCCGCCCGGGAAGTCCTCCTCGAACGACGACACGTTGGCGGGGCTGGCGCCGCGGAAGGCGTAGATCGCCTGCCGCAGGTCCCCGACCAGCCAAAGGCCGGCGCCGCCATCCCCACCGAGCGCGCGCACCAGGCGCGCGCCGGCGCGGTTCACGTCCTGGTACTCGTCCACCAGCACGTGGTGCCACTGGGCCTGTTCCGCGGCGCGCACCGTCTCGTTCTCCTCCAGGAGACGCAGTGCGCGGTATACCAGGTCGGAGAAGTCCAGCGCCCCGCGCTCCCGCAGCAGGGCTTCGTAGGCGGCATAGACCCGGGCCACTTCGAGCAGCTTTTCGTCCCCGGCGGCCTCAGCGCGGCGGCGGAACGCCTCCGGCGTCAGCATCTCCTCCTTGGCGCGGGCGATGGTGCGCAGAATGTCCGGCAGCGGGAATGAGGGGTCGTGGAGGTAGCGCAGGACATCCAGATCCAGCGCCCCCGCGCGCCGCTCCAGCAGGGCGAAGGTGTCCACGGGAGCCAGGAGCACAGGCGCGGGCGGCAACTCCGCCTCTCGCCAGTAGCGGCGCAGCAGGTCCAGGCCGTACGCATGGAACGTGCTGATGGCCGCCCGCCGCCCCACCTCTGGCGCGACGGCCCCGATGCGCTCACGCATCTCCTCAGCCGCCTTGCGGCTGAATGTGAGCGCCAGCAGCCTTTCAGGTCGCACGCCCGCCTCACGCGTGAGGTAGAGGACCCGGGCTGTCAGCGTCCGCGTCTTTCCCGTGCCCGGTCCTGCGCCCACCAGCAGCGGCCCGCTCTCCGCCCGTGCTGCCGCCTCCTGGGAGGGGTCGAGGGTGAGGGTACTGCTTGTCTGTCCCCCTCTGGCTTCCCCCCTCCTGGAAGGAGGAGGGGCCGGGGTAGGAGCAGCGGAATGCAGCCCCAATCCGGCTTCCATCTGCGCGAACGCCAGGGAGACGGGAACGCCCGCGCGCCGGGCGATGGCGTGTGCGTCCGCTCCCTCATCGAACCAGCGGCGGGCGAGGGGAGCGGGCAGGAGGAACTCACGGGCGAAGACGTTCGCCTCGGTTTCCCGGCGCTGGCGCGGGCCATAGCCCACCAGCGCCTCGCCGTCACCGGTCGCGTCCACATCCTCCTCGTAGCAGGCGCAGCCATCGTCGGTGTCGCCGTGGTCGTCGTGGAGGTAATGGTGCGCCAGTTCGTGCGCGAGGAGGACGCGCCGCTCTTCGATGGGAACATCGGAGCGGAGCCAGACGATGCGCGTTTCGCGGTCCAGAACGGCGTGCGCGCCGGAAAGCAGGGTGTCGGTGGGGGGGAGCAGGCGGGGGCGGTAACCGGCCAGGCGAAGCGCCGCCTGCACCGCCGCCTCGGCGGCCGCGCTCCCGTCGGGGCTGCTGCTGGAACTGCCGCTCCCCGGGAGCGCGGCCCGGCAACGGCGCGCCTCCTCCCGGACCGATGCCCAGGGATCACCGCCCGCCTGCGCCGCCATATCGCTGTGCGTTGTCCTTACGCCGCGTCCTCGGCGTCGTCCTCCGAAAGGTAGCGCGCCCGCTGCGTCTCCGACAGTTCGGGGTCGGCCAGGAGCGTCGCGCGGAAGTCCTCGCGCTCGCCCACGCTGGGTGCGGAGTCCGACCGATAGGCCGCCCCCGCCGCTAGCCGCGGCGGGCCCGCCAGGTACGCCTGAACATCGTTCGCGGCGCGTCCCAGCACGTCCGCCAGCTCGCGCACCAGCGTGCGCGGCAGCGACTCCGGCGCGAACAGGCGCCGGTGCAGCTTCACCACGTACGCCTCGGTGAGCGAAAGGCGCGTCGCCAGGGTGTCCAGGTCCAGGCCCTTCGCCTCGGCGGCCCCGAGCAGGTTCGTGAGCGGGGTGGTGCGGGCGGCGCACAGGGCGCGCAGAGAGCTCAGTCCAGCCTCCCGCAGCCGCGCCTCGGCCGCGGCGTCCGCGTACCGGGCGTCCGCGTCCGGGCCAGCGCACCACCGTTCCGCCGCCAGGCGGGCGAGGTCGCGCGCCTGCGCCGGGTAGCGGCGCGTCCACTCCGCGAGGTCGGCCTCCGGCCCTGCCTGCGAGAACGCGACCAGTACCTCGTCGGCGGTGGCGCTATCGTTCCTGTTGCTGAACTCTTTGGTATTCATGGCTGTCGCCTGTTCTCGGCCCTTCAAACCTTCCCCTCGGCCCAATTCACCAGCTTATTCTCCGCCCGGCGCAGGTAGTTGCGCACGGATCGCCCTGTCACTCCTAGAATCTTTGCCACGGACTCGCGGTCCGGGTCTTCGCTCTCCTCCGGCAGCCCCTCGATAAACCGCAGGTACACTGCCAGACGCTCATTCTCGGTGAGCAGCGCCAGCGCTTCGCGGCGCTCCGCCATCGCCTCCGGTCCCGGGGCGGTATCCGCCAGTCGGGCGAAGATGCCATCGCCGCCGGCCGGTCCGTCCTCGTCCTGAGCCTCATCGCCCGGTCGAATCTCGGCATCCAGCGTCGCCTGCCGCTTCTCCACCAGGCTCCACAGGCGGCGATCCAGGCACACCCAGAACCGCACCTCCCAGAACTCTGCCGCCTGCTCCCCGTCGAACACCGCTTCACAGAGCGCGGTGGTCAGATCGTGCATGCAGTCTTCCGCCTGATCCGCCGGGAGCCGCCACCGCGCCAGCTTGCGCTGCACATGACCGGCGATACGCCCGATCAGAACCTCCGCGATCTGCCACGCCGTTGTGTCGTCGCTCCGGCGATGGTACTCCCGCAGGAAGTAGACCAGGGTCTCCTCCCGGGGGCGCCGCGGGTCGTTTGGCGCGTACGCCTCGCACAGAACCGCCCGGCGGGACCGCTCCGACAGTTGCGACAGTTCGCGAACCTGTCGCTCTACATCCTCCTCCCGGTGGTACAGGGCTCCCGTGTCCCTTCGGGTCCGGGTCAGCGGACGCAGGGGCCACGCCTGGCCGTTGCCGGTCGATACCCCTTCCGGGGTCAAAGTTTTCGGTGTTGCGGTCTCTTTCATGGGCGGGACTTCGGCGGAGGGGGCGAATCCGGAAAAAAGGAATTTGAGACGGACTCAGTGGGTGCGGCGCTACGCCGTTCTGATTATAGCAAACAAAAGAATCCTCTGCCGGGAAAACGCCGGAGTAGCCACCCCCGCGCTCGGCACGATACCATTTCCCATCGGGACGCCGGGCGGGATTGAAGCTAATCGCCGCGAGCGGTGTCAGACGAAACAGACATAGAACCGAGGTACGCCTGTTGACACACGCCCCCCTACCATCCGCGCGCCGGGGCCTTCCCATGCGCCGCCGCTCCCTGTTCCTCCAGATGCTCTTCTTCCTCCTTGCCGCGCCGCTTCTGGTGCCGCTCGCCCTGGCGCCCACCGGGTGCGGGGGCAGCGGTGATGGCGGCGGGACCAGCAATACCGGCACGGTAATTCCGCAGCCGGGCTGGCAGATCACGCGGGAAACGCCGGTCCAGGCCAAGCGCAAGTGGACCATTCTGGTTTACATGAACGGAGCGAACGATCTGGAAGAGTACGGCTCGCTCAACATGAACCAGATGGAGAAGGTGGGCAGCAACGACAACATCAACATGGTTGTGCAGTTCAAGCGCATGCGCTCCAATCAGCCCTACGACGACAAGTCCAATGGCGACTGGATAGGTACGCGCCGCTACCTGGTGACGAAGGATAACAATGAGAGCACGGTGACGTCCACCATTCTGTCGCGCCAGGAAGGCGACACCAACGGGGACGGGATCACCGACGTGGATATGGGGAACGCCCAGACCCTGCGTGAGTTCATCGACTGGGGGGTGCAGACGTTCCCGGCAGACCGCTACGCCATCTTCCTGTGGAACCACGGCGCTGGCTGGCGCTCACGCGCCACGCCGCAGAGCGCCAAGACCCGGGGCTTCTCCTACGACGACGAGACCGACAACCACATCGACACCATCCAGTTGCCGGCAGCGCTTGAACTGGGGGGCGGCCGCAAGTGGGACCTGATCGCCTGGGACTCGTCGCTGATGCAGATACTGGAGGTCGCCTACGAGATCCGTAACCAGGGGCACTGGATTGTCGGCTCCGAGGAGAGCCCGCCCGGCCCGGGATACCCCTACGACCGGTTCATCTCCCGGCTGAATGCGAACCCGAACATGGACGGCCGGACGTTCGGTGAGATCATCGCTGAAGAGACCCTGGCGCACTACGGGCCGAACACCAATATCACGCAGTCGGTCATCGACCCGACGAAACTCGGGGCGATCGCGCCTGCGCTTAACAACCTGGGCGCGGCTTTGACCGCCGCGCGCGGGCAGTGGAACAACCAGATCGCGGATGCCCGCGAGGGGGCGGAGTCGTACTCGTACTACGAGAACAAGGACCTGCTTGACTTCCTGCGTCTGCTGAAGGGGAGCGTAAACGACGCCGGGGTGCAGGGCGCGGTGAACCAGGTGGAGAGCGCGACCAGGGACGCGATCGTCAAGAACGTGCGCGGAACGCAGCACCCGCGCTCGAACGGTCTGGCGGCCTACCTACCGAGCCCGTTCCAGTACGGCCGCGACGATATCAACCAGGCCAATGGCTTCGGCCAGCGGTACGTTTTCCTGTCGCTCGCCAAGGACGCCCCGAACTGGCAGGCGTTCCTCGCCGGCGCCGCCGCACGGTAAAGGCGGCGCACCCAGGCGGTTGCCGTCAGATTGTCGCCGTCGAAGATGAGGCTCGGGTAAATTCGCGGCTATAAATTTGCGGCTAATGGTTAAGAAGTCGGCCTGCGCCGTGGGTTGAAACCCCGGCTTCGTTGATTCAAGCCCGCCTCCGCGGGCTAACGACAACGAGGGGCGGCTACGGGTTACCCGTAGCCGCCCCTCGATCTTATGGAGTCGGCGGAGGCCGACTTCTTAACGGTAGCCGGAGTTTCAACCCACGGCGCAGGCCGACTTCTTAACGGTAGCCGCAAATTTATAGCCGCGAATTTACCCGAGCCTCATCTTCGACGGCGACAATCTGACCTCGGGGCGCTACCCCTTAGCCTTCAGGGTGGGTAGGGCGGTCTCCTCGATGCGGACCGCGTCTGGGGCGGACATGACCACCGCGTACTCCACCACATTCTGAAGCTCGCGGATGTTGCCGGGCCAGGAGTGGGCTTTCAGTCGCTTCAGCGCCGCCTCCGAGAAGCCCTCGGGGAACGCGCGCCGGTTCTCCTTTGACAGCCGCTCCAGGAAGTGCGTGGCGAGCGCGGGGATGTCGTCGGCGCGGTCTCGCAGCGGGGGCAGGGTTACCGGAATGACATGAAGGCGGTAGTACAGGTCTGCGCGGAACGAGCCCTCCTGCACCGCCTGCCACAGGTCCCGGTTTGTGGCCGCGACCACACGGACATCCACCTTCACTGTCTTCACGCCGCCGATGCGGCTGATCTCCCGCTCCTGCAGTGCGCGTAGCAGCTTCACCTGGGTTAGGTGCGGAATATCGCCGATCTCGTCCAGAAAGAGCGTGCCCCCGTCCGCCAGTTCGAATCGACCTGGCTTCGCCGCCAGGGCGCCGGTGAAGGCGCTCTTCTCGTGGCCGAACAGCTCCGACTCCAGCAGCGTATCCGGCAGCGCGGCGCAGGAGACGGCGACAAACGGCCCCCGCTTGCGCGGGCTGGCCTCGTGAATGACGCGCGCCGCCACCTCCTTGCCCGTACCGGACTCGCCCAGGAGCAGGATGGTCGCGCGAGACGCGGCGGCGGCCACTAACTGCTGCTTGACCGCGACGGTGGCGGGGGCGTCGCCGATGAACGACACGCCGGGCGGCATGGCCACCGCCGCCGCGGTAGCGCCCGCGGGCGCACCTGCCGGGGCCGCAGCCGTGCCTGGGGCGGTCGCCGGAGCAGCACCATTTCCGGCTGTCGCTGCCGCGCCGTTCTTCTTTTCGGCCGCGGGCGGGGCCGGCACTGCGTCAGCGGGCGGCGCGGCCAGGAGCGCGCGGCGCACCGTTTTCCGCACCTGCTCCACATCGAAGGGTTTGGTAAGGAAGTCGAACGCCCCAAGGCGCATCGCCTCGACCGCCGAGCGGACCGTACCGTGGCCCGAGATAAGCAGGGTCCGGATGCCGGGATGCTGCTTGCGTACCGCCTCCAGCACCTCCAGGCCGTTCAGGTCCGGCATCAGGAAGTCCGTCACCAGCACGTCCAGTTCCGGCAACTGCTTCGCCTTCTTGACGGCGTCGCGTCCACCGTCCGCCAGCACTACATTGTAGCCGTCCCGCGACAGCACCGCAGACAGGACGCGCCGCAGGTTCGGCTCGTCGTCCACTACCAGGACCGTCGCCGCGCCCGGGTCCGCTACGGCGGTCGGATCACCCGCCATTTTCGTCTGTCTCCTCATGAGCGTGTCCGCCGGCGCCGGGAGGCATGGCCGCTGGCAGGTACAGCAGGAACCGCGCGCCGCCGGTGCGCATGTTCTCCACCGCTACCGAGCCGCCCTGCGCCGTGATGACCTGCTTGACCTGCGCCAACCCCAGACCGGTGCCGCGCGCCTTGGTCGTGAAGAACGGGTCCCACAGATGCTCCAGCAGGGGCTCCGGCACGCCCGGGCCGTCGTCCTCCACCACAATAGCGTAGGAGTTGCCGTCCGCGCCGCTGCGCTGGAGCAAGACCGTCACCACATTGTCCGGGCTGACACCGCCGGATGTGGTCATCGCCTGGGCGGCGTTGAGCAGCAGGTTGCGCAGCGCTCGGCCGATCTGCGAGGGGTCCACCTCCACCCAGGCCGGGTTGGTCACCGCGTACACCTCTTCGATGCGGCTGACCCCCATCTTCTTTAGCTCAGGCTGCAAGAAGGCGATTTCGCTGCGCAGCACCTCGCGAAGGTCGTGGCGCGTCGTCTGGGGCGGCGTCGGTCGGGCAAACTCCAGAAGGTCGGTGGTCAGGCGTCCGAGGCCGTCCACCTCCTCCACCACAATACTCAAAAAGTCACGCAGCGTCGGCAGCATCTGCTCCAGATCGGCTGCGGTCAGCGTCTCCGGCTCGGCGTTGGCGAACTCCTTCAGGAGGAACTGCGCTGCGCCCTTAATCGAGGAGAGGGGGTTCCGCAACTCGTGTGCCACGGAGGCGGCAAGCTGCCCGAGGGCCGTCAGGCCCTTGGTGCGCGCCATCTCGCGCTCCATGGCCGTGGCCTCCTCAGCGGCCAGCGTCAGGTCCTCCACGACGTGCGTGTGCGCGATGACGGCCCCCGCCTGCGCGGCGAAGAGCGAGAACACGCGCAGGTCACTGTCCGTGAACGGGAACGCGGGCGTAAAGCGGGACAGGCAGATAACGCCCACCACCGTGCCGTCCATCGCGATCAGCGGGGCGCACAGCGACGACTCGATCTCAGGACGGGCGCGGATGTCGCCGGGCTGCGAGCCGTCGCCCGCCCCGGCGGCGAGCAGGGGGTGCTGGCGCGGGTCGCGGTTGACGAGGATAGGCTGGCCCGAGGCGGCCACGCGGCCGGCGATGCGCTCGCCGACGAGCATGGTGGTGGACTCGGAAACATCCTGCTGAAGCCCCACGGAGGCGGCCATGCGGAGTGTGTCGCCGCCGCGCTCGCGCAGCAGGAGAGAGCAGGAATGCGCGTCCAGCGCCGTGGTGACCCGCTCCGCGATCATCTGCATGAGGCGGTTCGACTGGGTGTGCGGCACCGCGCGCCACAGCTCGTACAGGGCGGCGATCTGCCGTTCGCGTCGCTCGTTCTCCGCCAGCGCCGCCTGGGTGATCGAGAGCGTCGCACCCGGGATCGGGAAGGGGATGGCCTGCGGCGGTGTACGCCGGGGGGCAGAGCGGGCGGACGCATCCGGCGTGGGCAGGGTCGCGCTGGCGGTGCGTCTCCGCGTCTTTTCCTCGGTCACAGGTTGTAGGTCGGGTGCCTTCTCACGCATGACGGGAAGCTTTCCGGCCTGCTGGCCTTGCGGGTTTCTTGCAGGCGCGCACGCAGGCATACCCTATCTAAATGCCATTTCCGTGCCAGACTATCGTCTACAACGAAGGATGTGAAGAAATATATGCGTCCCTCGCGCGTCCCTCACGCATCCCTCACAGCGCCGTCGCAAGACGATATACTATCGGTTGTTGTGTCGCGTTCCATGAACCAGGATCCCCGCCCCGCCCCCCACCAGTACCACGAGGTCGCCGCTATCTACGACGCCCTGATGGCAGGCGTTCCGCACCCGCTGTGGCTCAACCGCATCGAGCAGGAACTGCGCGCGCGGCACAAGGCGCCCGGGGCGGTGCTGGACCTGGCCTGTGGGACCGGGATCGTGACGCACCTCCTGGCTGCGCGCGGGTACGCCCCCGTCGTGGGGGTGGACCTTTCCGCGGAGATGATCGCCATCGCGCGCACCAAGGCGGCCGCCTGGAACACGGGCGGGGTCGCCTCGTTCCACGTTCAGGACCTCGCCGCTCTGGACCTGGGGGAGGCGCGGTTCGATCTGGCGGTGAGCCTGTTCGACTCGTTGAACTACCTTACCGACCCGAACGCCCTGCGGCAGGCTTTCGTCCGGGTCCACGCGCACCTGAACCCGGGCGCGGTCCTGGCGTTCGACCTCAACTCCTTGTACGCGCTCTCGCACGACATGTTCTCCCAGGTCGAACTGTACGGGCCGGTGCGGCACCGCTGGAAGGCGCATTGGGACCGCGAAGCGCGGCTTTGCCGGGTCGAGATGGAGTTCCAGGTCACGGACGCGGAGACGGGAGAGGTGCGTACGTTCCATGAGACCCACCTCCAGCGCGCCTACACGATCCCTGAGATAAAATCGTTCCTGGCGGAAGCGGGCTTTCAGGGCGTCGAGGTGTTCGGCAATTACGGCGATCGCCCTCCCACCCCCCGCTCCGACCGCCTCCTGTTCTTCGCCGAAAGGGGATAGTACCTGACGTGTTGAACGCGTCGCGCCGTGGAATGGTCGTGCCGTCCGAACCCTTGTTGTGCCGTGGGTTGAAACACCCCCGGCTTCCGTTATTCAAGCCCGCCTCCGCGGGCTTCCGTACCCTGCTCTGTTACCGCTCGCCCGTAGCGGCCCTTCGCCCGATGGAGCCCGCGAAGGTGGGCTTGAATAACGGAAGCCGGGGGTGTTTCAACCCACGGCGGCCTTCCGACGGGCCACGACACGCGGGACTGCGCCGCGGGGTACTTGCCGCTGTAGCCCTCCTCACGCTTCCGCTTCTCACCGGCTGCCCGGCTCCGAACACCGGCAGCGGCGACGGTGGCGGCGATGGCGCCCCGCCTCCCAATGTCAGCCAGGATCGGAGCGGGGGAGCCTTCGAAACGACCGACCCGTGGGTGCTGAAGGCCACAAAGCCCGATGTCGGGCGCGGCAACCACGGTATCTTCCTGGGGAATGGCTTCCTCGGCGCGACCTTCGGCGTGACCGGCGGCGCGGGCAAGGATGCGCGCGCTTACATCGCCGGGCACTACGACCAGGAAGAGACCCTGGCCCCCATCAGCAACTGGCACGAGATCGGTCTGCCCGACCCGAAGCCCGGGGAGCCGTACGAGCAGACGCTCGACATGAAGCGCGGCGTACTCACCACGAAGATGGGCGGCGTGACGGTGACGGCGTTCGTGTCCGCAGCTGATCCCTATCTGGCGGGGATTCGCGTGGAGGGCGCGCAGCCCGGCAAGATGGGCGAAGTGTCGGCAGGGGCGGGGAAGTTCGCCGTGGATGTCTGGGGCGATAGTACCGACGCCGGCGCAACGCGCCTGGTGCGGATACGGCCCGAGGCCGTGGCGCAGCGTGTACCCAACCCGCCAAAGCCGACCTTCGAGGAGGCGCTGGCGGCGCACGAGGCGGCGTGGGCGAAGCGGTGGGAGGGGCGCGACATCGTGATCGAGGGCGACCCTGTGGCGCAGCAGCTCGTTCATAAAGCGATGTTCGACCTGCTCCAGTCCACGCGGCCGGGTGGGGACGACTCCGTGCCGCCGGAAACGCTCTCCGGGGAGTTCTACAAGGGGCACATCTTCTGGGACGCCGACATCTGGATCTTCCCTGCGCTTCTGGCGCAGTACCCCGAGATGGCGCGCAATATCCTCGACTACCGCTTCCGCCACCTGGAGGCGGCAAAGGCGCTGGCGAAGGCGCAGGGCTATAAGGGCGCGGACTTCCCCTGGGAATCCGCGGCCACGGGCAAGGAGACCGCGCCGGGAGGGTTCGCCCAGGGGCGGCACGTGACCGCCGGGGTGGGCTGGGCGCACTGGCAGTACTGGCTGGCCACGCAGGACAAAAAGTGGCTGGCTGAGCGAGGCTGGCCGGTGCTCTCCGCCGTAGCGGACTTCTTTGCCAGCCGCGTTACGAAGAACGCTGCCACCGGGAAGTACGACCTGAAGGACGTCACCGGGCCAGACGAGTTCAAACAGGGAATCACCAACAACACCTACACGAACGCGATGGCGCGCAACTGCCTGATCGCCGCAACCGAGGCCGCGAAGGTGCTGGGGCGGCCCGCCGATCCGAAGTGGGCTGAGGTCGCGAAAAACATCGCGCTGCCCTTCGATAAAGAGAAGGGCGTCTATCTGGTGCGTGAGGGCGACGACGGCAAGAAGGGTACCAAGCAGGCGGACGGAGAGTTGCTGCTCTGGCCTGCCGAACTGCCGATGGACGAAAAGACCGCCGCGGCGACTTTTGCCTTCCATGCGGACCGGCCGATCACGAACGGCCCCGCGATGACGGACTCAATCCACGCGCTGGGCTGGGCGCGTCTCGGCAAGGCGAAGGAGGCGGCGGAGAACTTTGAGGCGTCGTACCGGCCGTTTGTGCGTGGGCCCTTCCTCCTCTTCTCCGAGAAGCGCAGCCTGGACCGCTGCGACTTTGCAACGGGGCAGGGAGGACTCCTACAGAGTGTGCTGTATGGCTTCGGGGGGCTGGACTGGGACGAGTTCCAGGAGGTGGAGAGGCGTCCGGTCGCGCTGCCCGAGGCATGGAAGCGTCTCACCATCACCGGCATCCAGCGGGGGGGCAAGACCTATACTCTGAACGTGACGCCCCAGGGGCGCACCCTGACGGCGGAATGAGCAGACGTCCCCGGGCCAAGGTCGGCCCGGGGACGTTTGACGTTCCGGGGGGCGGGGCGCCGAGGTGTCAGGATTCTCGTGGGGCGGTCGTCCCCGGGGCAGCCTTGCGCCGCTCGTAGTAGCCGAGTTCCTGGAGCAGGTCAGCCGGGTCAGTGTCCAGCAGGTCGGAGACCGCGCGGACAAAGCTTTCGGAGGCGGTCAACGGCGTTCGGTCGGTGGACGCGGCCTGTGGCGGGCTGTCGGGGGCGAGGACGTCAGCGACGGGCGTGAGGTCGTGCGTTTCAGGGGTCATCGTCATGTCTCCGCAGACAGATTTGGTCTGGCAAGGTGCATCGGCTCTACAGTGAGCCGAAGTGGTCGGTGGCAAACCAACCGATTCTATCACGCAGAAACCTGTATGCAAGAGACCACCTGTGTGCTTAGGACGCTGCTCCAAACCCGGTAATCTCTTTGGCATAATCTCCAAAAGGAGAAAGTCCTATGCGCGAATCGGAACGCCTGGAGCGCTATGTCGCGGAGTGCGAAAATACTCCCATCTCCCGCGTGTTGCGCGAGACACAACATCAGCTTGAGCGGGCGCCGGAAGTGTTCGCCGCCATGAGCGACGAGGATTTCGCCCGGTACCGCGCGGCGCTTGACTGGCACGACGGGCCGCAGCGGGCGATGGGCCTCCTGTTCCTCGGGGCATCCCGTGACCCGCGCGCCTTCCCGGAATTGATGCGGCGCCTGGAGCAGCCGGGCAGCACGGGGCACGATCCGATGGCGGGAGACCGCTGGTTCTCGTTCTGGCGCCGCTGCCTGCCCTACCTGCGCCGGATGGACCGGGAAAACCGGGAAATGCAGCAGCTTCTGGACCTGCGCACCGCCGCCCAGGCCCTGGGGACGCTCGGAGACCCGCGCGCCGTGGAGCCCTTACGCCGCCTGCTCGCGACCGATCCGCGACCGGAGGTGCGCGTGGCTGTGGGAGGGGCGCTGAAGAAACTCGATGCTGGAACCGGTTGACCTGCTGCTGCGCACCACGTCCGAAGTAACGCAATCGGCATTTGGCCCGATTCTTTGCGTCGTCTTTGCGGGCGACTACCCCGCCGGTTCACAGGGCAATCCCACCGCACGAGCCATGCGCGAGGAAACGGCGGCGGCACTAGCGGCGCTCCCCGAACGACCCGCCGCGGTACTTTCCCTCGTCCCGTTATTCGCCCCATCCAGTTTCTTCGCGTTCGGTCGAGCGGGTGCGGCGCTGTTGGAAACCCGCGCGGAGGCCGTGACTTTCCTGCGTGACTTTCTTGGAGGAGCGGCTTTACAGCGGCGGGGGCACAGGCGATACCACGTTATGAGCGAAACCAGCAGGACCGACGCCGAGTTCCTCGCGGCTTTCGAGGATACCACGCTCCCGCGCCCCGAGTGGACGCACGCCGCACACCTGCGCATGGCCTACCTGTACCTGCGCGACCGGTCGCTGGAGCAGGCTCTGCCCCGGATCTGTGACGGCATCCGGAAGTACAACGCCGCTCAGGGCAACTTCACAGGCTACAACGAGTGCGTCACCGTCGCCTTCGCCCGGATTGTGGCGGCGCGACTGGCAGCGGACCCGTCGCCGACCTTCGACGCCTTTGCGCAGGCGAACCCCGATCTGTTCGCGGAGGGCATCGGCCTCCTCCTGCGCTACTACGGCTACCCTGTGTGGAAGAACCCCGAATCCCGCGAGCGGTTTATCGAACCGGAAGTGCTCCCCCTGGCGTAGCGCCAGCGCTCCCCGGCCGCTTCCTGTTCGCCCCTTGGCCTGTCCGCTTTCCCCGATTTTCTGCTGTTCACGATTTTGTTTACGCTTTGGCATACACCTCCCCGATAGGCTGGCGTTATCAGGGCGCGCACCCGGTGCGCGCCGGCAGGAGAAAGGGAGTGTATTCCATGTCAGCCTATTGCTTATTCGACGTGCGGGAGATTCTGGATGCGGAGAAGATGGCGCAGTACCGCCGCGCGGTGCTGTCCACCGTGGAGCGCTTCGACGGGTGTTACGTGGCGGCCGGGGGCGGGTGTACCGTGCTGGAGGGGGACTGGCATCCGGTCTTCCCGGTGATCCTGGAGTTTCCGAGCGCCGAACATGCGCGCCGCTGGTACAACTCCCCCGAGTACGGGCGCTTGAAGGGACTGCTCCAGAAGGCTGCGCGCTTCGACGCGGTCCTGATCGAAGGGTTTTGATGCGGTGCGAACGGTGCAAAACCCATCGTAGAGAAAGGAGATAGGGGCAGCTTAGATACGAAGAAAGGAGGATGCCGGCACGGAACGTGCAAAAGAAAGGGGCTAGGATGAACACGCTCACTTTCACCGTCGCCGGGCAGCTACGGCTCATGGGAACGATGACGGGAATCGTCACGGAGAACACCCAAAGCGGACCCGTGGTGTCGCTGGACCAGCAGACGATGCCTCCGCCCCTCTGGGCGGAGGTAGCCGCGCGCGCGGGCATCGCTCCCGAGGTTGCCCTGGCAGTGGCTGCCGGGCTCGCCCTGGTCGCCGCGTTCCTCCTGCGCGCTGGCATTAGCGTGGCTGTGCGGCGCGCCATCGAGCGCACGGGGCGGGGAGCGCCGTCCGCGGAGCGCATCGCCCTTTTCGAGCGAGAGGCGACCCTGCTCACGTTCGGCACCGGCACCTTCGTTGGACTGCTCCTGTTCGGCGGCATGCTGCCCGCGGTCCTCTGCGGCGGCGCGTTCGTGCTGATTGGCCTCGGGAGTGTCCACGACGCGGTGCGATAAAGGCCCGCCCCTCGGTTACCGCTTCGTTTCCGGCACCTGGGCGTCTTCGAGGCGGTAGCGGAGAAGCCACGGGACGCGGCTGACTACCAGCGCGATCGCGCCCAGGCATGCGACCCCTCCGGACACTACGGAAACCACCGGCCCCAGCCACCGCGCCACCAGCCCCGCCTCCAGTTCGCCAAGTTGCGGCCCTCCCATGAAGAACATCATGTTGACCGAAACCATCCGGCCCCGCAGGTGATCGGGGGTTACCGTCTGCCGGATCGTCTGCCGCAGGATGGCGCTGACCGTGTCCGAAGCCCCGGTCATTGCCAGGAACAGGGCCGAGAGCCAGAACACCCGGGAGAAGCCGAACCCGATCGTTGCCAGGCCGTAAACGCAGGCCGACCAGACGATCACCAACCCCGTGCGGCGCACGGGCGGCAGGAGCGAGAGAATTACCCCGGTCAGCAGCGAACCCGCCGCCGGGAAGGCCCCCAGCAGGCCGTAGCCCTCCGGGCCGACATGCAGGATGTCCTTTGCGAAGATGGGTAGCAGGGCCGTTGCAGACGAGAAGAACGTCGCAAAGAAGTCGAGCGCCATCGTCGCGACCAGGATAGGCGTCCCGAACACGAAGCGCATCCCCTCCTTCAGCGATGCCCACGAAAGGCCCGCCGCGCGACTGCCGGACGCCTTCCCACCCTCCGCCGCGGGCGCGGGTGGCTTGGGTGACATCAGGAGCAGGGCCGCGATTACCGCGACAAAGGAGCCCGCGTTCAGCACGTACGCCCAGCCCGCGCCCAGATACCGGAGCGTGAGGCCCGCCAGTACCGGCCCGGCAATGGTCGCCACCTGAAAGCCGGTGGAGTTGAGCGCGAAGGCGTTGGGAAGGTGTTCCCGCGGCACCAGAGACGGCACGAGCGCCTGACGCGACGGGCTGTCGAACGCGGTGGCGGCCGCCCCCAGGGCTGTCAGCAGGTAAATCGCGGCGACCGAAGTGTGCCCGGTAAGCGCAAGAACGCCGAGGGTTATCGCCACCAGAGCCAGGGTGCTCTGGGTAGTGAGCATCAGCCGGCGTCGGTCGTGCGTGTCCGCCATCGCCCCGCCCACGAGCGAAAACAGCAGGATGGGCACCACGCGCACCAGGCCAATCGCCCCGAGGGCCGCCGGGTCGCCCGTCAGTTCGTAGATCTGCCAGTTCAGCGCCGCAAACTGCATCTGCGACCCAGCGGCCGAAATGATCTGACCGAGGAGCAGGCGCCGGTAGTCCGGCGACTGGAGCGCGGGGAAGCGGGCGGCGAGCGTCAGCGGGTGGGCGAACCGGGCCACGGCGGGTCCTTCCGGCTACCGGCGGCGCCGCCGGGAGCGTTTGCGCTTCCAACTGCTCACGACCACGTCCGCCCCCACGTGCAGCGCGGTGCCATACAGCAGCCCCAGACCGGCCACTACCACATAGCGTGGCTGGGTCGCCCACAGGCCCAGCAGGGCATCGGCGTACCGCTCTGTCAGGGCGTTGCGGTCGAACTCCACGAACTGGTTTACCACCCATGTCCCGGCGCGCATGAGCAGGTACGTGACCAGAAGGAAGTAGGCGATGCGAAGAACGGGGGCAACCACCAGCGAGTGCGACAGGAACGACCGGTGGGGCAGCGCCTTCTGGTAGGGCCACCAGAGGACCCGCAGCGGTCCCCAGCGCCGGTAGATCGAGGAGTCAAGGTCCAGGTCCGGCGAGAGCAGCAGACCGGAGAACAGGGTCGCACCGGAGAACGTGCCGATCATGCCGGCACCGTTCCACTCCGGCGGTGCGAGCAGCCACCACACGGGGGCGGTCACGGCGGTGGCAACTATCGTGATGGTGTCGTGAACCTTCCCGCTGGGCATCGCTCTATGATACCGCTCTTCCCACGGGTTGACGCCCCGCCGCCGGCGCGCGGGGCGCTATCCGCCCAGGAGGCCGGGAACGGCGCCGGCATCCACCGGGGCGGAGAACAGGTAGCCCTGCATCCGGGTGCAGCCCTGGACAAACAGCAGGTCGCGCTGGTCCCGCGTCTCCACGCCCTCAGCCACGGCCACGATGCCACACGAGCGCGCCAGGTCCAGGATAGCGCCGACCGCGCTGGCCGCGGCGCAGGACTCCTCGTCCGTGAGCGCCGCCACCATGCTCCGGTCGATCTTGACCGACGCCAGCGGGAAGCGGGCCAGGTATTGCAAGGAGTTGTAGCCGGTTCCGAAGTCGTCCGCGGAGAGCGACACCCCCTGGTCCGTCAGGGCGTGCAGGAGCCGCGAGACTTCGGCATCGGCGTCGTCTGCGAAGAGGCGGCGGGAGGTAAGCTCCAGGGTGAGGCGAGCGGCGTCAATGCCCGTTTCCGCCAACGCCTGCGCCACGAGCTCTGGCAGCGCGGCGTCGATCTGCTCAGCCGAAACGTTGACGGAGAGGGTCAGCGGCAGCCTCTGTGCGTGCCAGCGCGCGGCGTCCGCGCAGGCGGTACGCAGAATCCAATCGCCCAGCGGCCGGATGAGTCCCGTCTCTTCCGCAAGCCCGAGGAAGGTCGCCGGGGGCAGCATGCCCCGCTCGGGGTGCTTCCACCGGACAAGCGCCTCAACGCCCGTCACCGTGGCGACCAGCGGATCCCGTGCGCCCGCCTCCGGGCTACGGCTCACCGTTACCTGCGGGAGGTACCGCAGAACGAACTCGCCCGCTTTCAGGGCGTGGCGGAACCGTTCCGTCTCCTGGGAAACCATCTTGTATAGGTTCGCGACCGACATTAAGTGCTCCTGAATCCGTCGCCCGTCCACCCACCATTTTCGGGAATCCGAGGAGGAAAGCTCAGAGCAGGAAACCAGGGTCTTTTCGGGCGAAGGACAATTGTGCTACCATCTTCGGAGCACTACATACAGGCGAAGGGGTTCAGGGGAGGGGAAGGGACATGGCACTCATCGAGGGGCTGGAGCCGGGGACCAAGGTCATCATCTATACCACCATTATGCGCGGCGCGGCGCAGACCAGCTACGTGGGCATTGTGCTGACGGTTTCGGAACTCGGCCTGACCATCGACGCGGCGAGCGGGCGTACCTTCTTCCCGTGGGCGGGCATCGAGCGCGTGACCTACTGACCTCCCCCGCGCCGATTTGCCCGCGCACAGACCGGGGCGTATAATAGGGCGCTATGTCCGAAGACACGAACGGGGCGAAGAAGAAGCGGTTCCACGTCATCACGTGGGGCTGCCAGATGAACGTGGACGACTCCGACCAGATCAAGAACCTCCTCGAAGCCGATGGGCTGGAGGAGACCGATGATCCGGCTCAGGCGGATGTCATCATGCTCAACACCTGCTCCGTCCGCCAGAAGCCCGAGGACAAGGTCTTTAGCAAACTGGGGGAGCTGGCTGAACTCAAGCGCGCCAAACCCGGCATGACCATCGGCGTCACCGGCTGTATGGCGCAGCGCGCCGGCGCGGAGATCGCGAAGCGTGCGCCGCACATCGACCTGGTCGCCGGAACCGCGCAGCTGGAGCGCATCCCGGAGCTTGTCCGCACCCGGCGCTCTCTGCTGGAGTCCGGCGCGGCGCAGCCGAACCGTCCCGACGACGTCCTGATTCAGCTTCAGCTTCCCCGTAAGAAGGTGGAGTCGCAGCTTTACCTGCCCGAGCGCAAGCGGGTGACGCTGGGCAAGCTGAAGTCGTTCGTGTCAATCATGTACGGCTGCGACAAGTTCTGCGCCTTCTGCATCGTGCCACTGACACGCGGCAAGGAGCGCTCGCGCCCCGCCTCCGACATCGTGGCGGAGGTGGAGCATCTGGCGGCGCACGGCACGAAGGAGGTGACGCTGCTCGGCCAGACCGTTAACTCCTACGGTCTGAAGGGGCTGGAGGCGACCTGCTCCTTCGCCGAACTGCTGCGGCGTGTGGACGCCGTGCCAGGCATCGAGCGCATCCGCTTTACGTCGCCGTACCCGAAGGACTTCACGGATGATGTGATCGAGGCGATGGCCTCGTTGCCGCACGTCTGCGAGCAGGTCCACCTGCCCGTCCAGGTAGGGGACGATACGCTGCTTAAGCGTATGCACCGCGGGTACACTCTGGACCAGTACCGCGAGATCGTGCGCAAGTTGCGCGCGGCCATGCCAGGCGTGGTCATCACGACCGATTTGATGCTCGGTTTCCCCGGCGAGACCGAGGAGCAGTTCCACAACACGCTGGCGTTCGTGGAGGAGATCCGCTTCGACGCCGCGTTCATGTTCGCTTACTCCCCGCGAGAGCCCACCCAGGCCGCGCGCCTGCCCGACCAGGTGCCGCAGAAGGAGAAGACGCGCCGGCTCGACGCCCTGATCGCGCTCCAGAACGGCATCAGCGTGGCGATTAATCAGGAGCAGGCCGCCGAGGGGCGGGTGTTCGAAGTGCTCGTCGAGGGTAAGTCTCCTAAGGACCCGGACATGTGGCAGGGGATGACGCGCGGCGGCAAGACCGTCCACTTCCCGGCGGGCCGCGACCTGACGGGGACGACCGTGCAGGTGCGCGCATGCTCCGGTCACCTGTGGGGCTTCAAGGGGGAGTTAGTCTGAAGGACGGACCCGTAAAAACAACCGGCCGTGCTTGATTGACTTCGTTTCGGCGATTGTGATAAACTTCTCAAAGTTGCGCGGGGACGATCGCCGGGCGCGCTGGCACGCCCTGGCGCCTCCTTCCGCTGCGAGGAATCATGGAGAGTCAACCAGTTCCAGTTTCACTGCTTAACTCGTACATCCCCGTTCTGGTCATGGGAGTGGTCGCCATCGGCCTCGCGGCGGTGCTGGTCGTCCTCTCCTGGGTGCTCGGCCCCCGGCGCCCCACGCCGCAGAAGCTGGCGCCTTACGAGTGCGGGGTTACCCCCATCGGCTCCGCCCGCGAGCGGTTCCCGATCAAGTTTTATCTGNTCGCGATGCTGTTCATCGTCTTCGACATCGAGACCGTCTTCCTGTACCCCTGGGCGGTCATCTATAAGAGCAGCGGCAGCATGATGCTGTTCAACCTCGCGGAGATGGCGGTGTTCATCGGGATCCTGTTCGTCGGCTACGTCTACGTCTGGCGGCGAGGAGCGTTTGAATGGGATTAGAGACGGAGGCCGGGTTTCTCACCGCCTCGTTGAACAAACTCGTTAACTGGGCGCGGCGTAACTCGCTGTGGCCCGCGACCTTCGGCCTGGCCTGCTGCGCCATCGAGATGATGGCGTCCACCGACAGCCGCTTCGACCTGTCCCGCTTCGGCTCCGAGGCGTTCCGCGCCTCGCCGCGGCAGGCGGATGTCATGATCGTGTCGGGCCGGGTCTGCAAGAAGATGGCCCCGGTGCTGCGCCAGGTCTACGACCAGATGCCTGACCCCAAGTGGGTGATTGCGATGGGTGACTGCGCAAGCAACGGCGGCGTGTTCAACAACTATGCAGTCGTGCAGGGTGTGGACCAGATCGTCCCCGTGGACCTCTACGTCCCGGGTTGTCCGCCGTCGCCGGACGCCCTGATCTACGCCATCATGCAGCTCCAGAAGAAGGTCGATAACGCCGTCTTCTCCGACCGGTACTGACGAGCACGAACGGGAATCCATGGTAGACACAGACGTACGACTCGGCCTTTCGGGCTCCGACCTGGCAATCCGGGACCGGCAGTTCAAGGCGGATGTGGCCCGCGCCGACGAGTCTAACCTGACGCCCGACGCCTCCGCGGAGTTCCGCGCGCTGGTCGAGGCGGGGCTCGGCGACGAGATCGTGGTCGCCAAGCGCTTCCGGGGGCAGGACTTTCTGATCTGTCACAAGGGGCGCATCGTTGACATCCTGACCGTGATGCGCGATCACCCGGAGTGTCAGTACAACCTGATCTCCGACATCCTGGGCCTGGACCTGCTCGGTTTCGAGAAGGAGCCGCGGTTCGAGGTGGTGTACTCGCTGTACTCCATCCCGCTCAACCAGCGGATTGTGATCAAGGCGCAGGTGGATGAGGACGACCCGACCATCGACACCGCCTCCGGCGTCTGGGAAGGCGCCGAGTGGCCGGAGCGGGAGATCTACGACCTGTTCGGCATCTCGTTCAACGGCCACCGGGACCTGCGCCGCATCATGATGCCCGACGACTGGACGGGGCATCCCCTGCGCAAGGACTATCCCCTCGGGGGCGAAGAGGTCGAGTTCTCGCATAACGTCCGCGACAAGACGAGCACGCCGCCGGCGTAGCGCCGGGCGCCGTCCGCCCGGGCACCCCTGCGGTGCGGGCGGCAACAAGAAACGATACACAAGCCATGTCTGTAACCCAACTGGCCACTACCTCCTCGCCCTCCGGGCTGACGCGTACCCGGGAGATCCCGGGTGGCATCGAACTGGAGCGGATCCTCGACCCCGAGACCGAGCAGGAGACGATGACCATCAACCTGGGGCCGCAGCACCCGTCCACGCACGGCGTTCTGCGCCTGGTGCTGGAGCTGAACGGCGAGACCGTCGTTCGCTGCACGCCCCACATCGGCTATCTGCACACCGGTATCGAGAAGACGATGGAGAACCTGTCCTACTATAAGGCGCTGGTTCTCACGGACCGCGAGGACTACCTCTCCAACCTCTGCAACAACCTCGCCTACTGCCTGGCAGTCGAGAAGCTGATGCAGGTGGAGATTCCGAAGAAGGGCCAGTACATGCGCGTCCTGCTCAATGAGCTGGAGCGCATCGCCTCGCACCTTCTGTGGCTGGGTACGCACGCGTTGGACATCGGCGCGATGTCGGTCTTCTTCTACTGCTGGCAGGACCGCGACCGCGTCCTGGAGATCAAGGAGCACCTGTCCGGTGTGCGCACCAAGACCTCCTGGATCTGCCCGGGCGGTCTGCGCGGCGACGCGCCGATGGGCTGGATGGCGCGCGTGAAGGAGTTCATCGAGTACTTCCCCGCGCGCATCGAGATGTACGAGACGCTGCTGACGAACAATCCGATCTGGATTGAGCGTACCCGCGGCGTCGGCGTAATCTCCGTGGAGGACGCCATCGCGTTCGGGATGACCGGGCCGAGCCTGCGCGCCTGCGGCGTGAACCTGGACCTGCGCAAGGCGCAGCCGTACTCTTCCTACGAAGAGTTCGACTTCGATGTTGCCGTGGGGCAGCATTGCGATGTGTACGACCGCTACCGGGTTCGCATGGAGGAGTTCCGCCAGTCGCTTCGCATCTGCCAGCAGGCGTGGGACAAGATTACCGCGATGGGGCCAAAGGCGCCGGTACGCTCGGCCGACCGTAAGATCACGCCGCCACCGCGCGAAGAGCTGGACACCTCTATGGAGGCCCTGATCCACCACTTCAAGCTGTTCACCGAGGGCTTCCACCCGCCGGTGGGCGATGCCATCGGGGCGGTGGAGGGGCCGCGCGGCGAGAAGGCGTACTACGTGGTCAGCGACGGCTCGAACAAGCCGTACCGCGCCCGCATCAAGGGGCCGTCCCTGTACAACCTCCAGGCGCTGCCGCGCATGGTAGAGGGGCGCATGGTGGCTGACACCGTGGCCGTCATCGGCTCCATTGACATCGTTCTGGGGGACATCGACCGGTGACAGTGTCCAGGTTTGACGACGCAACCAAAGCGCGCATCGACGAACTGGTGGCGCGCTATCCGAACCGGAAGGCCGCGCTGCTGCCCGCGCTCTGGGTGGCGCAGGAGGTCTATGGCGGCTGGCTTCCCGAGGAGGCGCAGGCGGAGGTGGCCGATTACCTGGGCCTGCCCCGCGCCGAGGTGGAGGGGGTCGCGACCTTCTACACCATGTATAACAAGAAGCCGGTCGGCAAGCATCATATCGAGATCTGCCACAACGTCTCCTGCCAGGTGTTTGGGGCGGACGACCTGATCCACTACTGCGAGAAGAAGCTGGGCATCAGCGCGGGCGAAACCACGCCGGACGGGATGTTCACGCTGAACCGCGCCGAGTGTCTGGGCGCCTGCTGCAATCCGGTTGCCATCCAGGTCGGCGGCAAATACTACGAGGATATCAAAACCGAGGCGCAGATAGACGCCCTGATAGATAAACTGAGGGCCGGCGAACGACCCGCTTTCGATACCCCACAGGGTAAACTCCCGGAGGCGCGAACGTTCGGACGAAACCGGTAGGAGGATGGCCGTGCGTAAGGTACTTCGCAAGCTCATCGGTCTTCTTCCCAACCGTTTCGTACGCGCCGTGGGGCGCCTTCAGTTTACGGTGCCGATACTCGCGCCTGTGATTCGCAAGTTTGCGTCGAATCTGGCGAGCGGCGAGGGTGTGATTCAGTCGGGCGTCGGGCAGGGACTCAAGTTCGACGCCACGTACGGGTACGCCGGTTATATCCTGGGGACGAGCGAACCGGAGGAGCAGGACCTCCTCGCCCGAGTCTTGCGTCCGGGCATGGTGTTTTACGACCTCGGCGCGAACGTCGGGTTCTACACGATCCTCGGGGCAAAGTTGGTTGGGGAGCAGGGGAAAGTCTTCGCGTTTGAACCGACGCCACGGCTCGCGGAGGCGGTCCGGGCGAACGCCGCGCGCAATGCGTTCACGAACGTGACGGTGGTGCAAGTCGCCGCCGGAGAGCGCGAGGGAACGGCGAAGTTCGTGGACACCGAGTTCAGCGCCGGAAACCGGGTGGCGCGCGATGGCGCAGACGAAGGCGAGGCGACGTTCGAGGTCCGGGTGACCAGTGTGGACGCCTATGTCAGGGAGACGGGCGCGCCGCTTCCGGATGTCGTGATGATGGACGTCGAGGGGGCGGAGATCGATGCCCTGCGCGGGATGCGGGAGACGCTGGCTGCGGCAAAGCCGGTGATCCTGTGCGAGGTGCACTGGCACGGCGAGAGGATGATCGCCTGCTTTGACGAAGTGCTGAAACCGCTTGGCTATACCATGCGGACTTATTCGGGGGAGCCGGTGCCGGAAGGCTACGTTCGCTACCACGCTCTTATCACGCCGCCGCAAGGGGCGGTTGTGTAGCGTTTTTGCGTGGTGGTTGTTCGTCAGGAAAGTACGATTCGGAAGTCATGCAAGAGCATCCGCAGTTACTCTATAAACATCGTCAGGTTCCGGGCATCCATACGCTGGACGTGTGGGTGAAGCACGACGGCTACAGCCGCTTCAAGAAGGCTCTGGGGATGACGCCCGAAGACGTCATCACCGAGGTTCGGACCTCCGGACTGCGCGGGCGCGGCGGCGCGGGCTTCCCCACCCACATCAAGTGGAGCGCGGTGCCCAAGAACCGGGACGTGGAGCACTACCTGGTCATCAATGCGGACGAGGGCGAGCCCGGCACGGCGAAGGACCGGGATATCCTGAACGGTATCCCGCACCTGCTGATCGAGGGCTGCCTGATCGCGATGCACGCCATCCGGGCGTCGAAGTGCTACATCTATATCCGCGGTGAGTACGTCGAGCCGTGGCAATCGGTGCAGCGCGCGATCAACGAGGCGTACAAGGCCGGTTACCTCGGCAAGAACGTTCTCGGGAGCGGCCTGGACTTCGACATTTACACGCACCTGGGGGCCGGCGCCTACGAGTGCGGAGAAGAGTCGGCGCTGATGTCCTCCCTGATGGGAGAGCGCGGGATGCCCCGGCTCAAGGCGCCCAGCGCGCCCCTGCCCATGGTCTCCGGCGTCTGGCAGCGGCCCACCGTCGTCAACAACGTCGAGACGATCGCGGCGGCGGTTCCGATCATCGAAATCGGCGGCGCGGAGTACGCCAAGGTCGGTTACGGCTCGCCGCGCTCCCGCGGCACGAAGCTGTACTCCATCAGCGGGCATGTCAACAAGCCCGGCGTGTACGAACTGGCGCTGGGGTGCCCCTTCAGCGACCTGCTGGAGGTCGCGGGTGGTGTCCGCGACGGCCATAAGCTCAAGACCTACATCCCGGGTGGCTCCTCGATGGGGTTTGCCCCTCCGACGCCCCTGGACTACCCCTTCGACTATGAAGGGGTTCCGGCGGCCACGGGGACCCTGGGGCTGGGGTCCGGTGGGCTGATCGTCTTCGACGAAACCACGCCGATTGTGCCGGTGACGAAGCGCCTGGTGGACTTCTATCACCACGAGTCCTGCGGTAAGTGTACGCCCTGCCGTGAGGGCATCGACTGGCTGGCCAAGATCTACCAGAGGCTGGTGGACGGCGCAGGGCGCGAGCAGGATCTGGACCTGGCGCTGGATATCTGCGACAACATCTGGGGTAAGTCGTTCTGCGCGCTTGGGGACTCGGTTGTGTTCCCCGTGCGAACCAGCATCAACCTGTTCCGCGACGAGTACATGAGCTACATCAAGACCGGCCGCGATCTGGTGGCGGTGTAGGCGGGCGGCGGCGCCGGAAACGCAGCATTGGGACGGAATCAAACGAACCGTGGCAAGAAAAGATAAAAACCAGGACGCCCAGCAGCAGCAGCAGCAAGCGGCCGCTCAGGATAAGACGGAGCTTCGGGGCGCGCAGACCAACGTCCAGGATCCCGCTAAGGCGCCGCAGGCGAGCGAGGAGCAGCAGGCGGCTCAGCAGAAGATCGCCGAAGGCAGCGCCTCGGCGACTCAGGGCCAGGCGAAGCAGGTGACGAAGGGCGAGAGCGCCAGCGACGCCCCGCGTGCCGAGCGTGACCGCGCGCCGCTGGAAAAGCAGGACGCGAAGACGGTCGAGAGCCAGCACGAGGCGGCGGAGGCGGCCGGGGCCAAGATGCTCAAGGTCACCGTGGATGGCGTGGAAGTGGAGGTGCCGGAGGGGACGCTCGCGATCGAGGCGTGCTTCCGGGCGGGCGCGGATGTGCCCTACTTCTGCTACCACCCGCGCCTCACCAGCGTCGGGGCGTGCCGGATGTGCCTGGTGAACATCGAGCTGGATATGTTCGGCTCCCGCGCCAGCCGCATCCTGACGTGCTGCACGGTGCCAGTCACGGACGGCATGGCGATCAAGACCGCCACGCCGGAGGTGAAGAAGGCCCAGAACGGGATGCTGGAGTTCCTGCTGGCGAACCACCCGCTGGACTGCCCGATCTGCGACCGTGGCGGCGAGTGCCCGCTCCAGAACATGACCATCGCCTACGGGCCGCCGACCTCGCGTTATCTGGAGGAGAAGCGGCACTTCCCGAAGGCGATGCCACTGTCCGACTATGTGGTACTGGACCGCGAGCGCTGCATCCAGTGCATGCGCTGTACTCGCTTCTGCGAGGAGATCTCCGGTGACGGCCAGCTCGCGATCATCAACCGCGGGTCCAGCGCGGAGATTGGGACGTTCTTCGGGCACGACTTCTCGTCGAACTTCTCGGGTAACACGATCGAGATCTGCCCGGTCGGCGCGCTGACGAGCCGCACCTACCGCTTCGCGGGGCGCCCGTGGGAGATCAAGAACACGGACTCGGTCTGCGCAGCGTGCGGCAACGGCTGTAACATCGCGGTGCAGACGCGCCTGGGCGATCTGGTGCGCATCAACGGGCGCACGAACGAAGCGATCAACGAGGAGTGGACCTGCGACCGGGGCAAGTTCGGCCAGTACTACGTAAACGACGCGAACCGCCTGACCACGCCGCTCATCAAGGTGGACGGTGAGTTCCGGCCGGCGTCGTGGGACGAGGCGCTGCGCCTGATCGCGGACCGCATCACTGGGTTCAAGGCCGAGAGCGGGCCGGACAGCATCGCCGCCATCGGCTCCACGGTCTGCACGGTCGAGGAGAACTACCTCCTCGGAAAGCTGATGCGTGGCCTGATCGGTACGAACAATATCGACCACCAGATGCGGCCGTACCCGTTCGTGCCGATGCAGACGAGCATCGCGCAGATCGAGACGTTCCAGACCATTGTGTCGGTCGGGATGCGGCTGGACATCGACCAGCCCATCGTATACCTGCGCGTTTACAAGGCGGTCCGCAAGAACAACGCAAACTGGGTGCGCGCCGAGTCCGTGGCCGACGCCGCGGTGGCGGAGGCGCTGACGAAGGGCGGGGCGGGCGCGGTGCTGCTGGTGCCGCATACCCTGGAGCCCGCGGAGATTGAACGCGCCCAGGCGCTGTGCGAGGCCACCGGGGCGAAGTTTAATCTGCTCCTGCCGGACTGCAACTCCTGGGGAGCGCCGCGCGCCGGAGCGTCGCCGGACCTGCTGCCGGGGATGAAGACCTTCGACGAAGGCCGGGCGCAGGTCGAGAAGGCATGGGGCGTCTCGCTGCCGACCGCGCCGGGCCGGGCGATGGGCAACATCTTCGGTGCCTGCGTGGGCGGCGCCGTGCGGATGCTGTACATCATGGGCGCGAACCCCGCCGCCGACTACGTGAATGCGGACCTGGCGAAGCGGGCGCTGGAGGCGGCCGAGTTCGTGGTGGTCCAGGAACTGTTCCTGACGGAGACGGCGAAGGCCGCGGACGTGGTGCTGCCCGCCGCCTCGTTCGCCGAGCGTGACGGCACGCTGGTCAACATCGAAGGGCGTGAGCAGAAGATCCGCCAGGCGCTGAACCCGCGCGGCGACAGCCGGCCGGACTGGCGCATTCTGGCAGACCTGATGGGCCGCCTTGGCGCCCCGGCGCCCTACTTCTCTGCCCGCGACGTGTACCGCGAGTATTCGCGGACGATCCCGAAGGCGGAAGCCCTGGTGGCGGCGTAGGTACCGAATGGAATTCCTCGACAGCGAAATCTGGAAGCAACTCTTCGTCTACTCGGTGGCCAACCCGGGCGACCCCGCGCTCCTGTGGTGGGCGCATGTGGTGCGCTCCGTGCTGCGCCTCGCCATCGGGATTGGCTTCGTTCTGACGATCGTGCCCGGCCTGATCTGGCTGGAGCGCCGCCTCCTCTCCTGGTGGCAGGGGCGCCTCGGCCCGAACCGGGTGGGGTGGCAGGGCCTTGCGCAGCCGATCGCGGACGGGATCAAGCTCTTCTTCAAGGAAGACATCATCCCGACCAACGTTGACAAGACGCTCTACATCATGGCTCCGGCGGTGGCGCTGGCGCCGGTGCTGTACTCGGTGACGGTGCTCCCCTGGAACGGCTCGCCGGACTGGGGCGCGGTCGCGCCGGGTCTGAACATCGGCATTCTGTTCCTGCTGGCGGTGGCCTCCATCGAGGTCTACGGCGTCATCCTGGCCGGCTGGTCGTCAAACAACAAGTACTCGCTGCTCGGCGGCCTCCGGGCGTCGTCCCAGGTCATCTCCTACGAACTCGGGATGGGCCTGTCGATCATCGCCGTGCTGCTGATGCTGGGAACGCTCGGCACGCAGGCGATGGTGCAGGGCTACCCGTTCGATGAGGCGGGCCGCGAGGTATACCTCAAGGTCGGGGACGTTCTGTACAACGGCCAGGGCGTGATTGAGGCGAAGAACCTGGTGCGTGGCAGCGCCGAGAGCGGCTACAGCGTCTACAAGCACGCGCCGACCTCCGGCTTCTGGGACTGGACCTTCCTGCGTCTGTTCCCGTTTGGCCTGATCGCCGCCATCACCTACCTGATCTCGATGGTTGCCGAAACGAACCGTGCGCCGTTCGACCTGCCGGAGGCAGAGACGGAGCTTGTCGCCGGCTTCCACACCGAGTACTCGTCCATGAAGTTCGCCATGTTCTTCATGGGAGAGTACGCCAACATGCTCATCGTCTCCGCCATCGCGATCACGCTGTTCTTCGGCGGGTGGCTGGCGCCGTGGGGCGGTTTGAGCCAGTTGCCGGAGCCGATGTGGACGATCCTGCCGCCGTTCCTGGTGACTACCATCAACGCGCTGATCGCCGGGTTCTGGTTCGGCATCAAGCTGTTCCTGCTTATCTGCTTCTTCATCCTGATGCGCGCCTCGCTACCGCGCCTCCGGTACGATATGCTGATGAAGTTCGGCTGGAAGGGGCTTCTGCCGCTTGGTCTGGTCAATCTGCTGCTGATCGCGATTTCGATGGCGGTCCAGCACCGAATCGACCCGACCGGAACGGCGATCGGCCGACCGAGCCTCACCGCCTGGTGGAGCGGTCAGTTGACGGCGCTCGGGGTTGGTGGCGTGCTGGCGCTCGTGCTGCTGGCGGCGAAGGCGGCGCAGTACCGCGCCCGCCGCGCGACCGCGGCCGAGACTGCCATCGCGCCGATCCGGCGCGCTCCTGTGGCGACGCCGACCGCGCCGTCCGCGCCGTCGGAAATCTAGGGTCAAAGGGACTACCGCATGTCCGATTTCTGGGCAGACGTAAAACAGATAGCCTCCGAGGTCAAGGCCCCGTTCGTGGGGCTCTGGACCGTCGGCTCGAAGCTGACGGAGAAGAAGACGACCATCTCGTACCCGGACTACCGGCGTCCGATGGGGGTGCGCGCCCGCTGGCGCCACGTCCTGAACCGCTACGACAACGGGATGGAGAAGTGCATCGGCTGTTCGCTGTGCGCGGGCGCGTGCCCGGCAAACGCCATCCTGGTGGTGGCGGACGAGAACACCGACAAGGCGCGCTTCTCGCCCGGCGAGCGCTACGCCGTACGCTACGAGATCAACATGATCCGGTGCATCTACTGCGGCTTCTGCCAGGAGTCGTGCCCGACGGGCGCGATTGAGCTGAAGGACCAGTTCGAGCTGGCCGAGGACAATCGGGCCGCGCTGGTGTACACGAAACAGATGCTGCTCGTTCCCGATCCGAACCGGGAGCGCGTAGACTGAACCTCCGGACCTGAGCAACGGGCGGCAGCGTCAGCTGCCGCCGGGATGACACAGAAAACAACGACATGCCGCCGCTTCCCGACCCGGAATCCATCCGCCTGGCCATTCTGCCCTTCCTCGCGCCGCAGGTACTTCTGTTCCTGACCTTCGGCCTGGGGGCGCTGGCGACCGCCGTGACGATGGTGTTGTACCCCAACCCCGTCCGCTCGGCGCTCTTTCTGGTGCTGAACCTGTTCTGCGTCGCTGTGCTGTACCTGCTCCTGAACGCCTACTTCCTGGCGGTGGTGCAGGTGATCGTGTACGCCGGCGCGATCATGGTTCTGTTCCTGTTCGTCATCATGCTCCTGAACCTGGGCACGCCGGACCGGTCTAAGGACGTGCTGCGCTGGCAGCAGCCAGTCGCAGTCGTCGGCGGGTTGGTCTTTGCGCTGGTCTTGGGCCTTTCCGTGTTCTCCACGCGGACGCTTCCGGTGCTGGATGAGAACGGACTGGCACCCGAGCGTCAGAAGAGGACCTTCAACGCTGCGCCTCAGGCGGCATCGATGCTGGGGATGTCCCCGGCTGGCGTTGGTTCTGCGGCGGGCCGCGATACGGAGACGGATACCGACGGTTCGGCCGGGGGCTCTCCGGTGGGCAACGGGGTAAGCGCCGCGGAGGGAGAGAACGAGCAGGTTCCCACCCTGGCTTCGAAGATCCCGGTAACCGAGCATGGCACTGTGCGGGGCATCGGCGCCAACCTGTACGACCCGACCCAGCCCTGGCTCTTCCCGTTTGAGGCGACGAGTATCCTGCTCCTGGTGGCAGTGATCGGGTCGGTGGTGCTGGCAAAGCGGCGCATGCCGGGCGAGAGCCTGGCGGGCTCCCGGACCGCGGAGGCCGGTTTGGCCACGCCCGACGAGATCGTGCCCGGAGGGGAGGCGTAAAGCTATGGAACCCATGAACCCGGCGGGGGAAGCCGCCCTCCAGGCTGCGACGGCGGTCCACCCGCTGATACCAGTGAACGGCCAGGTGCCCCTGGCGTGGTACCTCATTCTGGCGACGATCCTTTTCACGGTGGGCGTGGTAGGGGTGCTGGTAAAGCGCAATCCCATCGTGATTTTTATGAGCGTCGAACTGATGCTCAACGCCGTGAACCTGTGCCTGATCGCCTTCGGGCGCTACCTCGGCAACATCGGCGGGCAGATGATCTCGATCTTCGTGATGGCGGTTGCCGCCGCCGAGGTCGCAGTAGGACTCGGAATTCTCATCAGCATCTTCCGGTCCCGCGAGAGCATCAACGTGGATGAAGTCAACCTGATGCAGGGGTAGGCGGACCCTTTGGCCGCCGCGCCGCCGCGATGAGGGCGGGCGCATACTTTCGTCCTGTTTGTAGGAGCGACAGAGAAGCATTATGGAGCCGACGGCTCACGAAATCGTAAATCCGCTGCTGTGGCTGATCCCGCTGTTTCCGCTGCTGGGATTCCTCATCATCGCGTTCCTTGGGGCGGGCATCACCCAGTCCCCGAAGCCGGTGGTGGGAGCGGACCCGCACGGACACGGCCATGGGGAAGAGCACCACACGGTCGAGGGGTCGTCGGAACTCCCCCTCGCACGAGGCGCGGAGGACGCCGAGGAGGCGCACCACGTCGATACCGGCGCGCACGATGCGCACGATGCGCACGCGCACGGTGGGCATGACGCGCACGGTGGGCATGACGCGCACGGCGGGCATGACGACCACGGCCACCACGGCCACGAGGCGCAGACCAACCCGGCAGGTACGCGGCTCGTGGGCGCCATCGCGACGCTCGCGGTGCTCGCCTCGTTTGTCGTCTCCGTGCTGGTGTTCTTCCAGGTCGCGGCCAGCGGCGGTCACGCGGGTGCGGAGGGGGCAGGCGAAGCGGCCCACGCGGTCACCCGCATCTTCTCGCCGTACTTCACGTGGATGCACGTGCCGTCTATGGCCGGTCTGCCGGCTCTGGACCTGTCGTTCCGGCTGGCCGTGGACCCGCTCACGGCGCTGATGCTGCTCGTGGTCACCGGTATCGGGACACTGATCCATCTGTACTCCACCGGGTACATGGCGCAGGAGAATGGGTACGCGCGCTACTTCGGCTACCTGAACCTGTTCGTCTTCTTCATGCTCCTGCTCATCATGGGGTCGAACTTCCTCGTGATGTTCGTCGGGTGGGAAGGGGTCGGCCTGGCGTCGTACCTGCTGATCGGCTACTACTACGAGCGCAAGAGCGCGGGGGACGCTTCGAAGAAGGCATTTATCGTCAACCGCGTCGGCGACTTCGCCTTCCTGATCGCGCTGTTCCTGATCTTCAAGCACTTCGGCACGTTCGAGATGTTTGGCGAGAACGGCGTGCTGTCGCGCGCTGCGGCGGGCGACTGGCCCATCAACTACCTCGGGACCGGACTCGCGGCGGCCTCCGGCCTGGTGCCGCTGCTGATGTTCATCGGCGCGACGGGTAAGTCGGCGCAGATCCCGCTGTACGTCTGGCTCCCGGACGCGATGGAGGGCCCGACCCCGGTCTCCGCGCTGATCCACGCGGCGACGATGGTTACGGCGGGCGTCTTCATGGTCTGCCGCTCGCACGTTCTGTTCCTCCAATCGCCGGAGACGATGACGGTGGTCGCGGTGATCGGTCTGGTGACCTGCTTCCTGGCGGCGACCATCGGGCTGGTGCAGAACGACATCAAGAAGGTGCTGGCCTACTCCACGGTCTCGCAGCTCGGCTACATGTTCCTGGCGGCGGGCGTGGGCGCGTTCAGCATGGCGATGTTCCACGTCACCACGCACGCGTTCTTCAAGGCGCTCCTCTTCCTGGGCTCCGGCTCGGTCATCCACGCGATGCACCACGAGCAGGACATGCGCAAGATGGGGGCGCTGGCGGACAAGATCAAAACCACCTACCGGACGATGTTCATCGGGACGCTCGCCATTGCGGGTATCCCGCCGCTCGCGGGCTTCTTCTCCAAGGACGAGATCCTGCTGAACGCCTTCCTGGGGCCTGAGTACAACGGCCTGGGGCACTGGTCGCTGTGGCTGGTGGGCTGGATCGTGGCCGGCATGACGCCCTTCTATATGTGGCGCATGATGGGCAAGACGTTCATGGGCGAGGCGCGTTACTCGCCTGAGTTCGCCAAGACCATCCACGAGTCCCCGCCGTCCATGACCTTCCCGCTCATCGTGCTGGCAGGCCTGTCGGTGGTCGGCGGCTTCCTGAATCCGGCGGCGCTGGCGGCGATTGGCATCCACGGCGACTGGCTCCACACGTTCGAGCACTTCCTGGGCTCTACCACCAACTGGCGCGAAGCGGCGGGCAAGGAGCTGAACATCCCGCATAACATCGAGCTTGGCCTGGTCCTCGCTTCCGTCGCGATGGCGGTGGTGATGAGCCTCGTCGCCTGGAACCTGTACAAGCGGCGCAAGGACGGGGTGCTGTTGCCGGAGCCGCAGAAGGCGGGCAACCGCCTGTACCAGACGCTCTACAACAAGTGGGGCGTGGATGACATCTACATCAACGTGTTCGTGCGGGGCGGTAAGCGCCTTTCGAACTGGCTGTGGCGGTTCATGGACGTGCGCGTGATCGACGGCACCGTGAACGGCATCGCGGCGGGCATCGGCGGATTCGCCAACTCGCTCAAGGGATGGCAGAGCGGCTATGTCCGCAACTACGCCCTGTCCATCCTGGTCGGCGTCGTGATCGTCGTCGTGGCCTGTCTGGTCGCTGCCCTCCGGGCGTCCGCGCAGTAAACCGGTAACTACCTAACGCTATGCAATCCATCCTGACGATACTGCTGGTCTTGCCGGTGCTCGGCGCGATCCTGATCGCCGCGCTGCCGAAGAACAGCGCCAAGTGGGGCGCGCTCTTCACGGCGATCCTCACGTTCGTGGCGTCGCTGGCGCTGCTGGGCTACACGCCGGTCGCCCTGGGCACGGACGCGGCGACCCTGGAGCAGGCCGCGGGCCAGTTCCGCCAGTTCGAGCAGAAGATCCCGTGGCTGTCGGACTTCGGCATCTCGTTCCACCTGGGGGTGGACGGCCCGGCGATGCTGCTGATCGTCATGACGACGTTCCTGCAGATCTTCGCCGTCATGGCCTCGTTCGACGCCATCAAGGACCGGGTTAAGGAGTACTACGTCCTCCTGACGCTCCTGGAGACGGCGATGATCGGGTCGTTCTGCGCGCTCGACCTGATCCTGTTCTACATCTTCTTTGAACTGGTCCTGATCCCGATGTACTTCCTCATCGGTATCTGGGGCGGCAAGCGGCGCATCTACGCGGCGGTCAAGTTCTTCCTGTACACGCTGGTCGGCTCCCTGCTCATGCTGGTGGCGATTATCGCGCTGTACCTGAACGTCCGGGGCATCCTCGGCACCTCCGAGGGCACCTTTGACTACCTGACGATCAAGAGCGTGCTGGCGGACAACCCGCTGCCCCTGCGGACCTCCCTGCTGATGTTCGGAGCGTTCTCGCTGGCGTTCGCGATCAAGGTGCCGATGTTCCCGTTCCACACCTGGCTGCCGGACGCGCACACGGAAGCACCGACCGCGGGGTCGATCATCCTGGCCGGCGTCCTGCTGAAGCTCGGGACCTACGGCTTCCTGCGCTTTGCCATTCCGCTCTTCCCGGAGGCGGCGCGGCTGTCTGCGCCCTTCATTATCACCCTGGCGGTGATCGGCATCGTCTATGGCGCACTGATCGCGGCGATGCAGAGGGACGTCAAGCGACTGGTGGCCTACTCGTCCGTGTCGCACCTCGGGTTTGTCATGCTGGGGCTGTTCGCGTTTACGCCGCAGGGCATGAGCGGGGCGGTCCTCCAGATGATCAACCACGGTATCAGCACGGGCGCGCTGTTCCTGCTGGTGGGGATGATCTACGAGCGGCGGCACACCCGCGCAATCAAGGACTTTGGCGGGCTCTGGGAGCAGATGCCGCTCTTCTCGCGCATCTTCCTGATCGTCACGTTCTCGTCGATTGCGCTGCCGCTGACCAACGGCTTTGTGGGGGAGTTCCTGATTCTACTCGGGGCGTTCCAGACGTACCCCTGGGCGGTGGTCTTCGCGACCACGGGTGTCATCTGGTCGGCAATCTACATGCTGTGGATGTTCCAGCGGGTCTTCTACGGCACCGTGGACAAGCCGGAAAACCGGGCGCTGCGCGACATGACGCGCTTCGAACTCGCGACTGCCGTGCCGTTTGTGCTGATGATCTTCTGGCTCGGCATCTACCCGACGTCGTTCACGCGGTACATGGACTCCTCGCTGGACCTGATCCTGCGCGACGCCACGGGCAAGGAGACGGTGCGTTACGTCACGTATCAGCGGGATGGCCTGAGCCGCGCCCGTGCGGAGCGGGCGGCGACGGCTGACGAACCAAGGGTGGAGACTCCCCCCATTCCGGCGTCGACTGGCCCCGGCCCCCGGCCCGCTTTCGGTGGGGAACTGCCGCCACCCCCCGGGGTGTCCCCGTTGCCTGAAGGAGACGCAGTGAGCCCGGCGGATGGCGCCGCGGGCGCGTCGGCCGAGCCCGCGCCTGTAGCGCCCCCACCGGGGCCGCCGGCGGATGTCCCGCAGCCGCGGGTTCCCGGCCTCTGAGGCGTCGTTAGAGATGCCCGCGCCGCGCTCCGGGGATGCCGAGCGGCGGGTGAGGACGGCTCTTGCGGGGGCGTCTCCGGACGGAACGCCGGTTGCGCTCTGGGGGAGCCTGCCGTGGGCTCCGCCTTCGGGCGAGGGCTACGTGCGGCAGACACTGGAGTTCGATGCGGCCTGTGGGTCGTGTGACCTGCTGAAGCTGGCGAATGGCCTTCCGCTGTTCGCCGCCGGGGCTGAGAGCTTCGGCTGGGAAGCGGAGAGACTCCGCGACCTGGTGCGAATCGGGCGCCTGGTTGGCGATGGGGGCGTGCCACGGATCGAGACGGTGCCGGGCGTGGGGGAGACCCTGCGCCGCTGGCCGCAGGACGATCCGGAGCGATTGGCGAAGGCGCTGGCGGCGTGGGCGTGGGCCGCGGTGGCGGAGGGAGGCTGTGCCGGCGTGATGCTCGTCCTCCCGGAGCCGGAGTGGTCAGAGGCGGACGCGGGCATCCTGAAGGCGGCGCGAGACGCCGGGGGGTGGTGCCAGATCGTCCACTTCCACGGACCCGAGGCGCCGCCGAACGAGGTGCTGACGCAGGCGGACGGGGTCAGCGGACCGTGGGAGGCGCTGGTCGCGCTGCCGGAGACGCTCTGCCGTGTGGGCGGCATCAACGAGCGCCGGCTCGCGCGGCGGCCGGTAGAAGAGGTTGGGGGCGAGGCGCGGCGCGCGGAAGAGTGGGCCGCGCAGGCGCGTTGTGGGCTGATTCTCGCGCCGGGTTGCGCGATTCCGCCCGGGGTGTCGGGCGACAGACTGAGGGCGGTGCGTGACGCCGCGAAGCGGGTGTCGCCGCAAACTTGAGACGGAACGACCGAGGATACCGTGAAGGAAACACTTGAGGGAATCTCTGCGCTGGCCGCGCCCATCATCGTCATGGTGCTGGGCATGGTCGTGCTGCTGATGGACCTGAACGCCGAATCGACGCGGGCTCAGCGGCAGAGACTGGTGTGGATCAGCCTGCTGGGGCTGGCGGGCGCCTTCGTGATGGCGATGGCCGCCGGGTTCGGCATCAAGACCCTGCCGTCGGACGTGCGCCCCGAGGCTTCGTACTTCGGCGGCGGCATGGTAGGCGACCGGTTCGGGGCGCTGTTCAGCATGGTGCTGTGCATCATCGCGGCGCTCTCGCTGCTGATGTCCGACCGCTACCTGGAGGAGAAGGGACTGAACCAGGGCGAATACTACGCCCTCATTCTCTTTTCGACCGCTGGCTCCATGATGATGGCATACGCCTATGACCTGGTGAACGTCTTCATCGGGCTGGAGATCCTGTCGGTCGCGCTGTACATCCTGTCGGGCTTCGCGCGGCGCGAACTGCGCTCCGAAGAGTCGGCGGTCAAGTACTTCCTGCTCGGCGCCTTCGCCTCGGGCTTCCTGATGTTCGGTACGGCGCTGGTGTACGGGGCCGTGGGGACCTCTCTTCTGACCGTGCAGACGGAGGTGGAGAAGAACGCGTCCCTGACGAACTTCTACACCATCGCGATGGCGCTGCGAGATACGGCCAGCACCGCGACCCCGCTCGCCAGCTCGCCCATCTTCGTGGCGGGTATCGCCCTGCTGATCGTGGGGTTGGGGTTCAAGGCGGCTATCGTCCCGTTCCACTCCTATGCGCCGGATGTGTATGAGGGCGCGCCCACCAGCGTCACCGCCTTCATGTCGGCCGGAGCAAAGGCCGGCGCCTTCGCGGCGTTCCTGCGCGTTTATCAGATCCTTCTGCCGTCGGAGGCCGCTACCGGGCCGTACCGGAGCGTTCTGTGGGGCCTCGCCGCGGCGACCATGATCGTGGGTAACGTCCTTGCGGTGCGGCAGGTCAACATCAAGCGAATGCTGGCCTACTCGTCCATCGCGCACGCGGGCTACATCCTCCTCGGGGTTCTTGCGACCGGCGCCGTCGGGCTGCGCGGTAACGAGATGGACGAGGCACGCTCGGTGGCGCAGGGGGCGGTTCTGTACTACCTGTTCGTGTACACGTTCATGAACCTCGGCGCGTTCGCCATGGTCATCTGGCTCAGCCGCCGCAACGGACGGGAGTTCCTGAACATTCAGGACTACGCCGGCCTCGCGCGCCAGCAGCCGGGGGCGGCCGCGGTGATGGCGGTGTTCATGCTGTCTCTGGCGGGCATACCGCCCGCGGCGGGCTTCTTTGGGAAGCTCTACCTGTTCCTGAGCGCGGTCAATTCGGGCTACACCGGCCTCGCGGTCCTCGGCCTGCTAACCAGCGTGATCGGCGTCTACTACTACCTGAACATCATCGTCACGATGTACTTCCGGCCGGCCGTGAACGACTTCTCGGAGACGCTGGGAGGCGGCGCGAAGACCGCTGCCCTGATCGCAGCCGCGGCCACGCTGCTGCTGGGCGTTATCCCGGTGCCCGCCTTCTCCCCGGCGTTCAGCCGTGGCGAGGCAGCTCCCACCGCATCGTCGACGCGATCCACGTCGGGGACTGCGGCGCCCACGGGACCGGGCGCTCCGGGGAATTCGGCCGCGCCTGCGGCGATGGATGCGCTGCCGGTTCCCGCGCCGTAAGTTAAGCACATCCGCCGGAAACGTCGCGGCCCGCCTCCGAATCTATCGGA
>Ga0065721_10049317_pt1 | contig 37606 bp, 37 predicted proteins | sample Mesricmetagenome_FD_59108 | JGI IMG/M metagenome (GOLD analysis project Ga0065721, IMG submission 59108) | Mesophilic microbial community from rice straw/compost enrichment Sample: eDNA_1 v2 (version 2) | ecosystem: Engineered > Solid waste > Grass > Composting > Bioreactor | place: USA: Davis... | reverse complement strand
CCGCCACTTCATCTGCGGTCGGACAGCTGACCGGAGAAGCGGGAGGAGCCGCGGACGGAGCGAACCGGATCGCCGAGGCGATGAGGGAAGTCGCGGCGGGAGCGGATTCCCAGATGCAGGGCATGAAGCGCGGAGCAGAAGTGGCGCTGGAAATCGTCGCGGGCATGGGCACGATCGGGGAGCGCTCCTCTTCCGTGGCGGCCGCGGCCGAGCAAGTGTCCAAGCAGGCAACCGAAGGGAACGACACGGTCGTCGGCGCGGTCGAGCAGATGGACAAAATATCGGCGACGGTGGAGTCGTCCGTCCGCGACGCACACGAGCTTCATTCCAAATCGGAACGGATCGGACAGATGGTCGAAGCGATATCGGCGATCGCTTACCGCACGAACTTGCTCGCGCTTAACGCGAATATCGAAGCCAGCAGGGCGGGAGAACACGGACGCGGCTTCGCCGTCGTCGCGGGCGAGGTGAGGAAGCTGGCGCAGCAGGCGGATCGGACCGCTTCCGAGATTGCGGCCGTCATCGCCGAAGTGCAAGGCGGCATCCTGTCCGTCGTGCGCCATATCGAAGCCGGGCAGGAGGAAGTCGGCAGCGGCGCGGTAACGGTTCGGGAAGCCGGCCGGACGTTCCAGGGGATCGCTCAGGGCATTCGCGGCATGGAGGAAGAATTGCAGGGCATCGCCGCGGCCGGACAGGAAATCGGCGCGCAGCTTGAGGAGCTGTCCGCGCTGATCGAGCAGACGGAGGCAATCTCCGAGTCGAGCGCGGAACGCGCCCAAGACGTCGCGGATATCGCGGAATCGCAGATGAACTCCGTGCGCCAAGTCGCGGACGAGACGAACGCGCTGGCGAACCGAATCCGCGTGCTGGAACAGGAAGTCAACCGCTTCCGGTAACCCGGACCTAAGTCCAGTGCAATCCCGTGCAGCGGTCAAGGGAACAGAGCGGAAAAATCAGGTAAAATAAATGCAACAAGAGGAAGAACGAGGAGAGAAAGATGAAGATAACGGGATGGACGCAAGCAATCGCCTCATGGAAGCTGCTGCTCGGAAGCCTGCCCCGCGGAATCGTCGCGTTCGTTATCGCGGTGGCGGGTCTCAGCGTGGGACTGCCGCTGGCCGTATTCGCGGTCGGCTTGCCGATTCTGGCCGGCATGCTCGCCGTGTGCGAGCGAATATTGGATATGGATCGGCGCCTGATCGCCGCTTGGGAATCTCCGCAAGCGAAATCTCCACCCCTTCGGTTCGGTCTGCAGGAAACCATTGCCGATCTGAGGAAGGAAGGATGGAGAGGATGGCTCGGCGTGCTCCGGGACGCGCGGCAGTATCGCAACCTGGCATACGGAATCGGTCATTTTCCGGTTTCCATTTTGGCGTTCGTGCTCGTGCTCGTCATTCCCGTAACCGCGGCGGCGCTGCTGCTGTCTCCGGCTGCGGAGCTCGTCAGCTCGCGAATGTTCTCATTCAGCTTGTTCGAGGACGATCTGATCATGCAGTGGATTTTTCCGGAATGGTCGAGTTTTCAGCGGTCCTGGTTCAATACGGGACTGGGCGTACTGCTGCTTCTGGCCACCCCGTTCCTGCTGCGAAAGCTGAGCGCGTGTTACGCCGCCTGGATTCGCTGGATTTCGGGAGCGCCGTCCCATACGTAAATAAGGGGCTGTCCTATATAGGACAGCCCCTGCGGATTTACATCCACGTTTCGCCCCAATGCTGGATGGACTGGATAACTTCCTCCAAATGGCGGCCTTTCTCGGTCAGTTCGTATTCGATGCGAACCGGCATTTCCGGATACACCGTGCGGGTCAGAATTCCGGCCGCTTCCAGCTCCTTCATGCGGTCCGTCAGCATTTTATCGCTCATTTCCGGAATTTGTTCCTTAATGTCCTTAAATCGTTTAGGACCTCCGAGAAGGACGCGGATGATCAATCCGGTCCACTTTTTGCCCAGCAGCTCTGCAGCCGATTCGTACTTGGGGCACATTTTGGAATAATCCATACCGATTCCCCCTTTCGTCCTATTTTAGCATACTCACTTCAAAAAAGTAAGTGTGATCTTTCTCCCAGCGTCAAGCCGCAAAAAGATTCGATTCGCAGTATCGTCCGCCCGTCTTCTTTTGCTAAAATGAATGCAGCACACTGGAGGCAGGTAGAGCGGATGCGCAATAACGATAATTACGAGCTGTGGAGCCGCGCTGCGGTAACGTCGGTGGACGTTCGGAAGATGGCTGCGAGGGAGGGCGAGCATCTGCCCTCGTATCGGACTCCGTCCAGCTTCTTCTTGCTTGTCGCTCGCGGCGGCGCGGATATCGCTCTGGACGGAATTGTCCGGTCCGCGGAGAGGTTTCATGTTCTGCACGGCGGCGAGGATCTGCTGCTCGACATCGCGCGCGTGCGTCGGGATATGGAATATTATCTTATTTTATACAAGGCCGAGCTGCCGCAACCGTGCGACGACGAAACGGCCCGGCTGCTGGAGAGGGTCCGACCGTTTCAAACGCAATATGCTCTCGTTCCGGGCGGCGCGGTCGCGCTGCTGGACGACGTGCGGCTGATGGAGCGGCTGTCGGAGAGCGGAGGCGCGGCGGAACGGCTGCGGCTCAAATCGTTGTTTTACCTGTTCGTCGTCGACATTTTACGCGAGCTGGACGAAGCGCCCGTATCCGAGATACGGCCGGATGCCGTCGAGCAGGCGATTCGGTACATTCGCGCCCGCTATGCCGAACCGATTACGGTGGAGGCCCTCGCCGCGAAGCTGGGCTACAGCGAAGGCTACTTGTCCCGCCTGTTCAAGAGCCGGACGGGCACAAGCTTAATCGACTACGTCATTCGGACGCGCGTCGAGCGGGCGAAGACGTGGCTGCTCGACACCGAAGCTTCATTGCAGCACATTGCCGCTTCCGTCGGCTACGAGGATGCGTACTACTTCAGCAGGGCGTTCAAGAAGCATACGGGCGTCTCTCCGATACGCTATCGAATGACCGGAAATCAGCTTAATCCATCGCCAAGGTCAGGATCGTCCATTGTCCCTTCGCAAGCTCGGCGCTATAGTAATGTTCGGAATGATAATCATTCTCATACAGGCGCGAGAGGGGATTCCGGTTCAGTGTACAGAATGAGGAAGTCTACGATGGTGATGAGCGGTTTGCTAAGTTTAATGCTGCTGTTGTCGGCGTGCGCGGGAGGTTCGAACTCGAGCGGGTCCGGGGGCAGTCAGAGTCCTTCGGGGAACGCGTCGGTCGCGACCGGGACTGCCCAGACGGCGGAGAAGCCGGCGGAATCGCAAGCGGGGACGAAAACCGTCAGCACGATTTTCGGCGACGTCGTCATCCCGCAGAGGGCGGAACGAATCGTCACGAACAACATGCTGGCGTCCATCCTGGCGGTAGGAGCCAAGCCGGTCGGCTCGCTGCAGCCTTATATCGACAACCCGTTCATCTCCGTGGACAAGTCCGGCATCGAGAGCATCGGAGAAGTGTGGACGGTATCGTTGGAGAAGATCGTGGCGTTGCAGCCGGACCTTATTATCATTGACGTAGAGAAGCAGGATGAATACGAGCAATATGCGAAAATCGCGCCTACGGTTGTCGTTCCGTTCGGCCAGTTCAAGGACGATCATGAGGAAATTCGTTACTTCGGACAATTGCTCGGACGCGAGGCCGAGGCCGAAGCGTGGCTGGCCGAATACGATCGTCGCGCTCAAGCCGCTCACGAGAAAATCGAAGGATTGTTCGGTGAAGGAGAGACGTTTACGCTTATGCGCTGGGAAGATGAATTTCGGGTGCTGGGCAACCGTTGGGGAAGAGGCGGTCAGGCGATCTACGACATTCTGAAGCTGCAGCCGCCGGCAATCGTCAAGCAGCAGCTCTGGGGCGAGACGCAGCAAGCTGCGATATCCGAAGAGGTGTTGGAGCAGTACACGGGCGACCACATTTTCATGGTCAGCTCGAAGGACAACGTCGCTTACAAGGACGCCCCCGTCTGGAAACTGCTGAACGCGGTCAAGAACGAGCAGGTGTACTGGTTCGATTCGGAGCGGTTCTCCTTCTGGGACCCGATGACGACGATCGCCCAAGCGGAGGAAATCGCAGAGCTGTTGGCGGCGAAGCATGGGCGATAAACGCGGGTATGTCCGCTTTTGTTACACAAATGAAATATTTCTGTTATGCAGCTGTTGCAGAGGTCGGTTATCCTTATTAACAAGACCCCCTTTTTTCATAGTATTGAAGCCTGCCACCGTTGGCAGGCTTCCTTTTTGTATATGGAGCCGTCAGAGCGGCCTATTACAGAGGCACGGCAACCTTCTCCTTCTTCCGGAAAAACACCCAGCGCTTAAACCCGATCTCGCGCAAGCGGGAGCCGACAACCTCCCATTCGTCTCCGACACGCGCCGGAAGATGGGCGTCCGAGCCGAACGTGACGTCGGCGCCGAAGTGCAGCGCGCGCTCGAGAATGGCGTCCGACGGATACCAGCCGCCGCAGTCCTTCGTTTTGCCGCTCGTGTTGATCTCGATGGACAGGTCGTTCGCGGCGACCGCTTTAAGCGCCTCGTCGATATCGGCTTCCGCCCCCGAGATATCGGCGAAGCCCGGATAGTAGCCCTTCATCGCATCGATATGGCCGAGCACCTGGAACAGGCCGCTTTCCGCGGAACGCCGGATCAGCTCGTAATAGTGCTTTTTCTCGTCGAGTTGCTGCGCTTCATCCTTGCCCTTCCACCGGTTGCGGTTGAAAATGCTGACGCCTCTCGTCTGGTGAACGGAGCCGATAATGTAATCGAACGGGTATGGAGCGTACGCGGCCCGGTACAGCTCGAGTTGGTCGATGTAGAAATCCGATTCGACCCCGAGCAGCACCTCGATCCGGTCTTTGTACTCCTCCTTAAGGCGAAGCACCTCCGCTACGTAGTTCGGAAAGTCGCTGCGGGCCATCGCGATGCCCGGCTGCGGATGGTCTTGCTCGTGCGCGAAATAAGGCGAGTGGTCGGAGATGCCGATGACTTGCAAGCCGGCCCCGATCGCCGCTTCGATATAATCCCGGATGCTGTCCGCAGCATGTCCGCATCTGTCGTGGTGAGTGTGCAAATCGAATTTCATGTCGTCACTCCTAGCTTTTCGTTATTCGCTTCCGATGAACTGATCTTCGGGCATCCCTTTCAGATCGTTCAGAAATTGCCGCATTGCGCTGTTGACGTATCTTCCCGACTTGGTCATGACGCCGACGGGGTGGCTGACCTCAAGCTCGGTTACGGGAATCATCTTAAGCGTGCCTCGCCTGACCTCTTCGGCTACGGACAGCTTGGAGACGACCGCGGCTCCCAAGTTCAGTTCGACCATCCGTTTCACTTCCTCGCTGCTTCCGAGCTCCATAACGATGTTCGGTTCGATGCCGTATTCGCGCAGCACCCGGTCCGTAAACCGTCTTCCGAGCGTATCCGGGGATAATAAGATCAGCGGAACGTCCTTCAGCATGCCGATCGTGATCCGTTTGGCTCCGGCGAGCGGATGCTGGGGGGCGACGACGAATTGGAACGTATCGTAGTAGAGGATGGACGTTTCCACTTGCAGGCTGCGGTCGGTCAAATAGCCGATGCCGATGTCCACGGCGCCGTTCTCGACGCTGGAGAGCACTTGGGTCGAAGACATGGAAAGGATGCTGGTTTTGATGAGCGGGTATTGGTTCTGGAAATAGGACAGGACGCGGGGCAAAATCTGAATCGCGATCGAGGAGGTGGTTCCTAGCACGATATGGCCTTGGGGAACTTGATTCAGGTCGGTCAGCTTCTGCTTGAGCTGTTCCACGATCGCCAGAATTTGCTCGGCGTGCTCCAGAAACACCTGGCCCCTGTCCGTCAACGCGACGGGATGATTCCGGTCGACGAGAATCGCCTTGAACTCGTCTTCGAGACTTTTGACTTGCGCCGATACGGCGGGCTGCGTCAAGTTGAGCATTTCGCCGGCTTTTCGGAAGCTTAGCGTTTTGGATATCGTGACTAGCGTCTCCAGTTGGCTAATATTCACCTTTACGCCTCCTCGTATTGAATTAATTTATCAACTGCTCCGATGGATATAAACAGGATTTGTCATAGTCTTATTATAGGGGAAATGGTTTTTCATCGCAAAGGTTTACTTGTACTCAAAATTGAGTATAATGAGGTCTGCATACTCAAATTTGAGTAGATGAATAGAGGGGAAGTTATCGAATGGATGTCAACAAGAGCAATACGAAGCTCGTCGTAGCCGGCTTGCTGCTCGGCTTGTTCATGGCGGCGCTCGACCAGACGATCGTCTCGACGGCGATGACGACGATCATCAAGAAGCTGGGCGGGCTCGAGAGTTTTATATGGGTGTATTCGGCTTATATGATCGCAATGGTCGTCTCGACGCCGATTTTCGGCAAGCTGTCGGATATGTATGGGCGCAAGCGATTTTTTTTGATGGGCCTGATTTTGTTCCTGATCGGATCGATTCTGTGCGGCACGGCGCAGAACATGGATCAATTGATCGTTTACCGGGCGATCCAGGGAATCGGCGGAGGCGCTCTGATGCCGATTGTGTTCACGATTATTTTCGACCTGTTTCCGGGTGAGAAACGGGGGAAGATGATGGGGCTGTTCGGAGCCGTGTTCGGCGTCTCGAGCGTCTTCGGACCCGTCATGGGCGGCGCGATCACGGATTACTTGAGCTGGCGCTGGATTTTCTATATCAACGTGCCGATCGGCCTGCTGTCGATTTACTTCATTGCGACCGCGTACCGCGAGTCGAAAAACACCCGCAAGCAGGTCATCGACTGGACCGGGGCGGTCCTGCTTACCGGAGCGATTCTGTGTCTGATGTTCGGTCTGGAGCTGGGAGGCTCCGAAGGCTGGGCATGGGATTCCGCGAAGACGGTCTCCCTGTTCGTCGGCTCGGGCGTGCTGCTGGCCCTGTTCTTGTGGGCGGAGAGCGTCGCGAAGGACCCGATCATCAAGCTGGGGCTGTTCCGCAAGCGCCTGTTCATGAGCAGCATGGCGATCAGCCTGCTGTACGGCGGAGTCATGATCGCCGGCGCCACCTATATTCCGATCTTCATTCAAGGCGTATTCCATAAGACGGCGACGGAGACGAGCTCGGTGCTGACCCCGATGATGCTTGGCGTCGTGCTCAGCAGCCAGATCGGGGGCAGAGTCGCCAGTCTCTTCAGATACCGCGACGTCATGCTCGTATCCGTGTTCACGCTGCTGATCGGCTCCTGCCTGCTCGGCTTCGCGATGGATACCGGGACAAGCCGTCTCGTCATCACTCTGTTCATGGTCATCATCGGTCTCGGCATGGGCGTGTCCTTCTCGCTGCTGAACATTTCGACGCTCGGTTCCGTTCCTCCGCAATACAAGGGCTCGGCCTCGTCGCTCATTACCTTTTTCCGGACGATCGGTTCGGCTCTCGGCGTGACGGTGTTCGGGACGCTGCAGAAGCATCATTTTCAACAGGGCATTCAGGAAGTGCCGAATTTGTCTCCCGAACTGGCGGAGCAGATTAAGGGAGGCCAAGCGCTGCTCGATCCGACCATCCAGGAGAGAATGGGACTGGCTCCCGATGTCGTGAACGGGCTGCTCGCCAAGCTGGCGGATTCCATCACGTACATCTTCCAGTGGTCGGTGCTGCTGCCCGCGCTTGCGGTCGTGTTCGTGCTGCTGATGGGAAGCGCAAGAATGGAGAAAGCCGCGCCGGGCCCGCAGAAGACGCCGGACGATAAGCCGGGCAAGGCGGAGCCTTCCTACAACCGAGGTTAACGCGATGTCGATTCGATTGATCATTCTCGGGCTGTTGATGGAAAACAACCGGCATCCGTACGAAATCCGGCAGACGATCAAGATGCGAAACTGGCATATGACGTTCCGAATTCGGGACGGCTCGCTCTATTACGCGGTGGATCAGATGCGGGAGGACGGGCTGATCGAAGTGGCGGAGACGATTCCCGTGCAGGGAGACAACCGTCCGGACAAAATCGTGTACCGCATTACGGACAACGGGAAAGAAGCGTTCATGCGGATGATTTACGAGGAGTTCGGCAAGGACTTCTATCCGCAGCATCCGCTGTTCGCCCCGCTCGTGTTCGCGCAGCATGCCGAAGACGGGGCGATGGAGACGCTGATTGCGAGGCGTCTGGACGCTTGCCTGGAAAGAATCGGGCACGTGAAAGCCGTGCTGGAGCTCAAGGGCGGGTGGCTGCCGCAGGGCGCGGTGCGCATGATCCAAGGTGTCTTGCGATTCAGCGAGGCGGAGCGCGATTGGCTGGCGGAGATGCGGGAGGATGCGCGGGCGGGGCGGCTTACGGCTGCAGAGAAAAAGCCGGAATCCATGCCGGATGGCGATCATCGCTGAACGTCTGCCGAATGTAAAGAAGCGATTAAATCTTGCCGAAGGAGCCGACCGGACAAGGAGATCGCCGTCCGTCCGTCGAAGTTAATCGTCAAATCTGCGCGTTAGGGCGAGAGAGGCGACATGTTATCGATGGACGACAAAAAACAGATTAACGCCTGGGTGATGTACGATTGGGCGAATTCAGCCTTCGCCACGACGATTATGGCGGCGGTCATGCCGATTTACTTTATCAGCGTTGCCGGAGGGACGGACGGAAGCTGGAGCTTCACGCAGACGGCGGCGGCGATCGTCGTGGCGCTGCTGTCCCCGCTGCTCGGCGCGATCGCCGATCATACCGGGAGGAAGAAGACGTTCCTCCGCGTATTCAGCATCATCGGAGCGTCCGCCAGCGTGGCGATGGCGTTCATCGGCCCCGGCGACATGTGGCTCGCTTCCGTGCTCGTCGTGATCGGCATGGTCGGATTCGGCGCCGGCAACACGTTCTATGACGCGCTGTTGGGCGACGTGACGTCCCCTGCCCAGCGGGAGCGCGTCAGCGCCAAAGGCTACGCGATGGGCTATCTGGGCGGCGGCGTGCTGCTGGCCGTCAATCTCGGGCTCATTCTCGGCTGGGAGGCGATCGGCCTGCCGGACAAGACGGCCGCATCGCAAATTTCGTTCGTGACCGTCGGCATCTGGTGGTTCGTCTTCTCGCTGCCGCTGTTTCGCCGGGTTCAGGAGACGAGGCTGGCCCGTGAAGGCACGGTCGGGGCGCACATCAAGACGGGAGCCCGGAGGCTTAAAGAGACGTTTCAGCGGATCAAGCGTTATCCCGAGCTGATGAAGTTTATGCTGGCCTATTGGTTTTTCTTCGACGGCATCAATACGATTATCGTCATGGCCGCCAGCTACGGCACGACGATCGGCATCGAGAGCGATCACCTGATCGCGGCGCTGCTGATTACGCAATTCGTCGGCTTCCCGGCTTCGCTCCTGTTCGGCAAGCTGGCCGACAGGCTGGGCAGCAAGAAGATGCTGTACAGCTCGCTTGTCATCTATCTGATCATCGTCGTGCTCGGTTACTTTATGACCAGCGCCTTGCACTTCTACTTGCTGGCTTGCATGGTTGGCCTGGTGCAGGGAGGTTCGCAGGCGACTTCGCGGTCGATCTTCAGCAAAATGATCCCTTCCGGCCGGAACGCCGAGTTTTTCGGCTTTCTCAGCTTTACGAGCCGTTTCTTCTCGTTCGGCGGCCCGCTCGTATTCGGTCTCGTGAAGCTGATCAGCGATTCGAGCCGATCCGCGCTGCTGGCCGTTGCTTTCTTCTTCGTGGCGGGCATCATTCTGCTGACGTTCGTCAACTTGGCGAAGGGGGAGCAGGAGGCGAAGCAGTCGATTTGAGGCGGCTCCGGGACGACGGGTTATACGATCGAATCGCCTCTTGATTTTCTGGAAAAGAATTGCTACTATGAGAACTACGATGACGGTTGGAGTCCATGAGAAACCCGAACAATTCGATTCGCTCGTTCGCGAGCTTATCCGATTGTCGGGTTTTTTTATGATTGTTGGAGGCGCAGGGTTAACCGGGCTCACACGGAGAGGAGGTTTCGTTCGCATCTATGTCATCGTAATTATCTAAATTTTCAGATTAATTCAGCTCTACAAATAAGAGGAGGTATTGCTATGTTTCAAGCTTCGGAATCGAAGGTTGCGAGACGTCAAGGAAAACTGATCGTTTCAATTATGCTCTCCATCCTGCTGTTGGGAACGTCGGTTATGCCCGCATTGGCGGCAACCCCTCAGAAAACGGTTAACGCTTCGGCAACGCTCGCCTACAATATTCTCGGACTTAATCATAACAAGGTCGTTCAGAAAGCTTATCTCGGCTCCACCTATCTGTACGTCATCCAGCGGGATGAGGGGGATTGTCATCTCTCCAGATTGTCGATAAGCGGAAACAACGCGACGTATATGGACGAGATGACCGTTACCAATGCCGGACATTGCGAAACGTTGGATATGTACGAATACGAGGGTGAAAATTATTTCTACATCAGCTCGAAGGCGGATCCCTCCACGGAGCGATTCTGGTCGCTTCAGGTGGCGAGACTGCAATATTCGCCCGGCATGACCTACAATTATACCGATCTTCACCGATTCACCTACATGAATTACGCCAATGCAACCGGTACGAGATTAGGCGATACCTATCGGGTTGCCGGCGCCGGCAACGGCAGCTATACGATCTTTCGCATCCAAACCAAGCAAAAAACCGTAACGTGGTCTATCTACGACACGAAAAAATTGAATCAGCTGCTCGACAATAATGTGCAGGTGCGAATGGACAGCGTGGCGGCAAGAAACGCGCTCATTACGAGCTTTACGCAGTCGGGGAGCTCGATCGTCAGACCGAACAACTCTTTCCAAGGCGTGGATATCTACAGCCATACCAAGATCTACACATCGGGCGGCGGGGACGGGGACGTTCCGCAGATTGCCTTGATGTCCAATACGGGGCAGTATAAAACTCTGGTAAACATTACGAACATCGGAAATCTTGAAATCGAAGGTGTGCAGCCTAAAAACGGCAACGTGTACTTTACAATCGTGCACGATCACGTCAACAAACAAAATACGCAAAAAGTGTATTACGTTCCCGATAGCGTATTTAATTGAGCGGTTTCTCTTAACTTGACAGCTATAATTCATCATGCTAGAATCGGACTTGTTCACAAACTTCATATTTTGTAAGCGCTATACTCTGTGGGGCGCTTAAGACGGACGGGTAGAGACGATGAGAAACCCTTAGTCTAAAACTGCGAATCCATTTTGGAAGGAGGTTTTAGCTAAGTTTCTCATCGTTTATTTGCATTTTCAAAAAATGAAAATATTCATAAAAAAGAGAGAGAATATACCAAAAAAAGAGGGATGAAGATATGCGATTCAAAATGTTGAAAGTTTGTCTATCGATCGTGCTAGCCGTGAGCGTTGCAGCCCTTGCGGCTTGTTCTTCCAAAAATAACGAATCCAAAACGTCTCCGTCGGCATCCGGAACACAGTCTGCATCCTCGTCGAACGGCGCTCCGGCGGAAGTCAAGAAGGAGCCTATCGAATTGGTTTTCTTCTATCCGGTTGCAGCCGGCGGCTCTATACGGGAAGTGTTCGACACTCTCGCAGCGCAATTCAACGAGGAACACGGACCTGACATTACCGTAAAGAACGTATTTTCCGGAAGCTACCAAGATACGCTTGTCAAAGTAAAGACCGGCGTCATGGGCAAGGATTCTCCCGATCTGACCCTGCTCTCCTCGACGGCCTTGTTCGAACTGCTGGACATGGATGCGATCATGCCGCTCGACGAACTGATTGCCAAGGACGGCGGCGATGCCTATGTCAACGACTTCTACGAAGCTTTCCTGGCGAATGGCCGGACCAAAGGACAACTGTACAGCATTCCTTTCCAAAGAAGTACGATCATCCTTTACTACAATAAAGATCTCTTCAGGAAAGCGGGGCTTGATCCGGAGAAACCGCCGACCAACTATGCCGAGCTGGTGGAATACGGCAAAGCATTGACGAAAGACGGAACCTGGGGATTGGAAATTACGGCGACCGATTTTATCCAATGGATGTTCCATGCCTTCGCTCTGCAGAACGGCAAAAACATCATGAACGAAGACGGAACGGAAATGTATCTCGATACTCCGGAAAATGTGGAAGCGCTGCAATTCTGGAAGGATATGATCTACAAGCATAAAATGATGCCGACGGGCGCTACGGCGTGGGGCACGATTCCTACGGATTTTATCAGCCAGAAAACAGCGATGATGTACCACACGACGGGGAACTTGGGCACCGTGCAGAAAGGCGCGACCTTCGATTTCGGCACCGCGTTCCTGCCTGCAGGCAAACAATACGGAACGCCTGTCGGAGGAGCCAATCTCTACATTATTAAAGGCTTGCCGCAAGAACGGCAGGATGCCGCCTGGAAGTTTATACGCTGGCTGACGGAACCGGAGCGCATGGCGCAATTCAGTATCGATACGGGTTACGTCGCGGCAACGAAGTCGTCGTACGATACCGAAATTATGAAGAAGTTCACGGCGGAGTTCCCGCAATTCCTGACGGCGCGCGATCAACTGGAATACGCTTCCTCATCATTCTCCGTTCATAATCAAGGGGAGATTACGAAAGTGTTCATGTCTGAATTGCAAGCGGCCATCGTAAGCAACGCCGACCCTGCGGAGTCCTTGAGGAAAATACAGAAGGCGGCGGACGAAGCGTTGAAGCAATATCATAATTAACTGAACCAGGAGACGGTATACCGATGAAGTTATTGCGATCCAGACAAGCCAAAACGAATATCTACGGGTATTCCCTGCTCCTGCCTTCCCTCATTTTTCTCGGCCTGTTTACGTTCTTTCCTCTCGGAAGAACGATATACAACAGTTTGTTTTACAACAGAATAAGTCTCCCTAGCCCCGAGTTTGCGGGGTTAGGGAACTTTCGAAGCTTATGGGAAAATGAAGTTTTCTGGAAGGTCATGAAGAATACGTTTATATTCGTTGCAGGTACTGTGCCGATCAGCATTGCGATCGCGCTGATGATGGCGCTGTTTGTGAACAAAGCATTTAAGGGCAGCGGAATACTTCGTACGTTCTTTTTCTATCCGACCGTTCTGCCAACCATAGCGGCCGCTAACATATGGCTGTTCATTTACACCCCTAATTATGGTTTGTTGAATATGGTTCTGGAGAAAATCGGGTTGTCGTCATTCAATTGGCTGGGCGATCCGAGCACGGCGTTAGCATCGACGATGATTATGATGATATGGAAAGAAGCCGGTTATCTGATGGTTTTCTATCTGGCCGGACTGCAAAATATTCCGAAAGATATGTACGAGGCCGCGGAGGTTGACGGCGCCAAGCCATCCTACGTGTTTTTCAAAATCACGTTTCCGCTGCTGATGCCAAGCACGCTGTTTATTCTCATTATATCGACTACGCACGGATTCCGGATGGTCGACCACTTGCCGATCATGACGGGAGGCGGACCTAACAACGCCAGTAACTTGCTGCTGTATTACATTTACGAGACGGCCTTCTCTTCCTGGAACACGGGATTGGCCGCCGCGCTGACTTTGATCCTGGCCGCCATTCTTTTGGCGCTCGCGAGCTTTCAGTTCTTTGGCCTGGATAAAAAAATTCACTATAACTAGGGTGTGCAGATGCGAAGATTATTACAGCTTTTCATGGTCGTAATGGGCATTCTATGGTTCGTTCCGTTCGCATGGATCGTATGGACCTCGATTCGCCCGAGCGAACTGGCGATGCAGGCGGATTTTACGACATTGAAATTTACCTTGTCCAATTTCGTAGACGCATGGCAAGGTGCGGCATTTAACCAGTACTATATCAATACGATCATCATTGTTTTGGGCATTCTTGTCTTTCAATTGTTTTCCGTGACTCTGGCCGCTTATGCATTTGCGAGACTGGCCTTCTGGGGAAGCAACGCGATGTTGATCGTCGTGATGATTCAAATCATGATTCCGCCGGAATCCCTGATCGCGCCGAATTATTTGACGATCAGCGATATGAATTTGTACGATACGAAGCTGGCGATTATGCTGCCGGCATTCGCGTCGGCCTTCGGGATTTTCCTGCTGCGTCAGACGTTCAAAGCCGTACCGGTCGAAATGGACGAGGCGGCCAGACTGGAAGGCTGCAATATGGTTCAGATGATTTGGAGAATTTACGTCCCGTTATCCGTTCCGACCCTGATCGCATTCAGCATCGTGTCCATCAGCGCGCACTGGAACAGCTTCCTTTGGCCGCTCATCGTGACCAGCTCGCCTGAGAATCGTCCGCTTACGGTAGGGTTGGCCATCTATGCCGGCTCCTCCGAAACCGGTGCGCAGTGGTCTGCCGTATCGGCGGCAACTTTGATTATTGTACTTCCGCTCATTGCCGGCTTTTTAGTGTTCCAGCGCAAATTCATTAACAGCTTTATGCATGTCGGAGTCAAGTGATCAATCAGGGAACGCTCGCCAACTGGAGCGTCTCGAATAGCGCAAGAATACGTCCTATGAGGTGACACAATGTCGAAATCGGAATTAATCGTAATCGGACATCGCGGGTGCGCGGCAGAAGCGCCCGAAAATACGCTTGCTTCGTTCGCTCTTGCCGTGCAGCAGAAGTGCGACGCGATCGAACTGGATGTCCAGCTCTCTGCGGACAACGACATCGTCGTTTGCCATGACCGCACGATTGACCGCACGACGGATCGTCGGGGGGCGATCAGACAACTGACGACGGCCGAATTGAAACAGGCGGATGCCGGAAGGTGGTTTGACGAGAAATATGCCGGTGAAAGAATCCCGCTGCTTGAAGAAGTGCTCGACCTGGTGCCGCCTTCAATCGAATTGAATATCGAAATCAAAAATTCGTGCGACGGGGAAATCGAGCCCCGACTCGTCGAGTTGTTGAAACGGAAAAATCGCATCTCCAACGTCATTATCGTTTCTTTTGATTTCAAAAGTCTGAGCCTTGTCAAGCGCATCGAGCCCGAGCTTCGCATCGGCCTCACTTACTCGAATAACTTGGTCGATCATTACCGGCTTCCCGAATTGGTCGATATACCGGTTTATTCTCTTCATCCGAACTTCATATACATCAATAAACAGGATGTAGAGCAAGCTTTAAGCCGCGGTTTACAGGTTTTTGCCTATACGGTCAACTCCGAAAGCGATATGAAGCAGGTAATCGATTACGGGGTGTCCGGAATATTGTCGGATTGTCCCGGCAAGCTCAGAGCGATTTTGGACGCCTAAGCCGGCGGAGCTCTCAAGATCAGGATCAGGAGGGGTGAAAATGCCAGGGACAACGACTTCGGGGATCGATAGAATTACCTATTGCCTGAAACGCAAGCCCGTGATCGCAACGTTGGTACACGAAAACGATCTGAGCGAGATTTTGCAGACGACGTCCCATATCGTTTGTGTGCTGAAGGCGGATATATTTACGTTAGGCGAAACCGTTAATCAAATCAGAGAAGCGGGCAAGCTCTCCTTTATTCACTTCGACCTCGTAGAAGGTCTCGGAAAAGATAAAGTCGGAGTGGCTTATCTGGCAAAAACGATCGGTGCAGACGGAATTATTACGACCAAGAGTTCTATTATCTCCGAGGCGCATAAGCTGGGGCTGATTACGGTGCAGCGTTTGTTTACATTCGACTCCGTATCGCTCGACAATGGCATAAAATTGGCGAAGGCTTCCAAACCCGATGCGATCGAAGTGCTCCCTGGCATGGTGTGCTCGAAAATTATGGGCCGGATCCGCAAGGAAACTGACATTCCGGTCATCGCCGGCGGATTGATGATCGATATGGACGATTTGAATGGCGCCATCCAAAGCGGAGCCATCGGAATTTCGACCTCCAGCAAGGAGCTGTGGCGCTGGCAAGATCAACAATAATCATATATCCAGATTCAATGGGCAGAGACATGGAGAAGCCCTTTGCGCGAATCCACACCTTACGGCGACGGAAGGTGTCGGACTGCAAAGGGCTTTTCTTTTTTTGGGAGGCTCGGCACCATGGATGGAAAGGAAACGATCATGGATCAATTTGCTGGCTACATTTTCGATCTGGACGGGACGATTTATCTTGGGGACAATGCGATTGAGGGCGCGGCAGAGACGATCCACTATTTGCAATCGCACCATAAAAAAATGCTGTTTCTCACCAACAAGACCATTGAATCCCGTGAAAGATACGTAAAGAAACTTCGCGGTTTCGGCATTGACGTCGGATTGGAAAACCTGCTCAGTCCTTCCGTCGTTACTCTTCAATACTTGCATAAACACTATCCCAACGCGCTCGTCTATCTGATCGGGGAAGCGGCGCTGAAAGACGAATTGCAGCAAGGAGGCATCAAGTTCGCGGAATCTCCGGAAGAAACCGATATGATCGTCGTTTCCTGGGATCGGGAATTCCATTATAAACATCTGGATTTTGCGTATCAGTCGATTCGCCAAGGCGCTCGCATGATCGCTACGCATCCCGATCGAACTTGTCCCGTCTCGGGAGGGGAAGTCCCCGATTGCGGAGGCATGATCGGCGCCATAGAAGCGGTGACCAACAGGAAGATCGACGTGATTATGGGCAAGCCCTCGACTTTAATGGCGTCAACGGCGCTGAATATTCTGCAGGTCGAGGCCTCCGATTGCCTGATGGTCGGGGATCGCCTGGAGACGGATATTCTGATGGGACAGCTTGCGGGCATGCGCACGGCGCTTGTGCTTACCGGCGCCACCTCCGCGGAAGACGTCCAATCGGCGCTTGTTAAACCCGAATATATCTTGAATTCGGTATTCGATCTTATGCTTCATGAACAAGTACGAACCGAGTGATGGGCAGGGATAGCACATGGCATACGCAATCGATTTTATCTTCGTTGTGTTCAAGGACTACGAATTTTATTTCCGCATCTTGATCAGCGCCGTTCTCGGACTGCTGATCGGGTTCGATCGAACCCATAAAAATAAACCGGCCGGCGTCAAAACGTTCACGTTCGTGACGGTTGCTTGCGCGCTGATCACGATCGTATCGATCGAGAGCGTAGGCGTATTCAGCCGTCTGCACGATCGAACGATGATGGATCCGATGCGTCTCGCGGCCCAGATCGTAACCGGATTGGGATTTCTCGGGGCCGGCTTGATCATGAAGTCGGGCTTCGAGGTGAAGGGACTGACTTCCGCGGCAATGATCTTGTTCGCGGGGGGCGTCGGCATCGGCACCGGCGCGGGCTTCTACGGGTATGTTCTGTTCGCGATCGCGATCGTCTTCGTATTCGTCCGCATCGGCGGCTGGATCGAGAAGCGGGAGCAGATCAAGTTGCAGAAGGAAGCCAAGGGAAAATCGTTGCCGGGAAGGACTTCGGCCGGGTAGAGCCGGACTAATGCGGCGAATTCGTCAGCATTAATCCGGTACGACCGATTCGGCAAAGACGATGGCGGCGCTGCCGCAGGGCAGACCGGTTTCATAGGACACGTCGCCGAGCAGCTCGCTGAAACGCGTTTTCAGCCGGGCTGCTTCTTCTTCGTCTTCCGGCCGCGCAGCCAGCCACTCTAGTGCAGCCGCCGTTGTCTCGCGGGCGTCTGTTAGCGCCCGGTCCCACAGCTCCAGCGCGCTGTCGCGATGGACAACGGTACGGTCGGTCGGATCGATCCACGCTTGACCGGCGTCGTTCAGCACGTCCCAATCCAACGTTCGGCGGGGCGGAGAGAACGGCCGCAGCTGCCCGAATACGAGCCGGCCTTTCCAGCCGCTCGGATCGTAGAACAGACTCTGGGCTTGCTGCATTTGCGCGACCGCGCGATCGAGCTGATTGGGCGAGATGCGCTCCGCCAGCGCCGGGTAATGGAGCCGGACAAGGTGGAGAAAGCCCGAGGCGAATTCGCCGGGCAGGCGGCCTCCCGTATCGATCTCCGGGGCGACCGGCGTCATGCACGTATGAATGCCGGCGCGGCGCATCAGAATTTCCGAATCCATCGCCGTTTCGTAGAGCTGATGATGCCATTTGCGAAAGCCCGAACGGCTGAACACGAACGGGTGAAGATGACGGTCCAGAACGTGGTGAAGCAGAAATCCAAGGCTGTACGCGGTTACCGGATCCTCGGCGGGCCGAGCTCTCGACTCCTCGAGCAAGGAAAGAAGGAAGGGGCCGCACCGCGTCGCATGCATCAGCGCGCCCAGCTTGTTAAGGGCGGTGTCTCCGGTTTGCCAGGGCAAATAACGATCGTAGAAGAGGAAGTCCGGCCCTTGACAACCGAGCTGGAACGCGGTTTTCCATTCGCGGAGCGTCATGGGTCTTTCGACCCTGAGGTCGCTTAAAACCTCTCTGCCGAACTGAATATGGGCCCAAACATTCGGCATCGTTCATCCTCCTCGGACAAAAATCAGTGTACTTGTACCTATGATTTCAGTATAATAGGAGAAAGTGGTTACGGCTAGCGGTTCAATCCAACAGACAAGGGGCGCGTTCAGGCATGAAGGCTGAGTACATCAACCCGTTTTTGGAATCCGCGCGAATGGTTATCGAACAGATGGTGCAAATTCGTCCCAGCACGGGGCAGCTCTCGATTCGGGACATCAAATTCGCGGAAAACCATGTATGGATTCAAATTGGACTGACGGGTCATCTGACCGGAGACATCGTATTCGGATTAAGCGAATCGGTAGCGTTGCGGATCGTCTCCGCAATGATGGGCGGTTATGCCATTACCGAGATCGACGATATGAGCAAGAGCGCGATTTCCGAGCTGGGCAACATGATCAGCGGCAACGCCAGCACGATGCTGTACAACCAGGGCGTGCACGTCGACATTACCCCGCCGAAGATTATGGAGGCGCATTTCGCTTCGGTTACCGGCGCTACGAGGGCGCTTGCGGTTCCTCTGATTATGGACGGAATCGGAGAGATGGAGATCCAGGTTCTCATTGCGTGATACATACGAATGAACGCCCCGTCAGGGGCTTTTTTCATGGGACGATTTATCCGGATGCGTAATTTGGCGAGGAGGGGTTATGATGAGAGTAGAGCTGCGCGGCAAAGTCGTGCTCATCACCGGTGCTTCGAGCGGCATCGGAGCGAAAGTTGCCGTTCTGTTGGCCGAACGGGGGGCGATTCCGATTCTGACGGCGCGTTCCGTGGACAAAATGGAGAAGCTGACCGCCTCCCTCGCCGGGGAGCATGCCGTGTACGGGATGGACGTCCGGTCGGACGAACAGGTTCGGGAGACGATGGCGCGGGTCGTGGAGCGTTACGGCAAAATCGACGTGCTTCTGAACAATGCGGGCTACGGGGAGTTCGTCCGCTTCGCCGACGCTCCGGTCTCTCATTTTCAGGAGATGATGGACGTCAACTATATGGGCTCGGTCCGCTGCGCCCATGCGGCGCTGCCTTACATGCTGCAAGCGGGGCAGGGGCATATCGTCAACGTCGCATCGATGGCCGGGAAGATGGCGACCGCGAAGTCGACCGCCTACTCCGCGACGAAGCACGCCGTGCTCGGCTTTACGAACGCATTGCGGCAGGAACTGCAAGGAACGGGGATCGCCGTGTCGGCCGTCAACCCGGGGCCGATCGATACGCCGTTCTTCGAGCGCGCCGACCCGAGCGGACAGTACGTGCGCAACGTCAGTTGGTTCATGATGTCGCCGGACAAGGTCGCCCGGGCGATCGTATCCGTCATCGAGAAGCGCAGGCTGGAGCTGGACATGCCATGGACCGCGTCGGCCGGAGCGAAGTTTATGCTGCTGTTTCCGCGGCTCGGCAACGCGTTGTTCGGGAAGCTGATGAATCGGAAATAGGTTTTACATGAGATAAGGGGTTGTAAGGATGGACTTTGTAGCATTGGGATTAAACGAGACCTTGGCCGGCAAGCTGGCGGCTTCGGGAATTACGCAGCCTTCCGAGGTGCAGCGTCAGGCTTGGCCGGAGCTGCTGGGCGGAAGAGACGGCATTCTGATCTCGCCGACGGGAACGGGCAAGACGTTGGCGTATTTGCTGCCGCTGCTGCAGAGCATCGACGGCTCGCGCAAGGAGGTCCAGGCGCTCGTACTCGCGCCGACCCAGGAGCTGGCGATGCAGATTATGCGGGAGGCGGAAGTCTACGGGCAGCCGCTCGGCATTAAAGCCGCGGCGCTGATCGGCGGAGCGTCGCTGGCTCGGCAGCTCGAACGGATGAAAAGCAAGCCGGCTCTGATCGTCGGCACGCCGGGCCGGGTACGCGAGGTGGCGAACACGCGCAAGCTGTCGCTGCACGGGGTCGGCTTCGTCGTCGTGGACGAGACGGACCGGATTTTCTCCCTCGGCGGCCGGGGCGACGTCGAGCAGCTGCTGAAGCAATGCTCGAAAGAGCGGCAGACCGTCTTCGTATCGGCGACGCGGTCGCAGGCGATGCGGGAGGCGGAAGCGAAGTGGCAGAAGGACCCGTGGGTGTCCGACGTGACGGAGCGGGAGAACGAGAACGGACTGTCTTCCACGCTTAAACACTGGTATTTCCTCGGAGACCGGCGCGACAAGATCGATCTGGTGCAGAAAATCGTCCGGCATATGAAGCCGTCTTCCGCGCTGCTGTTCGTGAACGATACCGAAAAGATCGGCGAACTGATCGCCAAGCTGCGCTACGAGGGCTTGTCGGTCGACGCGTTGTACGGGGACACGAGAGGGCAGGAGCGCGGCGAAGTCATGCAGCGCTTCCGCAAAGGGCGCACGAAGCTGCTGATCGCGACCGACGTCGCGGCCAGAGGGCTCGATCTGCCCGGCTTGCCTCTCGTCATCCAATTGGAGCCCGCTCTGGACGCGGATCACTACGTGCATCGGTCGGGACGTACGGCGAGAATGGGGCGCGAGGGTACCTCCATTACGCTGATTGCGCCGGAGGAACGTTTTATTCTCGACAAGCTGGAGAAGCAATTGAGCATTACGATCGAGCCGAAAACGCTGTACGAGGGCCGGGTCGTGTCTTACGAGGAAGGCATGGCGCGCAAGGGCGGCGGCAGAGGCCGCGGGGCGTCTGCGGATGGCGGCAGCGGCGGCAAGGACGAGCGTCCGGCGTGGAAGTCGAAGGCCGAGTACTTGGCTTCGCTGGAGGCGCGGAAATCGGCGGAGAGCAAGGAAGCGCAGGGCGGCGAAGCTCGGCGCGCTCGGCCTCAGCCGACGGTCAAGGCTGCCGGGAAGGCGGCGGGCAAGCCGGCCGGAACGTCCGCGGGCAAGCCTCAGTCTGCGGCTAAGTCGGCGCCTTCGGCTGCCAAGCAGACTCCGGCGGCTGCCAAGCCGAAGCCGGGCAAGTCAAAGTCGGAGCGCGCGAGAGAGCAGAAGAACAAAGGCGCTCCGAAGTGGCTGAAGGCGAAGCGGGAAGCGGCTTCGACTCCTAAGCAGGATTAAAGCTAACGATTGAGCGATTCCGCGTCGGAGGGCGTTGCTCTAAAGAGTCGAACATTGGCGCTTGAATGGTCAGTCCACAAATAAAAAAAGCCGTCTCCTGCGTGCGATCCTTGTATCGCGGCACAGGGGACGGCTTATTTGTATTATTGCGGAATACGTTCGACTTCCTCGAGAGTAGGCATGCCGTCTTGGGCGCCGAACTTGGTAACCGACAAGGAGGCGGCCCTGACCGCGAAGCGGAGCGAGCGCTCCGTGTCCCAGCCGGAAGCAAGTCCATAGGCGAAGGCGGCGTTCAGGCAGTCTCCCGCGCCGGTCGTGTCGACGGGCTGAACCGGCGGAGCGGCAACCGTCTCGGGAGCTCCGTCCCTGACGTAGGAAGCCCCATGCTTGCCGCGCGTGAGAATGACGGAATGTCCGTAGCGGTTTGTCCACTCGATCAATCCGGCCTGCCAGTCGTCCGGCGCAACGCCGCCGTCGCCTTCCCGGTCTCCGTAAGCGCCGAGAATGGCGAATTCGGTCTCGTTCGGCGTAATATAATCGGCCAAGCGAAGCACTTCCTCGGGCAGTGTCCGGGCCGGAGCCGGGTTAAGGATCGTCCGCACGCCCGATTCCTTGGCGATGCGGAGCGCGGCCGCGGCCGATTCGAGCGGAATTTCCAACTGCACGAGAAGCACGTCGGCCCCGGCGATCAGATCGCGCGACCGTTCGACCCGCTCCGGAGTTACCTGGCCGTTGGCGCCGGGAACGATGACGATGCTGTTGTCCTCATGCGTATGGAGAATCGAGGCGATTCCCGTCGCGGTATCTTTCAGAACGTCGATACGATCCGTAAGCACGCCGTTTTTTCTCATCTCGTCCACGATTGTCGTTCCGAACGGGTCGCTGCCGACGGCGCCGATCATGTACACTTCGGCTCCGAGCCTCGCGCAGGCTACCGCTTGGTTCGCCCCTTTGCCTCCCGGAATGAAATGGACGGATTCTCCCTGCAGCGTCTCTCCGGTTCGGGGCGCTCGCTCCGCGGTGACGACGAGGTCCATATTCAAGCTGCCCACGATCGCGATGCGAGGGCGTTTCATGTTGACCACCTCTTTTTTTCTTTCTATCATCGCACGAACGGGCTTATTGCGCCAGCTTCTGGAACAGATCAAAGGGGCTGTCCCATAAGTAAAAAGAGACGTACGAACAATTATCGATAGGTGAATGGTAATGGGCATCTATCTCCTTCCGCTTCTATACGATCCTGAAATGGGAACGGTAAACCCGTTAAGAGGTGATTTCAGGACCGTATGAGGCAGTCTCCAGGAGATAGATGCCCTCTTTTTTTTCATCGATAATTTTGTACGTCTCTACTTATGGGACAGCCCCGTTGCACGCAGATTAGACGCTTAACGGTACGTTCTCGTTGTCAGCTCGTCCAGGCTCTTGAACTCGTAGCCTTGTGAGCGCGCAGCGTCGATAATGCGGCCGAGCGCTTCGGCGTTGTCGCGGGAGACGGAGTGGAGCAGGATGACCGCGCCGGGGTGAAGCTGGCTCATCACGCTGTCGTAGGCGTATTTCCAGCCTCGCTGCGCGTTGACGTCCCAATCCTTGTACGCGACCGACCAGAAGACGCCGGTATACCCCAGCTCGCGGCAGACGCCGAGCATGGAGTCGCTGAAGATGCCCCGAGGCGGCCGCATATACCGCATTTCCCGAGCGCCCGTCAGCTCGGCCACCCCTTGTTTCACCTTGTCCATTTCGCCGCGAATGCGATCCGCTCCGACCTGGCTCAGGTCCGGGTGGCTCCAGGAATGGTTGCCGACCAGGTGACCCTCTTTGGCCATTCTTTGCACCAGCTCGGCCTGGTCCTTCACGAAATGTCCGGTCACGAAGAAGGCGGCCGGAACCTGCTTGTCGCGAAGAACGTCCAAAATGCGCGGCGTATAGCCGTTCTCATAGCCGTTGTCGAAGGTCAGGTACAGCTCTTTGTTTCCGGTATTGCCGAGGAAGATGGCTTCCTGCTTCTGCAGAACGCCGATGAACCCTTCCTGCGCGATGGACGGCAGGCTTCCCTGCTTGCTCTTCTTGAATCCGAAGTGGTAGGGGGAATAAGGGTTCGCAGCGGCGCTGGCGGCAACAATCAAACAGGCGGCGATCAGGCCGCACGCCGAGAAGGCGAACAAGCGATTGCGCATGAACGTAGGCACTCTCCTTGCGGACATGGTTCTTAATACCATGGTACGAAGGAATCGGAATTATTCACGATTGGCTTCCGAATCCGGAGAATGCTTCCTACTTGAGCCTTATTTCCGGCTTTGGGCCTTGCCAGGGAGGGGTATTTCCCTGAATGCTTATATATGCGGGACATACTCGCGAATACGATCGCTGCAAAGGAGAGACTTCATGATGAAACAGATGCAACCGGTCCTTAAGAAGACAGCTGCGGCTACGCTGGCATTAGCCATGCTTGCGGGCAGCGCGACCGCGGCGATGGCTTCGGCCCAATCCGATCGCGGCTCGAAAAACCGGAACGACGACAAACGCGGCAAGAGCGGCATTCATTTGAATTATAAAGACGTGAACGGCAAAGAGTGGAAATGGGCGTACGGACCGATCGTCCGGCTTGCCGCACAAGGCGTATTCAACGGGTACGGGGACGGCAGCTTCAAGCCGCGCAACAACATTAGCCGGATCGAGGCGCTCGTCGCCGCGGTGCGCTTGCTCGGACTCAAGGAAGAAGCCGAGAAGCCGGAAAACGCGAACGCCAAGCTGAATTTCAAAGATTTCGCGCAATTGAAGAAAAAATACGGCTGGGCGGTAGGCTACGTCGCCGTGGCGCTGGAGAACGACTTGTTCTCCGAGACGGACGCCGTCATCAACCCCGACAAGCCGGCTACCCGGCTGTGGGCTTCCGTGCTTCTCGTCAAGGCGATGAAGCTGGAGGCGGAAGCGAAGAAGAAGATGGATACGGAGCTGCCGTTCCGCGACGCGAAGGAAATTCCGGCGGGCTCCGTCGGATACATCGCGGTGGCGCTGGAGAAAAACCTGATCAAAGGCTACGACGACAAGACGTTCCAGCCGAACCGCCCCGTTACCCGGGCGGAGCTGGCTTCCCTGCTGGACCGCGTCGATCAGCAGCTTCCCGAAGAAGGCAGGGCGCAAGCGATCGTCGGCACGCTCGAGACGGTCTCGGGCAACGCGTTCACGGTCAGAAAATCGGACGGAACGAAGGTGACGGTACCGGTCGACGCTAACGTGTTCATTTTCCGCGACAACGTCAAAGCTCCGTTCTCCGCCCTGCAGTCCGGCGACGAGATGCTTGTCCGCACATACGAAGGCAAAGCGGTGTTCGTCGAGGTGACGAAATCGGCCGCGGCGAACGCGCAGTTCGCCGACAGCGGCACACTCGGCTCGTTTACGCTGAATGCGGACGGCAAGCTGGCGACAATCTCCTTGAACAAAACGTCGGACGGCGTCACTCACATCATTATTTACGACGTGGACCCTAACGTGACGATCAGCGGCGGCGCCGGCTTGTCGCCTAACGCGAACGTTGTCGTCCGCGGGGTTAATCACGTCGTGAAGTCGATCGAAATCCAATCGTAGCCTTCCGCGGCAACGAGAATCGCAGCATTCCAAAATCGGCGGGTCAGGTTTTCCTGACTCCGCCGTTTTTTTGGCTTAGCAGCACCTTCATCCGTCCGTGGCTTCCTTGTTCGAAGCTTGCTTGGATGAAGCTTTCCTCCCCAGTTCCGCCAGGAACAGAAACAGAAGAACCGGAAGCATCGTTATCGCTTCGACGATCAGAAATCCCCACGTTCCGACGGAGAGCGCCCTATACCATTTGTAGTCCGACAGCACTGCGTATACGAGAGCGAGCCAGACGGCGGACGCCGCATAGGCCAAACCGTAAGCTTTCATCCTAGACACCTCCGATTCTACCATTCCTCACGGTCAGCGTCCCTATTCCGAGTAAAAAAAGGGGGGCCTGCGCATACTGAAACGGCGCCGAAAGGATGGTGGGATATGGAACGTCAGGTAACGATCAGCAATTTTCAATTGATGTCCCTTATCGTCATTTCGACGATCGGAGCTTCCAGCTTATATGCGCCGGCCGCTTTGGTCGGGTACGCCGAGCGGAATTCATGGTATCTGGTCATTGCCGGAGGCCTGGCGGGCATATTGAACATATCCGTATTTCTTGCGCTGAATCGGATGTATCCCGACAAAAATCTGATCCGCATTTGCAAGCATGTACTCGGTCCGTGGCTGGGAGGCTTGCTGGCATTCGCTTTCGTCTGTTATTTCCTGGATATTACGTCATGGGTGCTGAGGGAGTTCGCGCACTTCTTCATCATCGCGTTGAATCCGATCATTCCCCAATCCTGGTATTTGGCCGTCGGCATCATTATGGGAGCCTACGCCGTCAGCCGCGGTCTGGAAGCCTTCAGCCGCGTGTCGGAAATCGTGCTGTTCGTCATCGTATCCGCTTTTTTGGGCATTTACGTGGTATTGATCTCGCAATATCATCCGGAATATTTATTGCCCGTGCTCGAGAACGGCTGGCTCGAACCGCTCTCCGGAATCATTCCCGTCGCTACCTGGTTGGGGGATTTGATGTTCATCTCGATGATGTTGAATCATGTGCGCCGCACGAAAAAGACGGCGGCATTCGCGGTCGGAGCCGTGACCATCACGACTTTGCTGCTGCTGCTGTCGGTTCTCTCCTGCACGATGATGTTCGGGGCCAAGACGACCGCGACGTTTACCTATCCGAGCGTCAGTCTTATCCAGAATATCCGTCTGTTTCGCTACATCGAGCGGTTCGACGCGGCCCTCGTCGCGGTATGGGTTATGAGCTCGTTCATTAAGATCTCGGTATATTTGTGGGCTACGCTGCAAGGACTTGCCGAGTTCATGAAGCTGGAGAAGCCAAGGCTTTTTCTCGTTCCGTTATCCGCGGGGATTTATGTTTGCGCGAAGTTCAAAATATGGGGATTGATCGAGCTCGGCACCTTTTACGAGAGACAGGCCTGGTTTTTCTATCTGTTTCAGTTTGTCATTCCGGTGGTTGTTCTGTCCATTGCGTGGCTCAGGGGAGACGGCCAAAAGGCGGAGGTGGGCGCATGAATCGGGGGCAAACGGAGTTTAAGGAGGACTTGGCGGTAAATGTCGGCGTACTTAAGGAGCTGATGCAGCATTCCGACGATCTCGTGTTCATCGATCGGGAGCTTTCGTCCGGAGAGCCGATCAAGATTGCGTACGTGCATGGCCTGACCGATGACCGCAAACTGGAATATTTGCTTGCAAAAGCGAAGGAGTTCGGAGATTCGGACTTTCCTTTCGGAAGCGACGATCGCTTGTCAACGGCCGAGCAAGCGGCGGACTGTCTTGCGGCCGGCCAAGCGGTGCTGCTGTTCTCGGATCCTCCGGGGGCAGCGGCGATTGATGTGCTGGGCGTCCAGCTCCGAGGCGTGGAGGAGCCTTCGAGCGAATCGACCGTCAAAGGACCGCGAAGCGGATTTACCGAATCGTTGACCAACAATTTGGCGTTGGTCCGGTATTTCTGTCCGTCTCCGCAGTTGAAAGTCGAGCATCGGAAAATTGGAAGGCTGAGCCGGACCAACATCGCGGTTCTGTCCGTCGCGGGTGTCGCGAATCCTCGTATTCTGGAAGAGCTGCACCGAAGACTCGACGAAATCATGACCGACTTCTTGCTCGGAAGCACTACGATCGAGGAATGGATCGCCGACAACCGGGGAACGATGTTTCCTTTGCTGGAATCGACCGAACGGCCGGACCGGGTCGTCGGCGCGCTCATGGACGGTCGGATCGCGGTCATCGTTCAAGGCACTCCGTTCGTCGTTTTGCTTCCTTTCGTGTTTTTGCAGGCGTTTCAGGTCGGGGAAGACTATTCATGGAACTACTATATCGGCTCGATGCTTCGTTTGCTGCGGATTTTTTGCGGACTGATCGGGATGCTGCTCCCTGCTTTTTATGTCGCGACGGTTACGTTCCATCACGAGCTCGTTCCGACCGCGCTCCTCCAGAGCATCGCCGCTGCCAAAGAGCCGGTGCCTTTTCCCGCAGTCGTGGAAAGCTTCGCCATGATGTTCGCGTTCGAAATCATGCGCGAAGCGGGCGTTCGCATGCCGAAGCAAATCGGCCAAGCGGTGAGCATCGTCGGCGCGCTCATTCTGGGACAGGCGGCGGTGGAGGCGGGGATCGTATCTCCAATCATGGTCATCGTCGCGGCGTTGACGGGCATTTGTACATTTACGCTGCCGCCGACCGCGATGAATTACGCGCTTCGCCTGCTTCAATTCGGCATGACGTTCCTCGCCTCCATATTGGGTTATGTCGGCGTCGTGGCGGGGATCGTCGTCCTGCTGACTTACTTGGCGTCCTTGCGCTCTTTCGGGATTCCGTATTTAGGTCCAGCCGCTCCGTTCAACGCGCTGGAGCTTACGGACGTCGTGATCCGGCGGCCAGCCACTTGGAACGTCAAGCGGCCGGCCTTGTTCCGGGCCATCAATCCGTATCGGTTCAGAGGTGGGGACAAATGAGAGGAGCGGGGCGGCTTGCCCGGGTTCTAACCGCCTTGGCTTTATTGTGTTCGGGCTGCAAAGGCAATCTGGAACTGAACGAACTCCACATTGTTCATTCCGTCGGTTTGGATCCGGGCAAGAACGGCGGCGTAAAGCTATACGCGGAAGTGGCAAAGCTGGCGTCCGGACAGCAGCAGCCGAAAGGGATGCAGAACAGAACGTTCATATTGACCTCGGAGGGGAGCAACCTGTTCGAAGCGGCGCGATTGATGAGGGTCAAGTCGGACCGGACGCTGCTATGGGGACAGACGACGGCGATCGTCATCAGCAAAGACATCGCGCTCCAAAGCATGGAAAGGCAGATCGAGACGTTCCGGCGGTTTCGGCAATTCCGGAATACGACTCTCGTCTACATGGTCGACGGATCGTCGGCGGAAGTCTTGAAAGCGGAGATGCCCAATGCTTCGATCAGCGCTCAGGCTTTAAGAGGACTGGCCGAGGGAGGAGAAAGCACGGCGTTGACCGATCCGACGTCGCTGCTGGACATCTATAAAGATTGGAACAACGGCTTTAGAGACATTAAGATTCCTTCTATTAAGGTGCTGAAGGACCGGAACGGCGGGAAAGGGGAGAAACTGCTCAAAGCCGTCGGTTTTTTCGCGTTCCGTGGAAATCGGCTGGCCGGCTTCATGCCCGCTCGGGTGAGCAAAGGTTATCTTCGGGCCGCCGATCGCTTGAAAGGCTCGTCCGAAAAGCTGGCATGCCCCGGGGAATCAGGCACATCGATCGCGTTCGAGAACACGAAGAACGACAGCCGTATCTCCGTATCGGTTAGCGACAACGGGATTCCTTCCGTCCGGATAGAGGTAGACGCGGATTTGAACCTGGTCGGCGCGACATGCGAAGACGTGACCGTAACCCCGGAGCTGATCGCGGGTTGGGAAAAGCGGTTAAACGAAGAGATCGCCGGCCAGATCGAAGATTTCTTCTCCTTCTCCAAGCGTCATAAGACCGATCTGCTCGGCATCGGGGAACGTATTCACCGAAAGCGGCCGAAGCAGTGGAAGCAGATGAAGGACGATTGGGCCGAGATCTATCCGACGTGCCGATTTTCCGTGATCGTTCACACCCGAATCGACCATACCACCTTTACAGTTTGACCTCCTTTTTTGTAAGCCGGTCATGAGCCCGCTATAATAAAGAGAACGAAAGGCACATATGCCGCTTATCGGGAGGCTGGAGATTGGTGGTATTCGGAAAAGGGAAGGCAGGCGGCGAGTCCGCGCTTGCGATCAAGGAGCTGACGGGAGGCTACAGTCGGCGTCGGCCGGTGCTGCACAGCGTATCCATGACGCTGAACCGCGGCGAGCTGCTGGGGCTGATCGGATTAAACGGAGCGGGGAAGAGCACCGCGATCAAACATATTCTGGGACTGATGGTTCCGCACAGCGGGGAAGTTCGCGTCGCCGGAGCGACGCTGGAGGAGGACAGGGAGCTGTACCGCTCCTCCATCGCTTACGTGCCGGAACAGCCGTCCTTGTTCCCGAACTTGACGGTGAAGGAGCATTTGCAGTGGACCGCAATGGCTTACGGGCTTGAGCAGGACGCCGCTTGGGCGCGCGCCGACAAGCTGGCCGCGACGTTCCGGATGACCGACGCGATGAAGTCGCTGCCGGATACGCTGTCCAAAGGGATGAAACAGAAGGTTATGCTCATGAACGCGCTGCTCGTCGAGCCGGCGCTGCTCATTATCGACGAACCGTTCCTCGGGTTGGACCCGCTGGCGATCCGGGGATTGGTGGGCGCTCTGGACGAAGTCCGCGCGCAAGGCACGGCGATTTTGCTCAGCTCCCATATTTTATCCGCGCTGGAACGCAAGGCGAATCGGCTCGTCGTATTGCACAAGGGGCGGCTGATCGCGGAAGGCACGCCGAAGGAAGTCAAGGCGCAGGCCGGCTGCGCCGGGGCGGAAGCGACGCTGGACGACGCTTTCGAGGCGTTGGTGGAAGCCGCGGAAGGAGGCCGCTCGGGTGAGTAGGAATGCGCACGGGGAACAGGGCGACTTCCTGCGTTCCCTTCGGCGAGAGCGCGCCGCGGGTTTCCGGCGGGAGATCGTGCCGTATTTCCGCTATGTGTTCCAGAGCGGATTCGGCTTGTTCGCTTCGGCGATTTTTTTCGCAGCGCTGATCTGGTACACGGATTTGATCAAGGATGTGCCCGCCGACTGGCCGTCCAAGTGGGTCGGAGCGGTCGTTCTCTCCCTTGCGGCGCTGCGAGCTCCGCTTCGGACGTATTTGCGCCCGGCCGATCCGATCTTCCTGTTGGCGATGGAAAACCGCGTGCTCCGGGAATATATCGGCGGAGCCTTGCGCCGGGCGATCGTTGCCGGCGTGCTTCGGACGCTCGTCGTATTCGCGTTGTACGCGCCGATCTACATCCGTTCTCCGCAGACGGCGGAGCTGGCGGACGCTCATTCGCCCGCCGTTCTGGCCGTGCTGTTCGCGTTGCTGGCCGGTTACAACGTCTACGGCGGCTGGCGCGAGCGGAGGGCGGCGGCGCGATCTTGGCGGATCGGGTTGAAAGCCGTCCGAGTGCTGCTGACCGCGGCCGCGGTGACGGCGCTGCTGCTCAAGCCGCCGGCGGCAGCGATCCTGTTCGCGGCGGTCTGCATGGCCTTACTGGCTTTGCTGTGGCGGTTGCCCGCGCAGCATGCGCTGCCCTGGGAGCGGCTGATCGAAGAGGAGGCTTCGTCCCGGCGCAAGTGGATGGGCTTTCTGAGCTGGTTCGTAGACGTTCCTTCCGAGACGGCCAAGCCGGCTTATCGCCGCTGGATCGCATGGGTCGGCAATCTTATTCCGTGGAGCAAGCGTTGGGCTTGGCATTATTTGTACGTCAAAGTGTTTTTGCGGGGAGATACGTTCGGAGCGTTCTGGAGATGGATTATCGTGACGTGTATCGTAGTGGCCGTGTCGGGCAGCGCGCTGGCCGATGCGATCGCATTCGGCGTATCGCTCGTCGTATGCGGGCTGCAGCTCAGCGAGCTTAAGAGAGTTCGCTTCGTGGAGACGGCCGACACGCTGCCGCTTCCTCCGCAAGGGAAGCTAGCCGCGGCTGCTTCGGTCGCTCGGTGGTCCGGCATTGCGGCCGTAGCCGTAATCGGAGCCGTCGGGCCGGCGACTGCGGGGCTGGGAGCGGCGCTGGGCGGGTCCGGAGCGGAAGAGAGGCTGCGGCTCGATTACTGGCTGGCGGCGATCGCATTCGGTTTGCTCTGGTGCGGGTGGTGGATGCCTCGGAAAATCGCGAAGTTCAGGGACGAGGACGACTTGTAAGACATGCGAAAGAGGCTGTTCCATAAGACATTCGCGGACAACCATAGAATCATCGATTAAATAAGAACGGGGTATGTATCTCCTTACACTGCTGATACGATCATGAAATTTGAACGAGTAAACCCGTAACAGGGTAATTTCATGACCGTATGAGGCAGACGCTTCGCTCTTCAGGAGATACATAGCCCTTTTCTCTCTCTCTCGATGATCTTAGTTGTCCGGTCTTATGGAAAGCCTCTTTGCTTATATCGCCTATAGAATTAAGCGTTGCCCGCCTTCACGTCCAGGACCGCTTGGTAAATCCGGTCGAACAAGTCTTCCAGATTGCCTTCCTCGATGCAGGAGAAGGCGACGCGAAGATCGGTCTCGCCCAGCGCGATCGTGCCTACGCCGTAAGCGTTCAGCAGACGTTGGCGCACGGCTTCGGCGTCCACGGTCAGATTAAGGCACATGAAGTAGCCGGAGTTGAACGGGTAATAAGTCCATACGTCGCCGTACTTGCCGCTGTCCAGCAAATTCTTCACCTTGTTGGCGCGGCCTTTCATGATGCGGAACTTCTCTTCCTTCTGCGCTTGGAAACGGTCCGACTTGAGCGCCCGCAAAATAAACGTCTGCGAAGGGTGAGGTCCGCTGGAAATCGTGGAGCGGATGTTGCCGATCGTCTTCTGCTCCAGCGCCGACAAGCTTGCGTCGCTCAGGCCGCCGTAGGTGATGAAGCCTACGCGAAAGCCCCAGACGTACTCCTCTTTCGTCGCGCCGTCGACCTTGATGGCGAGAACGCGCTCGTGCAGCCCGCTAAGCTGGCCGAACAGCGACTCCTGCAAGGAATCTTCGAAGAACAGGCCGAAGTAGGCGTCGTCGGTAACGGCCACGACGTTGATGCCGGCTTCTGCGGCGTCGCGGACGGCGGCGACGATGGCGCGTCCTTCTTCCACTCCCGGAGTATAGCCGGTCGGGTTGATCGGGAAGTTGAGCAGCACGATCGCCTTCCCCTTGTCCTTGCGGGAGAGCAGCGCGTCGCGCAGTCCGGCCGCGTTGAAGCGATTGTCCGCATCGTACAGCGGGTAGTAGACCATTTCTCCGCCGCGGCGGACGTTAAAGGTCAGCTCATAGTTTTCCCAGTTTTTGTCCGGTACGATGACCGCGTCTCCCGCGTCCACGAACAGGTCGCCGACGATGCTGAGACCGTGGGTCAGCGCGTTCGTTACGACCGGCTGGCTGATCTGCTTGCCGGCGACGGACGGGTTCTCGGCGATCATCTTCTCCCGCCAAATCGCGCGGAGCTCGGGTTTTCCTCCCGGAGGAGCATATTCGTAAAGATCCTTCGGATCGTAAGCAGACAGCGTTTCCTGAATGACTTCCAGGTGCATGGGCTTGCCGTTCTCGGTCGCGATGCCGATCGTGGCGTTGTAGGAGCCGGCCTTCTGCTTCGCTTCGGCGGATTGGCTCAAGATGCCCAGCTTGGGCAAATACATGGCTTTGCCGAGGCTGGAAAGCATTTCGGCGGCATGCGGATTGTCTCGGGCAATCGTCTCGTTCAACTGCTGAGCAAGGGGATTCATCACTTTCATCCTTCCAATCGTCATTAGGTGATATTATACACCATTGACCGAAGAGCGTCATTGCGTTAAAGCGTTTTCCCCGAAAAAAAGGACACGGATTTCGTGAGTTTTCACCAATTCGTTTCACGGTCCGATCGCTTGTTCGAGCGCGGGGCTGCGGAGTTACTTTCTCGCTCCGCCGCCGCGAATTCTCTCGACCGTATCGGGGTCCCCCGGCAATCCGCGTTCGAGCAGGCGCTCGGCGATATTCTCCCGCTTCTTCTCCGGAACGTTCTGGCCGAACTTGAACTTGCCCGTCAGGCTCTCCGGGTCGAGGCGCATGACGGCGACGCCTCGCAAGGAAGAGGCATAGCGCGGGTCCGACGCGTCGATGGGCGAGTGTCCTCCTTCCGGCTGCATGTTGCGGAGCAGCGCGGCCAGAGCGGACGCTTTCTCAGCCGGTTCTTCGACTTGGGCGACCGTTCCGCGAATGCGCACGGAGCGGAAGAAGACGGTCGCGGGACAGGCCAGATAAGGCTCCGTAAAATAAGAAGGAATGAAGGCGTGAGCCTGATAGACGACGAACTCGGCGCGAGGGTCGGCAGCGATTCCGGCCATCTTCTCGCCCTGCTTGCTGCCGTGGAAGTAGACGGCTCCGTCATGCCAGGCGTAGTTCAGCGGAACCGCCTTTGGCCACCCGTCGGCTCCCGAGAACGTCAGTACGCCGTCGTGCTTTTCTTCCAAAAAATCGATGCATTCCTGTTCGTCGGCTTGGAACTCTTTTCTTCTCATGAAGACATCCACTCGCTTTCACTTGGTTGAGGAACAGTGTACGCCCTGCATTGACAAGAGAAAAGATCCATTTTACAGTAAAATGACTAGTCCATTTACTCAGTCGTGATCCATGGCGGACTTTTTGAACAACCTCTAAAAAGAAGGGTTGCGCATGACATCTCCGTTTGCTTATTCCGCCAAGCTGTCCGATTGCGGCAGCAAGCATTTGGCGATGTATTTGGCTATTCGGGAAGCGATTATGGAAGGGACGCTGTCGCCCGGAGAGAAGCTGCCTTCCACCCGGCAATTGGCCGCCCTGTACGGACTGTCGCGGGGAAGCGTCAGTCTGGCTTACGAAATGCTGTCCGCGGAAGGCTTCGTGCAGGCCGGCGTCGGACAAGGCACCTTCGTGGCGGGAGCGGATCGGGGATCGGCGGGATTGGGCATGGGCGCGGCCTCGATCGGAGGGACGCCCGATGCGGCAAGAGAGCCTCCGCGGCTGACGAAATGGGGCCGCCGTCTGCTGGAGCTGCCGCCGATGGCGCCGTCGCCCCAGCCGAAGCTTCCGTCCGGACGGAAACGTCCCGCGGACGCGGAGGAGATCGTCTCGTTCGTTCCGGCGGGACTTGGCTCGGAGCGTTTTCCGTGGCAGGAGTGGAAAGCGGAAGTCGCGCATCAATGGAAGAGCCTCGGAGTCTCCGGCGCCGTCGACGGCCACGGAACCGAAGGCAGCCTGGAGCTGCGCAAGGCGATCGCCGGCAGATTGCGCCGGGAGCGGGGCATTCCGTGCCGGGAGGACGATATCGTCGTCACTTCCGGATCGATGCAGGCGATCGCGCTTCTGGCGCAGCTGATGCTGGAGGAAGGCAAGTCGGCGGTCATCGAAAATCCTTGCTACGTCGGCATTCGCAACGCGGTGGAGGCAACGGGCGCGACTCTCATCGCGGAGCGCACGGACGGAGGAGGCATCGTGCCGAGGGATTGGGACGCCGAGCTGCTGTTCGTGACGCCTACCCGGCAATTCCCGACGGGCGTCGTGCTCAGCTACGAGCGCAGGCAGGCGCTGCTGACGTGGGCGTCCAGGCGCAACGCGTGGATCGTCGAGGACGATTACGACAGCGACTTCCGCTGGGGAGGACGCCCGATCGAGCCGCTCAAGGCGCTGGACCGGGAAGGCCGCGTCGTCTACGTCGGCACGTTCTCCCGTTCGATGAGCGCCAGCATGAGAATCGGCTTCGCGGTCGTCCCGAAGGAGCTGATGCAGCCGCTGCTGCTCGCCAAGAAGCTGTACGACCCGCATCCGACGGGCATCGCGGAGCAGCAGGCGCTGGCGAATTGGATGTCCTCGGGCGGCTACGATCGGCATATGCGCAAGGCCCGCCGCATTCTCGGCAAGCTCGAGCATAAGCTGCGCACCAGCCTGGCCGCCAATCTGCAGGAGCTGTTCACGGCTGTTCCGTCGGATGCCGGACTGCACGTGTACGCAAGATGGGAAGGAACGGCAGAAGGCTATCGCCGTTTGGTCGAAGAGTGCGCGCGCGGCGGCGCGGTATGGAAGGACGGGGCGGCTTACGATATTCCGTCCGAAGGGGCGCTCCCGGAGAAGACGCCGCCTTCGGCGCTGTTCGGGTTCGCCCACCTGAGCGAACGTCAGATAGAAGAAGGCATTCGTCGAATCCGTCAGGCGGCCGCAGCGCTGAACGTGCTGCGCGCAAGGCCGGAACAAGGAGGTCTCGTTCATGATTAACCTATCGCCTACATCGTTCGTCCTGCTCCCCGCGTTCGCGAAAATTTCGTGCGAACCGGGGTGGAAATGGCAGAAGCGGGAAAAGCCGCTGGCCAACTACGACATTTTCTACGTGTGGAGCGGCGAAGGGGAGCTGTCTCTTAACGGGAAGATGTATACGCTGGGCAAGGGAAGCTGCTTTCTCTTCCGCAAAGGGGATCATACGTGGGCGACGCACAATCCGCAGAAGCCGCTCGTGCTCACGTACATTCATTTCGACGCGGCCGAGCCGGTCGAAGACGTGCCGCAGCCTTATCGCGTGCTGGAGGACACGTTCGATTTCGAGCATCTGCTGTCCAAGTACGTGCGTCTGTTTCTGGTGAAAACGTTCGCGGCCGAGGTCGAAGCGCAGCTGATTCTGAAGCAGCTGATTATCCATCTGCTGCGCTATGATCGCGAAGAACCGATCGAGCGGAAGGCCAGCAATCAACTGAGCGAGAGCATCCGAGAGGTCGCGAACTATATTTTGCAGCATCCCGGCGAAGTGCATCGCGTCGAGGATTTGGGCAAGCGGGCGGGGCTGTCCTCGCGCTACTTCTCGATCAAGTTCAAGGAGCTGATCGGCATGTCCGTGCAAACCTACATGATCCGGGCGCGGATCGAGCGGGCCCAGCATCTGCTGCTGCACGCGGGCATGAACGTGACCGAGGTCGCCGACGCGCTCGGCTACCGCGACATTTTCTTCTTCAGCCGGCAATTTAAGCAGTATACGGGCAAGAGTCCTTCGGAAATTCGGTAGGGGGGACGGCCGGCGTTATCCATTCATTTAGTCAATCCGTAACGAGCCAGAAGCCGGTTCTCGAACCGTTTGAAGCAAAGGTGATCGGAAAGCGTACCGAGGACGGCAATAATGATCACGATGCAAAGCATGCTGGAAGTATCGCCGAGACTGCGGTAATCCTGCAAAAATTGGCCCAGGCCGGTTCCTCTGGCAATCAGTTCCCCTGAAACGAGAGCGCGCCAAGCGAACGCCCAAGATACTCTCATTCCATTCATCAGATGGGGCATGGAGGCGGGGACCAGCACTTGATAAAACAAGCGGTACCCAGTCCCGGTGCCCAGCGTCCGGGCCGCCCGCAACAGCAGCGGCGGGATGTTGATGAAGCCGGTTCGGCTGGACAAGGCCATCGTCCAGGTCGCTCCGATCCCTGTGATGAAAATGACGGAGGTGTCGTTCAGCCCGAACCAGATAATCGCGAAAGGAAGCCATACGATGCTTGGAACCGTCTGCAGGGATACGACGAGCATCCCCAGCGTCTCGTCCAGAAAGCGGTAACGAGAGAACAGGAAGCCTAGCGTCGTGCCTATGACAACCGCGATCGCATAGGCGGTCAGCAAGCGCCGTAAGCTGGACAGCGTCCCTTCGAGGAGCTGCCCGTTAACGAATCCGTCGTAGAACGCGTCCGCCGTCTGCAGTACAGAGGGGAATTTCCATCCCCACTGAAAAATTCTATAGCTCGTTTCCCAGATGATTAACAGCAAGATCAGGAACAGCGTTTTTCTTAATGCGGAATTCATAACCGATCTCCTCTTTCAACACTTTCTCCAGTTCTTCGCCCAACGTCTCCATAATGGCGGCTTCCAGTTGATGCAGATGAGGGTCCACGTAATCTCTCGGTCTGGCGACGGGAACGGTAAACTCTCTCTTTATGCGTCCCGGACGCGTGGACATGACCAGAATCCGATCGGACAAGAATATCGCTTCGCGAATGTTATGCGTAATAAACAAGAGGGTTGTACCCGTATTCACGGTGATTTCTTCAAGCTGCTTGTGCAAAATGAGCCTTGTCTGTTCGTCGAGGGCTGCGAACGGCTCATCCATCAGCAAAATTTCCGGGTCCATCGAGAGCGCTCGTGCGATCGCGACCCGCTGCCGCATACCGACAGACAGCTCATGAGGATAACGAGCGGCAAACCGGGTAAGGTGCACCATTTGCAGCTTTTCCATGGCGATTTCACTGCGGGTTTTCTTGGGTATCCCTTTCTGCTTCAGTCCGAAGGCGACGTTATCGATTACAGTCATCCACGGAAACAAGGCGTGTTCCTGGAAAACAACCGTGCGGTCGGGCGCCGGACCGTTGATTTTTTTCCCTGCATGCTGATTTCCCCCGAGTCCGCCTGCTCAAGCCCTGCGATCAAGTTGAGCAAAGTAGACTTCCCGCAGCCGGATGGACCGAGCAGAGAGAGGAACTCTCCCTTGCGAATCGAGAACGTGACGTTCTCAATCGCTCCGAATTTCCTGCCGTCCTTTTGCATGAAGCCTTTGCTTACGCCGCTTAGATCGATCATTACCGAACCCCCTAATCGGGCCGATTGCAATCGGCCCCGACATGTTTACTTCCCGGCTTTAAGCTCTT
>Ga0065721_10004548_pt1 | contig 37613 bp, 32 predicted proteins | sample Mesricmetagenome_FD_59108 | JGI IMG/M metagenome (GOLD analysis project Ga0065721, IMG submission 59108) | Mesophilic microbial community from rice straw/compost enrichment Sample: eDNA_1 v2 (version 2) | ecosystem: Engineered > Solid waste > Grass > Composting > Bioreactor | place: USA: Davis... | reverse complement strand
CGGCTTCGGCGGCTCAGGAGGTTTGACCTTGGGTGGCGGCGGCGGAGGTACGGGCTTGGGCTTCATGGTAATGAACTTGGCCACCCGTTCCGGCACTACAGAACGTTCATCGCGCGATTTTTTCGGCACATCAATTGAGGAGATCGCAGCACCGATCACTAGGGCGATGATCAACGCAGCAACGGCGAACAGCGTAAACAGCCGATCTTCCTTGTGGCTCGGCTGCCAACTCAGCGCTAGGTGTCTGTAATTCGCCAATGCCATGATTACAACTGATTCCTCTTAATTCCTGTTAGGTGCCGGGCTGCGATCACGGTTTGGGTTTTGCCGTCTGGTGGGCAGCGAAGGCGATTTTGGTGTAATTCGCCTGTTGGCAGGTCGCGAGAATTTTGTGCAGCAGCGCGTAGGAAATATTCTCGTCACCCATAATGGTGATGGCCTCTTCAGCGTCCGCCTCAGAACGGCTCAACTGCCGGTTTCCGCGTTGAAAATCCAGAGCCTCTTTGAGTGGTGCGATCACTTCACTGTCTGACGTGAGCAGATCCTGCACCCGTGCTATTTCACGCCCTTGTAATAAAACGCTTTGTGGCGTAATCGCCAGCACAATATTGTCTTCAGGGATTTTTTGCGCGGTGGATTTCGGCAGAGCGAGGTCTTTCTGACTCGGCAGCTGCGGTGTGCTGGAAGAATTTACCAACAGAAAAAATACCAGGATGGTGAAAATATCCATCAGCGATACAAGGTTCAAAGGTGAACCTTTGCTAAAACGATGGTGGCGCTCCATGCGGCGCACGCGGCGCGATGCATTTTTCACGGCTGCTCTCCCTGCGGCAAGGCGTCGATAGAGACGTCTGCATCATTTATTTCTGTCAGTGCAGGGGCTTCGCCAATTGAGATGGAGGGAAATAATTCGACTTCCTCCAAAGTGGCCACGTTAACGATTTCCGCGCTGCGCACATGATCCATCACTTCGATAAGACGTTTGTAGGCCACGCGAGAATCGAGCAGCAAGGCAATCGAAGTCTCTTCAGGAAAACGTCTTTTAATTTCGATGAGCACATCGCGCACGGATGACCATTCAATTTTGTCTTCTTCGATGGTGAAGCGGCGGATGCGGCCGAGATTGGTGTCGCGAATTTCCAGCGCGTCTGGATAAATCAGCATCTGCAATTCGAGATCGACTTTCGCTTCTGCGTCACTGGCGGAATTGAGCGCCGGCAGGTTCAATTCCAAAACCGTCATGCGCGAAAACACCGCCGTAATCAACAGAAACGGAACCAGAATAACCATGAGATTGAGGAACGCGGTGATATTTAATTCCACCGTCTCCTGCAGGGCTTTGCTACGCCGCAGTTTCATCGCTGAAAATCAATCTTTGACGATAAGGTTCAGACATTTCACGGTCGCCATTTCGATATTGTCGACCAAGCGTGTGGTTTTAGTGGCGAGAAAAGAGTGAATCAAAATCATGGGAATCGCTGCCGTCAAACCAAAAGCGGTGGTGTTCATGGCGACGGAAATACTCGCCGACAATAAATCGGCTTTTTCTGCAGGATCTGCCGAAGCAACCGCAGTGAACGCCTGGATCAACCCGATAATGGTGCCGAGCAGACCGAGCAGGGTGGCGATGTTGGCGAGAGTGGCAAGGTAGTGAGTGCGCTGTTCCAGTTCCGGCATAACTTCCATAATGCCTTCTTCCATGGCGGCTTCAACGGCATCGCGGCTGGCGTTTACCCGCAATTTGGCGAGTCCGTATTGCAGCACGCGCGCCAGAGGTGTGGACTGTTTTTGCAGCACATTTTCCGCTCGCGCAAGATCGTTGGCTTTCAGCATAGGTGTTAATTGTTTCCACACCCGATTGGTTTTTCTCTCAGTCGCACTGATCACCAGCAGGCGTTCCACCGCAATCGCCAAGCCAAGCACGAACACCGCCAGAATGGGGTACATAAAAGCCCCACCGGATTGGAAAAACTCTACTAAATCCATAACTCTACCTTTGCTTCAATACGCTGTTGAACTGAACGGCCGCCGCGCTGGAATCAGGGTTTCGGCACTAACGTGATATCAGGAGAAGAATCGCTGTCGGCAGGTTGATTGACAGTCTCGGATGTGGTCCATCCATTGGATTGATCATCTCCATTGAACTCGCGATCGATCTGCTCGAGCAGATCGCGGCGTTGCGCGAGGTATTCTACACGGCTGATTCGGTGTTCCAAATAGCCGGTAACGATCTGCCGCAAAAGATTGGAATAATTCATCTCTGACATAGTAAGAATCCTGCGGGCAGGCGCTCCCGCCGTTTTAACGCTTTTAATTACGCACCAATTCGCGCAACACACGGAAGCCGGTTTCCGGATCCGGATTGCCATTGCTGGCGCGTTGGGTCGCCAGAGTGCAGTCTTCCATTTCTGTGGCATAGGAACCGCCGACAGCCAACAGCTGAGCGCCCGGACCATGAACCCATTCCTGGGCATTGCCCACATAATTCACCAGTCCCCAATTGTTCTGCTGGCCGATATCCGCATTCAGCAGGGTGCCGCCTTTTTGAATGCCGCGGGCGTTGAGCTGGCAATTGCGGTTGGCATCCAGTCCCCGCGACGTCGCCTCCGCGGCGACACGCCACTCCGCCAGGGTCGGCAGGCGATAGGTTTTACCGGATTCGGTGCTCAGCCAGCGCAAATACTCCTGCACTTTTTGCGCGGCAATTCCGGTCACCGGCAGGGCCGCGTTGGCAGTTGTCGGATCACACGCTTTGGTGGCGCGGCAGAATTCATTAAATTCACCAACGGTCACTTCGTAACGGCCTATCGCAAAAGCCGGCAAACCGTTTTTGGCGGGAACCACCACCGTTTCCGGACTTTTGACGCCGCCGCGCAGAGCATCCTGGCAAATGCTGCGACGGCCGCGGGCGCCGAATCCGGCGAGAGATTCATTACAGCTGTCGCGCGGCTCTAAACGCAAACCGCGCAACACGGCATTACCGGGAAACAAGTCGAGGGCGGCGGTGCGGGTGGCGAGGGCGCGGTCGGGGAAACTGCGGCCGACTTTTTCAATACACGCGGCGAGATCGCCCACGATCTTGCCTTCGGCCTGCTGGTACTGGCCGGCGTCGAGCGAGCGCAGTTTGCGGATGGCTACCGCAAAATCGCTCATATCGATCTGCTGGGCACAGCGCAATTGCGCGGTCACCGTTGCCAGCGCCACGGAATATTCCTCGCGGCGGCGCTCTTCTTCCTGGCGTTTTTGCTGCGCCTCAGTTTGTCTTTGGCGTTCTTCCTGCTGCTTCAGTCGGGCCTGTTGCTCCTGGGCCAACTGCTGCTGGCGAAGCTGTTCACTCTCCGCCAGCGATAATTGGATGCTTTCGGAAAGCGCCGCAAGTCGCTGGCCATCACCCGTATAACGCTCTGCCCGCGCGGCTAAAGCCAGCGCATCTTCAAACAGTTGCTCTTGCGCCAATTCCTGAATGCGTTCGAGATAAAGTTCATAAGCGCGGCTGCGGAAATCGACGAAGGTCGGATGTGCCGCGCCCACCAGTTGCTGCAGGTTGCGCATCTCCTCCCACAGCAGGCCTTCCCAGCGCTCGTCGAAGGTTTTGGCCTGCAGAATATCCGCAATATTTTTTTGTAGGAGTTCAAGGCGGATTTGGCCTTCGATTTCGCTGCGGAAATCATCTGCGGTCAGCTGCGGCTGCACTGGCGCCTGCTCGCGATTCAGGTAAACCAAAATCCCAGCGCCAACGGCGAGCAACACCAGCAACACACTGCCCCACACGGCCAGCGGATTAACAACTTTTTTATTGAGCTCGAGCCAGAACTCGCCCACCGTTGCGATACGGTTTTCCCGTTCGAAGGCCAGCGCGCGCTCGATCACCCGCCACTGTTGTTTGCTGATGTTTTCGATCCGGGTCGGCTTGATGCCCAGACGGCGCGCATCGCGGGCGTTTTTGCGCTCGAAGGGATGAATGCCGGCAAGCAATTCGTAGGTGATACAGCCCAGTGCGTAGATATCGTCGCGCACATCCGGCGGCTCACCCTCGAGCATTTCCAAACTGGCGTAGGCCGGCGTCAGCGCGCCGAAGTTGCCTGCGTCGAAGACCGTTTTGTCTTCAGCATCGCCGCCCATCTGCTCTGCCTTGGCCACAGCGCGGGCGATACCAAAATCGAAGACTTTGGCGAGATTCTGATTGGTAACAAAAATATTGCCGGGCTTGAGGTCGGCGTGAATGATGTTCTGGCCGTGGGCGTAGGCGAGCGCCGCGCAAATGCCTTCGAGAATCTGCCAGGCGTCCGTCACCGGCAAACCGGTGCTGCGGTATTTTTTGATGAGCTTGTCCAGGGGCGTACCTTCGAGGTACTCCATGGTCATAAAAACGGTGTCGCCGTCTTTATCGAAATCGTGGACGTTCACGATATTCGGGTGTGCGATGCGCTGGGTTTTGCGCGACTCCCGCTGCAGGGCGATGAAGGCCTCGGGGTGGGATTTGAACTCCTCACCGAGCACTTTGATCGCNACATAGGGNTCGCGGTCCTTGGCCTCCACCTTGAGCATNTCTTTCGCTTTGTACACCACCCCCATACCGCCGGCGCCGAGGACNCGCTCGAGGATAAAGCGATTTTTTAATACNTCGTGGGATTGCAATGCCGGCGTCTTGGGCACCGCCGGTGGGGCGACCGAAGGCTCGGCCTCGGTCACGTCGTGTTCGCTCACGCGGGCGACGCGCTCGGAGACCCGGGTTTTGCCAGAGATGAAGGTGGTGCTGTTGGCTTTGCCCGCCGGGGCTTTGTCATTCGCAGGCGCAGGACGCGCAGGCGGGCGGGCCGACTGCGGCTTTTGGATGCGGGTCTTGTCGTTATCGTCGGAGTCGGTCATCGCCGGGTATCGTCAGCCGAATTTCCCGGGTTCGCCCCGGACCACCACCACCGATACATTGTCCGGGGCGCCGTTGGCGAGGGACGCCTGCACCAGTTCCTGCGCCATCTGCTGGGTGTCGCGCCCGCCCAGTATGCGCACCAGATCCGCCTCTGCCACCGTGTTATGCAGGCCGTCGCTGCAGAGCAGGAAGGTATCGCCGATCTGGGCGTTGAACACATTGATGTCGACAAAGCCGTCTTCTTCAACGCCTATGGCACGGGTAATGATGTTGGCATTGGGATGACCGGCGGCCTCTTCAGGTTCAAGCGCGCCCATTTCGATCAGCTCCTGCACATGGCTGTGATCGCGGGAAAGCTGAGTGAGCTGGTGATTGCGCAAGCGATAGAGGCGGGAATCGCCCGCCCACAGGCAAACGCCAACGCGGCCACGGATCACCAGCGCCACCAGAGTACTGCCCATGGTGGCCTTGTCGAACATAAGGTCGGCGTAATCGAGAATGCCGCGGTTCACATCCAGCAGGGTTTCTTCCACGGCATCGACGAAGTCGCTGAGCCGTTCACTGGTCTCCACTCGCGCCAGCGCCTCCACGATCATGCGACTGGCGACATCGCCGACTTCGTGGCCGCCCATGCCGTCGGCCACGGCCCAAAGGCCGATATCCTCGCGGGCGATCAGCGCATCTTCATTCACTTCGCGCACTGCACCCACATCGGTGCAGGTACCGCTGCGCCAGTCGATGGGGCGGCGAAACGTTATGTCATTCAAGGTATTGCTATTCAAAAGGCGCTCCCAATCACGCATTTGGCCGCAGAGGACGCACCGGCACGGACCACTCCCAGTCTTCCCAGAGGCCGTCCAGCATAGCGGCAGCACCAGCTACGGGCGGCATGGCCGGAGTAATAAACATACAGGGTTCAACCCGCTCAGACCCGGCGGTGCTCCACAGGCTGTAGCTGGCGAAGGTGCTGGCCACGAAGGCGTCCAGCAGGTGCGGCAACGCTGGCGTCGGTGCCGGGTCGTCAAAATCCAGGTCAACTACTATACCGGCATCCGGGCGCGGTTGGCCTTGATAGCGATAAACGTCACCGGCGGAGGGTTTTACCAGGGCCAGTTCGTCCAGCAGGCGATCCACCGGCAATTGGCCGTCCAGCGCTTTGAGTGCGAGCGCTTCCACCGCCGCAAACCAATCGTTTTGCTGACTCATGAAAGCGCTCAAAGAGGTGCGCTCAGGCAGCCGGCGCAGCACCGAAAACGGAAAATAGCGGCCGACCCGGTCGACGCTGGGCAACCAGATACCGGCCCAGGCATTGCCATCAAGGGTGCCGGAGGACAGGCAGAACCGCCAAATCGGGCTGGTCAGGTAGATATCCAGCCAGGCGTCGCCCAGACGCTCTTGGGTGCTGCCGATAAAGGTCTGCAACCAGGCATCCCATTCGTTGATCAATTTGGTCGGCAGATTGCGGTGAATAAAATCCCCGTGCGCCGGCAACTTGCCAAACAAGCCGGTGGCCTGCGCCGTACCATTGTTGCTGTTGTGTCCATTCATAAGCCTGATCTCACGGAACGATGGATTCCGGGGCGCGGAATGCGCTGAGGACTTCGCGTCGCAACGGGCTGTCCGCACTTTTGGTTTTCACTTCATAGGTGATCTTATGGGCATCGCGCTGCCCGCCTGCACGGTCGTCGCCGGCGGAGAAGGTCACCAGATAAATGTTGGATTGGCTGGTCTTCTCAACATAGGACGAGTCGAGCAGGCGGAACCACGCCCAGCCGCCCTGGAAGGAGCGCTCATACTGGCTGCCCTGCAGATCCTCGAACACCATGCGCACTCGCATATTGCCTTGGTTGGCCTCCCAGCGCACCGTTTTCCAAAATTTCGGGCCGTGGTTGTAGGTCAGACGCTCGTCGCCCACATCCAGGGTGAACCGAGCATCTCGCTCCTCCATGGCGCGCGGGCGCAGCTCCATGGTCACGGCGATGTTGTCCGGGCTTTCGCGGTAGAAAATATCCTTGATCGCCCGGGCGTTGCTCACTTGGCGCAGCACTTCTTCGGAAAAACCGAAGGTGTAGTTATCCACCACGCGATTACGGATCGCCCCGCGGGTAGTGACGAAGGGCGCCATAAATTCGGTGAAGAAAGTATCCACAGTGCCACCGGGTTTAAAAAATTCCGAGAAGTCGTAAAGCGCCATTTCGTCGGTGGAAGAGCGGTTCAGCGGATAGCGGCCCTGCAGAGTCTGGCTGTAGGGCCGATGCACCTGCGCCCGCCACTCGTTGTTGACGTGGCCGCGGGCGGAGTCGAGCAGCACCTTCCAGCTCTGATCGGCAAGCGTCGCCAGCCATTGGCGCACCGGCTCGGGCAACGACTGGGAGTAGGCGCGCACGTCGGTGATGGCGTTGCCAGCACTGGTGTCAAAACGCGCTCGCGCGTGATTGAACGCCTGCTGGCCGGGCTCGGGGCTGATGGAAATATCCGTCATGAAATCCTTCAGACCCTGCAGCTTGGTGAGGATGGTAGCCACCGGCGCCATATCGCCGCGGCCCTCCGCCACTAGGGCATTGAGGTCGCGGAAGTGTTTGTCTACCGGGGTGCCTTCGTACTGATTGATCAGTGCCGAGGTGGCCAGCTGCGCGACCTTGCCGCCTTTTTTGGGATTCTTCGCGGCCAAGCCCTCAACTTCTTCCTGAGACGGGCGCAATTGCGTGTTGCGCTGGCCCACTTGGAGAATGGATGCCAACGGCGAGTACACCGGATCCACCAGGTTGGCGAGCACTTCTTCCGCGTGACGCAGGTTGCGGAATTCGGTAATGGCCAAGCGTTTGTACACCTCGTCCCACACCTGGATGTACTCGCTGAGGTAGAGATCCTTCACCTGTTTGCTGATGTCATCCAGGTCTTCGGTGATGAAATCGAGTTTGGCGTTTTCATCGTCGGTCAGCACCCAGCGCTCGTTCACTATGTCTTTAACCAGCGCGGAATCCGCCGACAGGTCGATGCTGTCGTAACCGTCTTTGGTGAACATGACCGGGATAAAGAGAGCGCGTTGCACCTCGCTGTCAATTTTGTAGGAGGTGCGCACGGGCGCGCCGAAGGCGGTCAGGAGATCGACTTTGCGGTTGTAGAGCGGATTGCTGCGCACCCGCGAATACACCCGCTGCGCCACCGGCTCGCGCAGGATCAAGGCGCGAGTGTCTTTTACCAGGCGCGCGTTGAGAGTGCTCGGCGGCGGCACTTGCTTGAGCAGGTTGTCCAGATGGTGTTCCAGCTCCTTACGGCGGGTTCCTTCACCGCGCAGGGTGGTTTCCCAATGGGTCACAAACCATTCGCGCACCCGCGGGATTTCCATGCGGTCGGTTTTCTGGAACATCATGTAAATGCGGAAGGTGTCGTACAGGTCGCGGCCTTCGTAGCCTTTTTCCAATTCGCCTTCCATGCTGGTGATCAGGCGGGGCAGTAAATCGCTCACCAATTTATGGCGGTAAGCCTCGTCAGCTTTGCCATCCACTCGCACATCGTACAGTCCCAAACTGGTCAACCAGGGATGGTCCTGCTGGTCGTACACCAGGGATGCCTGTTCCAGCGCGGCGAGTGCGGGAAGAACTTGGCGGGCATCGGGATTTTGCGCAGCTACCTTGGCCGCTGCGCCTTCATACTCCTCCACATGCGCATTGACTTCCCCCATAAACGCGCGGTGGCGCATGACACTGCCGGACCAAACCACTCCGAGCCCCACCAACACCAGCACCATCAAGGCGTAGGCGCCGCGCTGCAGCCAGCGGATAGTGCGCTCGTAGGACGCGTTGGAGCCCACCAGTTCGGCTTCCGGAAAAATCACTTCGCGGAACAGCTTGGCCAAAAAGAAGCTCTTGCCCTGCTGATGGGGCAGTTGCGCCACATCCCGGGCAAAACCGAAATTGGCGGCGACCGACGCCATAAGCCGGTCGATAGGAGTGCCGTCCTGGGTACCGGAGGTGAAATACACCCCGCGCAGATACGGCTGAAATTTAAAGCGGTTGAACGCAAACGTTTGACGCACGAACTGCTCAGCGATGCCGCGCAGGTTTTCAAACTGCTGTGGAAAGCCCTGGATAGACGCACGGCGCTTGCTGTCGCGCTCCTGGTGCATGCGCCACAGCACTCTTGCATAGAGATTGCGGGTGAGGCTGGTGAGCTCGTTGCGGAGGAAATCGAAATCGGGGGCGCTATCCGCCTGCGGCGCATCAGGCAGAGAGATACCCCACACCTGCTCGCGCTCCTCGCGGCTGAAGTCTTCGAAAAATTCGCTGAAGCCGCTCACCAAGTCGGATTTGGTGAACATGAGATAGACGGGGAAGCGAATCTGCAGCTTGTCCATCAACTCGTCGAGACGCGCACGAATGGTTTTGGCCTGGGCGGCGCGCTCGTCCTCGGTCTGCATCAGCAGATCCTGCAGGCTGATGGCGACCACCGCGCCGTTGATCGGGCGGCGGCGACGGTTGCGGCGCAGTAGTTCGAGAAACCCTTCCCAAGCGCTGGCGTCCACCGCCTTGTGGCTGTCCTGGGTGGTATAGCGGCCGGCGGTATCGATCAACACCGCTTCATTGGTGAACCACCAGTCGCAGTTGCGCGTACCACCCACGCCCTGGAGGGAACCGCGCCCGAAGGTCTCCGCCAGGGGAAACTCCAAGCCGGAGTTGACCAACGCCGTGGTTTTCCCCGAACCCGGGGGGCCGACGATGATGTACCAAGGCAGTTCATAGAGGGCGCGATTGCCGCGGGCGCCTTTGAATTTGTAGCGGCGCAGAGTATCCAGCGCCTGGTTGAAGCGCTCGTTGATCTGGAACATCTCCTCCGCAGTCTGCTCGGAAAAGCCGTCCTGACGCAGACTCTCCTGGCTTTCCTGCAGACCGGCCACCAGATCGTTATTGGTCTTTCTGCTGCGCGCCTGGATCCACAAATTGTTGAGGCCCCACAGCACCAGGGCGACCATGATGCAGATCATCCGGGCGGTGAGGCTCGCCAAGGGCGCATGATTGTTCTCGCCGAATTTGACGTGCGGCCCGACAAACCAGATCAACAGGGAGATCGCGATCAAGCCGATCAGCGATATGGTGACGGGGTGGGTGAAGAAGTTTTTTAGTTTCTGCATGACCGCTGTTTATCCATCCAATGCGCGCGCCATCCCGGGCGCGCGGCGTCAATCGTTGTTCCGTCAGCTGTGCTGACCCAAGAGTTATTCGCGTTGCGCCGGTGAGGTGATGATGGAGTCGAGTTTGTACACGACCGGATCTGAGGCCGCGCGCATCCAGTAGGTAAATCCGGCGTAACCGATCACCACCAAAACGGCAAAAACACTGGCGGCGACCCATACAGGCACATAGTGATAGAGCGTTTTGCGCACCCGCCCGAGACCCTGCCAAGTCGGGGACAATTCGCGCTCAAAATCGCCGCGCTGATTGCGGATGGTGCGGTAGAGATTGTCGCGCAGCATATCCAGCTGATCGCGACCGCGGTTGAGCAAACGGTATTTACCTTCGAATCCCAGGCTCAGGCAGATGTAAAACAACTCCAGCATGGCGAGGTTTTCCGCAGGCGCTTGCAGCATGCGATCAAGAATGACAAAGCACTTCTCACCGCCAAAAGTCTCGCCGTGATAAATGCTCAGCAACGTGTGCTGACCCCAGGCGCTTTCGTCTCCCCAGGGCGTGTGCAGCACCGCTTCGTCCAGCGCGGAGCACAGCAGATAGCGGGCGGCGAGGGCGATTTCCGGCTTGATGCCGAAGTCCTTGGCCTTCTGCTCAAAGCTGCGAATTTCGTTGACCAGGCGCTTATGCAGACCGCCCACATCCGGGTGGCGCGAGGTGTGGCGAGTCTTTTCGAAGACGGCAATCAGGGTAGAGGCGGCGTTGACGAGCGGATTCAGTCCCAGAAACGTGTTGAATTTCACCTGCTCATAACCGGCGCGACCACCCACCGGGGACGGTGGTGGTGCGGCGGCAGGTGAAGGGGCAGCCCCCGCAGGCGCGGCGGGGCGGGTGCGGCCGATTTCGGTCGCTCCCGAACGCCGGCCTGGGGTAGGGCGCATGGAGGAGCGATCCCCACCTGGGGTGGGTTTGAATACCGTGCGGTCGTTATCGTCATCCGTCATAGGAATACCTCAGATCAGCGGCGAATTGCCCAGAATTCCATTTCCAAACCGGGGAAATCGCCGCCCACGTGCATGGCGAAACCACCGGAACTGCTCATCTCTTTCCAGAATTGGCTGTGCTGGTCGAGTTCAAAATAGGTGTAGCCGGCGCGGAAGGGGATCTGCCGCGGCGCCACCGGCAAGGGTTTCAATTCAATACCCGGCATAGCGGCGTTGACCAGCTGGCGAATACGCTCCACCGGCCCGATTTTGATTTGCGCGGGAAAACGTGAGCGGATCATCTCGTCAGCGACATCAGCGCGCACAGCGAGCACGAAAGACGCGGTGGTGAGCAGCGACCGGTCGGTAATTTCCGCCACGCGCACACCGTATTTTTTCTCTGCCAGATTCATGGCGATGGCGGTCTGCTCGTACACCATGGACAGGTACTTGCGCAGCGTCTGCATCAAGGGCGTAAAGGTTTGCTCCAGATCCGCATGCAGATACACCGGCATTTCCGGCGGCCGGCGGTTGGGGGCAACGAAGGTGGCAAACTCACCGATCATCTGCACCAGATAATCGAACAGCTGCAGTGGGTGCAGGCCGTCGATGCGGCCCATATGCGCCACCATGGGCTCCACCCGGTTGATCACCTGCAGCAACAGATAATCCGCAATTTCTGCAGTGCCGCCGCGGCGATTGTCGCCTAGACGGCCGGCGATGGCTTCGGCGCGGTGGCGCAGCAGGCCATGCAATTCCGCCATAAAAGCGGAGAGATTCAAGGTCGCTTTGCAATCCAGAACCGTGGGAATACAGCGCTCGTCCAGGGCTATGTCTTTTTCCTGGCGAACCTCGTTGATGCGCAACAGGGGAATATAGGCAAAACCGCTCAGGTCGTTGGTTTCCAGCAGTAGGCGCAGACGCAGTTTGCCCACCTGGATTTTCTGGCTATCGCCGCCTTCCACCGTAACATCGCGCACGCTTTGTTCCTGCGCGTAAAAGCGCGCAAGACCCTGTTTACTGTCCTGCGGCAGCACATCCACAGCGCCTGGTCGTCGCACCGGCACCGCCAAATACACCACGGTATTTTTGATGCTCTCGGATATTTCGATTACCGGCGGTGGATCATCATTGTCGGGAAAGCTGAAGGGAGTGCCGTCGGGGAAAATTCCGCTCGCGCGCTGCACCGAAATTTTGCCCAGGTTGAGCAGCTGCTGGTCGAGCTCGAAGTCCTTGAATCCCCACCCGTAGGGAACCAGTGCGTTGCAGCGACCATTTACGTAATGCTCGAAATAGCGATCCTGCTGCTGAAAATGTTGAGGGTTGAGAAACATCCCCTCGGACCACACAACTTTGGATTCTAACGACATAAGGTTTCCGTCTTTGTGGATGAAGCGTCCATGGACCGATTAGCGGGCGCGTTGCAACAGCATCTGATTACCCGTTACTTCGACGCGCACAGTATTTTTCACCACGTTTTTTGGCGTTACGGGAAACACCAATTTGTATTTTGAATTTTTGTATTCGTAAAACTCGGCGAACAAACCGACGTAGCGGGTATTGGCATCCAGAACAAAGCCATCTTCCTGGGTTTCACCAGGGACGAGGCGATTCAATTCGCGTTTGGCAATAAGGTCCTTGCCGAGCAGAGCATCATCTTTTTCGTAAAGCTCGAGAAAATCCGCGCGATTAAATGCCTGATCGGACGACAGCTCATAAAGACGGATGAACAGCGGAGAGGGCGAGTGCTTTTCATCTGGATTGATATCTTTGCCAGCGAGCAGAATCAATTTCAAATCTGTATCCAGATTGAACATTCCGACCACGCCACTGTTGACCTTGGTGCAGCTCAGCAGCGGGGCAAGCAACGCAAATATCGCAAGGATTCGGACAACATATTTCGACACTGGATTCTCCCGTCAATTAATTTTCGCGCTTGCGCGCGCTCGCCAGTTTACGCATCTGGTCTTCATAAGCTTGTACGAATTCGTCACCAAAAAGCTCCTGAAAAGATCGTTCCATGTCATTGACCATTTTCTGATAGTGGTCCTGGTAGGCGCTCCAGAGCCGGCCTTTAAGTACGCCCGGTAAAATGCCGCCTTTTCCGCCCAACTTGAATTCCTCTTCGAGACGCTCGGGATCAAACCTGCTCAGGGCGGAGCGAAAGGCAGAGCGGATGCCGGCGATCATCGCCAACTGATGGTCGGCAATGGAATGAAAGCTTTCCTGTACAGCATCCAGCGGCGCTTTATAAGCACGCGTCTTGCGCACGAACATGATGTCCATAACTTCATCGACGCTGACGGAAAACTTGATGGGGTTATTTTCCACCGGTTGGATGGTGGTGATATTGATGCGAAATTCGTTTTTGATGCTGGTGCGGGAACGCAGTACTTGCATCAAACCCTCAAGAGTTTCGCGCATCATCAATCCCACCGTGTGGTGAATCTCACGGATCTGATCATCAGATAGATTCGCATCACCCAGCCCCAACGCGTCCAATAACGTCCGATCGAGAGTGCCGGCCGGTGCGGTGCCCGCATTTGTCCCACGCTTGACAGGGGTTGGCGTCTCGGGATTGTGCCCCGGTCGCGGTGTGGCCGACGTGGAGGTGGGAGGTTCTTTTACGGTTTTGCGGCCGGTGAGCTGCGGGTTCGGCGATGACTGCATAACGTCATTGCGGGGCCGCGCTTTCTCTTTAATCGGCTCAGGCTGAGGTTTGGGTTTACTTTTGATCAGCGAATCATTGTTCGGCAGTGAATAGGGCTCCGGCCTGGACTGGCGTCCGCCGATGAGACTGATATCGTCAGCCCAATCCTCCGGCAGCAGCGAACCTGTCTCCTTGGCTTCCGGCCACGCAATCGATTCGCTCAGCAGATCCGCAGAGTCTTCTTGACTGCCAATACTTCCAAACGGATCAGCAAAAGGGTCGCGCTCTTTAAAAGCTCCACCGACACCAACGCCTGCCGATTTATTGGCATTGTCGAGGGCCACGAGCGGGTCGGTGATTTTCATCGAATCCGGCGCAATATCCTGAACCGCGCCGCTGTAATCGCCGCTCATGAATATGGATTCGGATGAAGAAGCCTGTCCAAAAGCGTAATCGCTCGTGGCAAAAGGATCCTTGTCGGCAAACGGAGTGGCAGTGGAGAAGGGCGAGGTGCCGAAGGGGTCCGCCTCTTTGCCAAGAGCAACTTGGAAGCGGTATTCGCCCACATCAAAATAGTCGCCATCATTGAGTGCAACCCGGGATCCCCGTCCCAGCGGCTCGGCCGATCCATTAAGAAATGTGCCGTTGGTACTGAGGTCGGTTAGGAAATACCGGTTGCCCTCGGCGGTAACTTGGCAGTGTTTGGAGGACAGAAAGCGCTCGGGATCGGACAGCACCCAATCGTTGTCCACACCCCGCCCGATCAGCCCCCCTTGGGGACCGAAAGACTTGCGGTCTTCCGCCAGGACCGTACCCGGGGGAAATTTGATGATGGTGAGTTGCAACGCCATTCGAATTTCTTCCTGAACCGAACGTCCGACGGTTGATATTGTGTCAATTGACCTGGACTGCCTCAGCAAAAGTCAGTAGAAAATTGCAGGGCAGACCAATCTTTGGCATGAGTACCTTAAACAAGCCGGGTAGTATATTATCCATCGCCTGCAGGATGAAAGCTTCGGCACAAGGACGGGTCGCCCCTCCAATACACCCGGTTTTCCGCCGGTGAGCACTTTTCATGCAGACTGATGTGCTCTAGACTTGCGTACTCGCCAACTCGCGCGTCAGCAGGCGCTGGTATGGAAACCCAGGCGAATCAGGCCGGATTGCAGTTTCGCCGCGCCCGACGTAACAAACGCTAATAGAAGGAAAGCTAATATGGCATCGTTGACATCAATCGATTTGGAAGCGTTACTCGCGCCAATATCGGATGACATGCCTGCTGGTAAGGATTGCCGTCAAAACGCCACGTCCAACTCCCTCTACTTTCAGGTCAAAACCGCCCGTAACTCCGCTCGTGAAACTGAGCGCAAAAATGCCATCGGCGCCGACCTGGGCAGCCCCGATGATGACTGGCGCAAAGTCTTCGATTTAGCTCCCAAAATTCTCACCCAGGAAAGCAAGGATCTCGAGGTCGCCTGTTGGTATCTGGAGGCGCTGTTGCGACGCCACGGCTTCCGCGGCCTGCGCGACGGCTTTAAATTGCTGGACGGTCTGATCGACCGCTTCTGGGAAGATCTTTATCCGACTCCTGACGAAGATGGCCTCGAAACCAAGGTTGCTCCTATTACGGGGCTCAATGGCACCGGCCAGGAAGGCGTTTTGATTTCCGCCATCCGCACCAGCCTTATCACCCAGGGCAACTCCGTCGGCCCATTCGCATTTTGGGAATGCCAGAAAGCGCTGGCCAACCAACGTATTCAAGATTCCGACAATCGCGAAAAAGAATTCAAAAAACTAGGTTTTGAATTTGAGGACATTGAAAAAGCGATACATGAATCCTCCGTCGAATTTGTGACGGATCTGCGCGACGATCTTATTGAGTGCATTGCCCTATACCGACAGATAAGCGGTCGTCTGGACGAGTACTGTGGCACTTATGACGCGCCACCTACGAGCTTGGTAATTTCTCTATTGGAGGAATGCCTAAGCGTCGTCAAACACCTAGGACAGCACAAATTTCCAGTGATGGAAGTCGTCACCCCTGGTGACAACACAATTGCAACGGATGCAGGTGCGTCATCCGCCGCATCGCCAGCGCCAACCCGGGCTGGCGGCCCGCCGGAAACTCGCGAACAAGCGTTTAAACAATTGCTTGAAATTGCTGAGTTTTTCCGCAAAAGGGAGCCCCATTCGCCAATTTCCTATGTTTTGGAGAAAGCGGTAAAATGGGGCAACATGCCACTTTCCGAGCTTATGCGCGAATTAATTTCCGACGATAAGACCCTCGAAGAGTACGGCAAGCTCACCGGAGTAAAAACGGAAGAATAAATTCACCTTTAAATTGAGGTTAGGACAATGGCCGAAAGTATTCACGACAAACTGAAGCGAGTGAGAAAACCCCGCGTTCATATCACCTATGACCTGGAAGCCAACGGCGCCCAGGAAAAAAAGGAGATTCCATTCGTGATGGGAGTGATGGGCGACTACTCCGGTGACAATGCCGATAGTAAAAAAGCTCTCAAAGACCGCAAATTCGCGCAAATCGATAGCGAAAGTTTTAACGACCTGATGAGCAAGATTAATCCGCAGCTCAACCTGAAGGTCGATAACACTTTGGAAAATGACGGCACCCAAATGGCGGTCAATCTGCAGTTCAACAGCATGGAAGATTTTGAACCCCATCGCCTGGTAGAGCAGGTTGAGCCCTTGCGCAAACTTCTGGAAACCCGCAACAAATTGCGCGATCTGCTCACCAAAGCAGACCGTTCGGAAGATCTGGAAAAAATTCTGGAAGATGTTTTGAAAAACACCGAAGCACTGAAGTCACTTTCCAGTGAATTAGGTGTGGATTCTGCCAGCGGAGAGGAGAACAAGTAACATGGCAAATCAAGAAACCGAACTGGCCAGCCAGAGCACGGCCGAAGCCAGTGAAGTCAGCTTTCTCGAACAGGCGATCGCCGCGACCAAACAAACCGCGCGCGATGAAGCACAGGACTTGCTGAAAACCCTCACAGAACAGGCCATGAAAGGCACCGTGAAGTGGGACAAAAACCTGTCCGTCACGATCAATGCCGCCATCGCTGCTATCGACCAAGCTATGTCACGCCAGCTCTCCGCTGTTTTGCACGCGGATAAATTCAAGCAGCTGGAAGGTTCATGGCGCGGCCTGCACCATCTGGTAAGCAATTCCGAAACCAGCAGCAGCCTCAAAATCCGGGTGATGAACATCTCCAAAAAGGAACTGGCCCGGGATTTGGAAAAGGCGGTGGAATTCGACCAAAGCCAGATTTTCAAAAAAATCTACGAAAGCGAATTCGGCACTGCGGGTGGTGAGCCCTATGCAGCACTGATCGGTGATTATGAATTTTCATCTCACCCGGACGATATCTCGCTGCTGAGCAAGATCTCCAACGTGGCCGCCGCCGGATTCTGCCCCTTCGTATCCGCAGCGTCTCCGAAAATGTTCGGTTTTGACAGCTTCACTGAGCTTTCCAAACCGCGCGATCTGGAGAAAATTTTTGATTCTGCCGAATACATCCAGTGGCGTTCATTCCGCGATTCCGAAGACTCGCGCTTTGTCACCCTGACCATGCCCCGCGTTCTCGCCCGCGCGCCCTACGGCAAGAACACCAAGCCTATCGATGCCTTTGCGTTCGAAGAAATCGAGCCAGGTGAAGATGCCCGTGCACGCGCCGCGGATCACAATGACTACTGTTGGATGAACGCCGCTTATTCCATGGGCACCACTCTTACTCGCGCCTTCGCCGAATACGGCTGGTGCACTACGATTCGCGGTGCAGAGGGTGGCGGTAAGGTGGAAGGTCTGCCGACCCATACCTTTATCAGTGACGACGGCGACCTGGATCAGAAGTGCCCCACCGAAATCGCGATCACCGATCGCCGCGAGGCCGAGTTGAGCAAGCTGGGATTCCTGCCGTTGCTGCACTACAAAAATACCGATTACGCGGTATTTTTCGGTGCGCAAACCACGCAGCGTCCGAAAAAATTCGACGATCCCAATGCGACAGCAAACGCTGCTATTTCTGCGCGCCTGCCCTACATCATGGCCACCTCTCGCATCGCCCACTTTTTGAAAGTGATGGCGCGCGACAAGGTCGGTTCATTCATGGAAGCGGAAGACGCGGAGCGCTGGCTGAACAACTGGATCAACCAGTATGTGAACTCCAGCCCGGGCGCCAGCGCAGAAATGAAAGCGCGCTTCCCGCTCGCCGAAGCCAAAATCGAAGTGAAAGAAGTGCCCGGCCAGCCCGGCGTCTACAGCGCTGTCGCGTGGATGCGTCCGTGGCTGCAGATGGAAGAGTTGACCGCGTCACTGCGACTCGTGGCCAATATTCCCAAAGCGGGTTAACCAAAAATAAGTGGGGGAGCAATCCTCCGCTCACTTCTCAAGGATCGCGTCTGTGCCTGCCCCATCAGATCCCACCGGTCAATCGAGCGGCGTAGGTCCAGAACGATCCCCCCATATCCGTCTGGAAGACATCTTCGACCAGCGGGCCTATATCACCACGCTCGATGAATTCCTCGCCGAAAATGACCCTCGTCGGGCGTTTGAATTCTGGTTCAATCACTGCAGCGATACCGGCTTTCCGCGTTCGCCTGAGCAAGCGCGCAATCTTGTCGAGCACGCCATTGTCGAGTTGGACCACCGGATCAACGACCAGCTCAACGCCATCATTCACCACCCCGCATTCCAGAAGCTGGAAGCCAGTTGGCGCGGGCTGTGGTACCTCGCCGTGCAGATGGAGAGCGTCAAGAACGCCAAGCTCAAGGTTCTCGATATCACCTGGGCGGAGATCGTCCGCGATATCAGTCGCGCGATGGAATTCGATCAGAGTCAGCTATTCCATAAGATTTACAGCGAGGAATACGGCACCCCCGGCGGTGAACCTTACGGTGTCTTGATTGGCGATTACGAAATTCACCACAAGCCCTCGGACAGCCACCCTCACGATGATATAACTGCGCTGGAAGGCTTGGCGGAAATTGCCGCGGCCTCCTTCTCGCCGTTTATTGCTGGCGCTGCGCCCGAGCTGTTCGGTCTGGACCAGTTTTCCGATCTGCGCCTGCCTCTGAATCTGCAGGCAATTTTTGCCCAGATCGAATATGTGCGTTGGCGCAGTATGCGCAATAAACCCGACACCCGGTTCGTCGGTCTCACCCTGCCGCGCACGCTGATGCGCCGCCCCTATCGCACCGCCCCCGGCAGTTACAAAGGTCTGTTCTTTTACGAGAAACTCGGCCGCAACGGTCACCAACATTATTTGTGGGGCAACGCCTGTTACGCCTTCGCCGGCATTCTAATCCGGGAATTCGCCAGCGTGGGTTGGTTCGGCCATATTCGCGGAGTGCCGCGCGATCAAGTCGGCGGCGGCATAGTCACCAATTTGCCTTGTGATGTTTTTTCCACGGACTCCAACGATATCGCCTGGAAGCCGGTCACCGACGTGGTGGTTACCGATTCCATTGAGCGCGATATCAGCAACCTCGGTTTTATTCCGCTGTGCCAGTGTTACGCCACCCCTTACGTCGCTTTTTATAGCAATCCCTCCATTCATATGGCCAAAAAGGGGATGAGCAGAGAGGCGGAAATCAATGCGCGACTCGCGGGTATGTTGCAGCACGTGCTGTGTGGATCGCGGGTGGCGCACTACATCAAGGTGATGATCCGGGACAAAATCGGCTCCTTTGCAACAGCGCAGGATTGCGAAAATTTTCTGCGCGACTGGCTCTTTCAATACACCACCGGCCGCGAAGATTTAGACTGGGAAACCCAAGCGCGTTACCCCCTGCGCGAGGCCGCGGTAAAAGTGAGCGAGCACCCGGCAAAACCCGGTTATTACACCTGCGTGATTCACTTGGTACCGCATTATCAGGCCGACCAGATGGTCTCCGAATTGGAACTTGTCACCGAGCTGATTCAATCGGGAGGCGGAACCTGATGGCATCGCTGGATAAAGATCGCAATTTGCGCGAATCCATTCTCGACCGACTGTTTGATGAGGATCCGGGAGTCAGCGTGGATTCGGAAAAATCGCGGCAGCGCAAACTTAAGGATCTGCGCAACAGCGTCCGGCGTGATCTCGAAAATCTGCTCAACAGCCGCTACCGCATTATTTCCACGCCGGATGAATTTCCGGAAGTGGAGAGCAGCCTACTTAATTACGGCCTGCCGGATCTCGCCACCGTCAATATGCTGGACGTGGCCAAGCGCCGCGAATTTACCCGCAATATCGAAAATATTATTCGCACCTTCGAGCCGCGCTTTAAAAGCGTTTCCGTGCGCTATATCGACAACAATGAAAAAACGGACCGCACTTTGCGTTTTCGCATCGATGCCGTCATGTATGCCGACCCTGCTCCGGAAATCGTGGTATTCGACTCGGTGCTGGAGCCGGTGCTGCGCGCCGTTACCGTAGAAGAATCGAAACATGGCTGACGAATTACTTCCCTACTACGAAAAAGAGCTGGCGTTTATCCGTCAAATGGGTGCGGAGTTCGCCAAAGAACACCCCAAAATCGCTGGGCGTTTGGGTATTCACAATGACACCATCGAAGATCCCCACGCCTCGCGGCTGATCGAAAGCTTTGCCTATTTGAACGCGCGCATCCAGCACAAACTCGACGACGACTTTCCGGAGCTGAGCGATGCCATTTTAGGTGTGATGTTTCCGCACTATCAGCGACCAATTCCATCCATGTCGGTGGTGCAATTTGTTCCGGATGAAGATCAGCTCGATAGCCATTTCTGTATTGCTAAAGATACGCTGGTGGAAACCGAGCAATTCCAGGGAGAAAACTGTCGCTTTGCCACTATTTACGATGTGGATTTGTGGCCCATCAAAATTACCAACGCCAGCCTGATCGGCCGGCCATTTGCGACGCCGGGCACAGCGCAAGTGCGCGGCGCCGCCAGCGTGCTGAAAATTTCCCTGCAGACGTTCAACGACGCGATTTCCCTGCAGGAGGTCGCGCCGAAAAAACTTCGTTTATTTCTTAAAGGGCAGCCGCTTTACACCTATCCGTTGTATCAATTTTTATTAAATGGCTGTCTCGACGTTTTTACCGCGACCTCTGAAGGTGATGTCAACCCGGTGCGACTTGGCAGCCACGCGATTAAACCGGTGGGCTTCAAACACGACGAAGGCCTTCTGCCTTATCCCGCAAACTCCTCTATCGGTTATCGCTTGCTGACGGAATTTTTCGTATTTCCAGAAAAATTTATGTTCGTCGATATAGAGCTCGCGGGAAAAATTCCTGCGGATGCCACTAACCGGCTGGATTTATATTTTTATTTCAATACCGCCGATATCGAACTGGAACATAATGTATCGGCGGAGTCCTTTGCACTCGGCTGCAGCCCCATGGTGAATTTATTCAGCCATAAAGCCGATCCGATCAAAATTGATCAGACGCAGATGGAATATCAGATCGTGCCTGACGCGCGGCGCCCGATAGGCTACGAAATTTATTCCGTCGACAAAGTCACCGCCACCACCTCGTCCGGCGAGACCAGCGATTATCTGCCGTTTTATGGCTTGACCCATAAAGAACAAAACGACGACCGACGTGCCTATTGGTACTGTCAACGCCGCCCGGCAAAAATGGGCTATTACGAACGCGACGAAGGTACCGACATGTATCTGTCGCTGGTGGATTTGAATTTCAATCCGAATCAACCTTTCGACCGGACGCTGGTGATCAACACCACCTGCAGCAATCGCGATCTGCCGGGCAAATTGCCATTCACGTTGGACCACCCGCGCTTGCAATGCGTTAATGGGGCGCCGCCATGCAGCCGCATTCGCTGCCTAACGCAACCATCGAGCGCTATCCGGCCACCGCTGAAAAACCGCGCGCGCTGGCGTTTGATATCCCACCTGAATTTAAATCTGCTTTCCATCAGCGGCCAGGGCAACTCAACAGAAGCGTTTAAAGAAATTCTACGCTTGTATGATTTTAAAGAAACGTCGGTAACCCGCGGGCTAATCGAATCCGTACAATCCGTGCGTGCAAAATCAATCAGTGCGCCGCTCAATATCGATGGCCATGCGACTATATGCCGTGGTTTCGAAATTGAAGTTGAACTCGATGAAAATTTGCTGACCGGCAGCAGCAGCTATTTATTTGCCACAGTGCTGGAGCATTTTTTTGCGCTCTACTGCCCTATCAACTCGTTCACGCGTACGCTGGTGCGTTTGAAAGGTAAAGAAGGATATCTGAAAAAATGTCCGCCAAGATCCGGCGAAAAAATTCTGCTGTAATCGAGCGGTTGCTACAGTCGCCCGAACTGGTGCCATTTTTCCAGGCGGTGCGCCTGCTCGAGCGCGCAGCGGTGCTGCACAACCGCGCCCGCAGCGGTCCGGCGATGAATGAGCGCGCGGTGGGACACTTCACGCCACCCATGACTGAATTCGCGCGCTTTTCCGCGTATTTATCTCTGGGATTTCCGGGCAGCGAAATTATCCGGATTCAGCGGGAGAATGCCGGCAAGGGATCGCGCTGGCATGTGATCGTCGGTTTTATGGGATTGACCGGCTCCACCGGTGTGCTGCCATTCCACTACACGGAAATTCTGTTCCAGCGCTTGAAAATGCGCGATGAGTCGCTGCGGGATTTTCTCGATTTATTCAATCACCGCATCGTCTCCTTGTTTTTCCAGGCCGGCGTGAAATATCGTTTACCGCTCGCCTATGAGCGGCAGAAACTGATTCAACAGCGGCGCGAGCGTTTGGATTCCCATACCCACGCAATCCTATCGCTGTTGGGGCTGGGCACTGATCACCTATTGGACCAGCTCAAACTTCACCATGAATCGCTGGTGTTTTTCGCCGGCCTCTTGAGCCAGCGCACCCGCCCTGCAAACGGCCTGCGCCAATTGCTTGCGCATTATTTTGACGTGCCGGTGGAGGTGCAGGAATTTATCGGCGAGTGGCACGACCTGATCGAAGATGTGCGCTCACGATTGCCTTATCCGGGCAACCCGCTGGGACAGAACGCCTGCCTCGGCAAATCGGCAATTCTGGGTGGTAAAGGCTGGTTCGCGCAGGGCAAAATACGCGTCCTGATTGGGCCGTTGAACTCTGAACAATTTCAGCGCTTCGCCCCCGGAACCACCACCTTGCGCCAGCTCAATGAGATCGTGAAGTTGTATTCCGGCAGCGAGCTGGATACCGAATATGTGTTGAGAGTCGCGCGACGACATATTCCGCACCGGATTCAGTTGCGCCAGGAGAGCCCGCCCACCATTGGCTGGGATACCTGGCTGGCGAGCCAGGTGACACACACCGACAGGGACGACACTTTGGATATTCGGGTGTCTTCTGCGCGCCTCAACTGAAGCGCGCAGCAAAAACCAATAATTCACCATTTAACAAGCGTTAACGCAGAGAAGGAAATCCTATGATCAGCATCGATCTCAAGGCTCTTGTAGGCAAGCTGAATGAACCCACCCGCATCGCCCTCGAAGGCGCCGCCGGTTTGTGTTTATCCCGCACTCACTACAATGTGGAAATCGAGCACTGGCTTATCAAGCTGCTGGAGAACAGCGACAGCGATATCAACGCCGTACTCAAAAAATATGAGGTGAATCCGGGTCGGTTGCTGCAACAGCTCAACACGGAATTGGACCGCATCCGCGCCGGCAACACCCGCGCTCCCGCACTGTCCCCCAACATTGTCGATCTCGCCAAAAACGCCTGGCTGCTGGCGTCCGTGGAATACGGCCACAGGCTCGCGACATCCGCCCATGTGCTCGCCGCGTTGCTGCTGGATGAAAATCTGCGCCGCCAAGTCAATGTGGAGGAGCTTCGCAAAATAGCCCCCGAATCCCTGCGCGATATGGTGCGCGCGACGGTAGGCACCACAGGTGAATCGTCCAGCTCCGTCCAGGGTGATGTAGACGCTGTGGACGGCCCCGCTGTGGCGGCAACGCCAAGCAAAAGTCCCGCACTGGATAAATTCACCGTCAATCTCACCGAAGCGGCCAAGCAGGGGAAAATCGACGCGGTTCTCGGCCGCGACGAGGAAATCCGTCAGATCATCGATATTCTGATCCGCCGCCGCCAGAACAACCCCATCCTCACCGGTGAAGCCGGCGTAGGCAAAACCGCGGTGGTCGAAGGTTTTGCCATGCGCATCGCCTCCGGTGACGTGCCCGATCCGCTAAAAGGTGTGATTGTGCGCAGCCTCGACCTGGGTCTGCTACAAGCCGGCGCCAGCGTCAAAGGCGAATTTGAAAACCGCCTGAAATCCGTGATTGCCGAAGTTAAGGCATCACCCGAACCCATTATCATGTTCATCGATGAAGCCCACACCCTGATCGGCGCCGGCGGCAAAGAAGGGCAGGGCGATGCTGCTAACCTGCTCAAGCCCGCGCTCGCCCGCGGCGAATTGCGTACCATCGCCGCGACCACCTGGGCTGAATACAAAAAATATTTCGAGCGCGATCCCGCGCTGACCCGTCGCTTCCAGGTTGTGAAAATCGAAGAGCCCAGTGAAGCCAAAGCCATCGACATGATGCGCGCCATTTCCGTCATGCTGCAGAACCACCACAAGGTGCGCATTCTGGATGAAGCTATTGTGGATTCAGTGCGATTGTCGAGCCGCTATATCACCGCACGGCAATTACCGGATAAATCTGTCAGCCTGCTCGATACCGCCTGTGCGCGCGTGGCGCTGAGTCAAAGCGCAACCCCCGCGGCTATCGAAGATACCCGCCGCCGTATTACTCAGTGCGACACCAATATTCTATCGCTGGAGCGCGAAAACGCCACGCTGGGAAATTGCGAAGACACCATCGCGCAATTGAAACAAGAGCGTGCGGAACTTGAGGAGACACTGAAGCAGCAGGAAATTCAATGGCAGCAAGAGAAGGAAGTGGTTGCGCAGATCCACGAACTGCAAAACAAAATCGAAGAGGATTTTCAGTTCTCGCGCAAGCCGGTGGATGCGGCGGAAAATAAAGATCGCCAACCGCTGAGCGCAGAGGAACTGCAGGACATCAAAAACCAACTGCACTCTCTGATCGCCAAGCTGGAAGAAATCCAGGGCGAGGAGTCCATGATCCAAATCAATGTCGACAGCCAGGCCATCGCTGAAGTTGTCGCCAACTGGACAGGAATTCCGGTCGGCAAAATGGTCGCCAACGAAATTCAGCAGGTGCTCAATCTCGGCCAGCATCTGGGCGAGCGTGTGATCGGTCAGCCCCATGCCCTGGAAGCCATTGCGCAAGCAATCCGCACATCCCGCGCCGGCCTCACCGACCCGCGCAAGCCTGTAGGCGTATTTTTTATGGTGGGCTCGAGCGGTGTGGGTAAAACCGAAACCGCGCTGGCGCTGGCGGACATTCTTTACGGCGGCGAGCAAAACATCACGGTCATCAACATGTCCGAGTTCAAAGAGGAGCACAAGGTCTCCATGCTGCTCGGCTCACCTCCGGGATATGTCGGTTACGGCGAAGGTGGCGTGCTGACCGAAGCCGTGCGCCGCAAACCTTACAGCGTGGTGCTGCTGGATGAAATGGAAAAAGCCCATCCCGGTGTGCAGGATGTTTTCTACAACCTCTTCGACAAGGGCACCATCCGCGACGGCGAAGGGCGTGATATCGACTTCCGCAACACCGTCATCATCATGACCTCGAATGCTGCAGAAGAGCATATCCGGGCTATGTGCGCTTCCGCCGAAACCAAACCCGATCCGGAAACTCTTTTGGAGAATTTTCGCCCGCAACTTCTGCGTTATTTCAAACCGGCATTTTTGGGCCGTACCACGGTTATTCCCTATTACCCGCTGGGCGACGAGGATCTGATGAAGATCTGCCAGATCAATATGCGCCGCATCGAAAAACGCATTCGCCAGAGCTACAACGCGCAGTTCAGCTATGACGAAGATGTGCTGCTGCACATTGTTGCGCGCAGTCAGGAAGTGGATACCGGCGCGCGCAATATCGAAAATATTCTCACCCGCAGTATGCTGCCCGAGTTGGCGTCCGAGTGCTTGAGCCGTATGGCAAATGGCGAGGAAATCAAAAAGGTGCATGTGGGCTGCACGGATGAGGGCACATTTACCTATCAGATTCAGTGATAGATAAAAGATCGTCTATAAAAAACCCGGTTTTCACCGGGTTTTTTTATTTCTTCTCTGCGGGCGGCGGCAGTAGCTCGTACCGCTCATTGGGAATATACGGAGGTAGAACCGGATCGAAAAGGTCGCCGTAAAGATTGTGGAGCACCAGCTTCTGCTCCACTTTCTGGTCGCTTTTGCGATCCTGCCAGGGCACAACGTATAAATATTTCGGCAGTTCCGTATTGCCTTTGATCACGGTAGTTTCCAAATCAATTTGATCCGCCCGCTGCGCGCTGGCAAAAGTCGCCAGAGACATAAGTGCGGCGAAGATCAGCAAGTATTTTTGTTTTTCCATAAATCCTCCTAACGTCCCAAGCTTTGCGCTAGGTTTTCCACCCAAGCTTTAGTGGCTTCGTCATCTTTTACCAGAGCGAGATAACGATTGTAATAATCCACCGCAGCAGCGGTGTTCTGCAGATAAATATCCTGCAGCAATGCCATGTTGTACAGCGCGTTTGCATACGCCGACGAGAGCTTGAGCGCCTCTCCATAATGCTGTTCAGCTTTTTTAAACTCGCCGTTTTCCACCGCCAGCAGACCAGCGAGATTATGGGCTTGCACCGTGCGCGGATAGGTGGCAAGAATTCTGGTAACGGTTTTGTCGGCTGCGGCGAAATTATGCTGCTGATATTGGCTAAGCGCCAGATTCAGCCACAACTCTGCAACATCGGCGCGCTCGCGCAACAAAGACTCCAACACATTTTCCGCTTTTTTTGGCTGCTGCTGGTCCAATTGCGTCAGCGCCTCCTGGAAACGCGCCGCCTGGGACGGCGTTAGCGAATCAATGCCCGCAGACTTTTGTTCCTGCTTGCCACCGGTAGTACCGCAGGCGCTCAGCAACATAATCAGTGCCGTCCCAATCCAAATTTTCCATCCACTCGTTAAGCGCATGCTAAACACCTAGAATTTGATTTGTGCCACAGAAGTCTCGAATTTGCCCGGGCGACCGTAGCGGGCCGGGAAGAGCTCTTTGAGATTGCTCAGGCTGGTTTTGACCGCAGGATCATAAATGCCCTGGGCAATCCGGCTGATATTGGTTTCATAAAATTCGATCGCTTTGTCTTCGAACGGAAACGCTTGGTCTTCCAGCAGGATGTTGTACTGCTCCAATTCATCCGCATTCAGATTTTTGGGGCGCTCTGATTCAAGAAGTGCTACGGAAAAATTTCGGTAAATATTGCCGATCGCCAGGGTAGAGCGCGTAACAAAATCCGCGTGTCCATAAACTGCCGCTTGTCCGTACAATTTGACCGAATCCTGCATAGCGGTCTTTTTGGCCTGCAACGATTTCTCCAGAGGATTTACCAGACGAACTTTTTCATATTCCTTGCGCCGCGCTTCCGCTAAATCAAACGATGCGCTCGCGGCGAGGAACTGGGTTCTGTCCGTCTTGTCCGACTTGGCTGCTTTGGTATCCGCATCAACAATTGCGCGCAGCCAAAATGCTCTTTTCTCCGCATCTGCGAGTTTTGCGTAGATCTCCGCGACCCGAGCCATGGCTTCCATATTTTGCGCGTAGGGGCGTTTATAATTGTGCGCGTAGTCGCGGTAGGCGCGTAGCGCTGAGAGATAATCATTTTTCTCCTGATACAATTCCGCCGCCTGCCACAGCGCCGCCATTTTCTCCTGCTCGGTGGACACGTAGTCTGTCAATTTCTCAAATTCCCGCGCCGCATCGAGACTGCGACCAGCGTTAAGATAAGCCACCGACAATTTTTTCGTGACTTCCGACTGAAGCGTATGTTTGGGATATTCACGCTTGAACGCATTCAAATAGTGAATTGCCTCGTCCCAATTGGACGTGTCCATAAAAATCGCAATGGCGTCGTAGGTAGCCACGGGCGCAAGTTCTGATATGGGAGCTTCGCGCTGCACGCGCAGAAATTCCCGCGCCGCCGCTTCCGAATTTCCTGTCTTGGCCACAGTCTCGGCTTGGCGATAAACACTTAATGCCAGTTTGTCCGAGAGATCCTTTTTGTTTTTCGCAGCCAGATTGGGATTGGCCAGCAGATCGCGATAAACATTTTCGGCGTCAGCGTAATTCTGCTGATCAAAGTATGCCTGAGCTTTCAGCAGATTGACTTCTTCACGCACATCCGCAGATGCGGTATCCGGCAACAGATTGGCTAGTCCGGTAACCTGGTTGCGCATGCCGGCTCTAAAGGCAAGTTGCACGGCATTTTTCACAATCAGCGGCGCCTGCTTATCTCCCGGATAGAGTTGTGCGTAGCGCTGGGCATAACTCAAATGTTTATCCAGTAAAAGTTTCTTTTGCGATTCCGAAGCCTGACGTTGCAATTTATCGGTGAGAAATACCGCGGCGTAAGCGGAATCCTTGTCCAGAATAATGTCGCCATCAAAAGCCGCCAGCTCGTAGTAGTGGAGCGCGCGTTCATCGTTTTGCGCCTGACTCAGCAGTTCCGCGTAGAGTTGATAAATCTTGTCTTGTCGTGCGTAGCTGGAATAATCCTTCAGATAACGGTCATACCAGGCTTTTGCGCTTTCATAAAATTGTGTCTTCTTGGTGCTGCGGTAGCGCGCATGATCCTGGCCGGCAAGCAACACGATATTTTCCCGGATGGTGGCGATGGCCAGCTTTTTATCGGCGTCGCTCACGCTAACTTTGGGATCGCGCCAGAACTGGGAGCCGGGTTCGTAACGGGAATAAAATCCAGAAAAAGCATCGCTGTACTGAGTAAAAAACTGTTTGTCTTTCCAAATCTTGATAACCGCCAATCCCGCGCGGACAACATGGGCATCGTAGGGGTGATTTTTATAAAATCCTTCATAGGTTGCGACTGCGTCGGAATAACGCTCCTGCTTCAGCTGTAGCTCTGCAACCGTCTTATAGGTTTGGTAGACATATTCATTGGTGTTGTTGCTGGCAAAATATTCCTGAATGGCGGAATGGCCGCCCAAGTAAACGAACGCGAGGCCAATCGCTCGGAAATATTCACCAAATAATTCCTGGTCTGCTTTGTCGAGCTTACTTTCGGGCAAAAAGCCATGTTGATGCACGGCGAGAAAATAATCGTCCAATGCCTCTTCATACATCTCCTGCTTGTAGCGTGCCCAGCCGCGTTTAAATAAGGCTTTTTCCTGAAATGCCTCCTGATCGCGGGCATCAATGACATCGGTATAGGCCATTTCGGCATCAAGATAATGGCCTTTGACAAAAGCGTTTTCGCCGATACGAAATTTCGCTTCGACAAAATAGGGAGTATCAGGATAACGCTGGACCATTTTTTCCAACGCAGCGACTGCTTTTTCCGCCTCTCCCACTTGGTCATAGGCTTTCGCCAGCTGATACAACAGGTGATCGTTACCCGCTGCGTCCGGAAATTTATTCAGAGTATCGGTCAATAAGACGATGGTATTGCGGACGCGTTTTTCGTAAGCGGGATCGTCGAGAACAACCGGGCCATCACTCGATGTGGATTTCGGATTTTCATCGAGGGCCAATTCCAGTTCGGCAATACGGGTAACAGCGCCGACCCGCAATTTATCGTTTTGATCCGCGTTCTTCACGTAATCGTAGTACGCCTGTTTAATCTCTTCCTTGCTGCGGGAGACTGGGGTCGGCGATTCCGTGCGCGTGGGCTTCACCGGTTTATCCAAATCGCCTAACGTACCGGTTTGTTGAGGTTGCGAGCTGCACCCGCACAACATCAAGCTGGCGACAGCGGTGCAAATCAGGGATTGTTTAAGGTTTGTCATAGAGTTGCGCCATACCGAATTTGGCTTGACTTAAGTAGCTGTTCAGAATGCTGATACGGGCATCAATTTTCTGCAGCGTGATTCCTTCCAAAAGCGCTTTGTATTCAGCGTGCAATGCCGAATATTGCGCTGTCATTCCAAGTGCTGAACTTGCATCGCGCATGGCCAGCAGGTTTTGGTAGTTATTCAGCAGGAAGTTCGGAATACCGTTCTGGATTCCATAAATTTCCGCAGCCTTGCTATCGAATTCTCTGATCAGCGTAATTGACGAATCAAAGTTGCTGCCTTTTAGCTTCTGCTGCCAATTCTCCAGCTCACGGATTTTATTTTCATAATGGCGGATGGCTTTTTGATAGGAAGTCGCGGCAGCGGCACCATCTTTAGCTTCCACCTGCGCGGTGGGTAATAACAGATAGGCTTCGTCCACGCTTAAATCCGCTGGAGTTTTCTCCGTCAGCAGAGCAAAAGCATTGGCGGCTCCAGCGAAGTCGCTTTGGTAAGCCGCAGCCAAGCCAATGCCCATCAGCGCTTTATTCATGGATCCGCTGTTGAGTGCGACTTTTCTAAAAGTGTCGCGCGCGTCGCGGTAAAACTCATAATTTAATTGGGAATAGCCCAGCACTACCAAGATGCGGTTGCGCAATTCTGGATCTCCGCCGCTCAGATTCAGCGCTTTAATCGCTTTTTCAAATTCGATATGAGCTTCCGTCCACCAGCCTTGACGCAAAAAGGCGGTTCCTTCATTTAATTTCACATGGCTGAAATAGGGAGAAGTCTCGGGAATGTCTCGGTAATACGTTAGGGCTTTGCGATGTTGTTTCAGGCTTTGTAACGCATAACCCATTAACAGATGGTAATAATGGTTATTGGCAACACTGAGATCGCGCACCTCAACTTTACTGAGGGCCGCTTGCACGCCACTCCAGTTACTGCGGGATTCATAATATTTGGCCAGCAGAAAATAATAATTGGAAAGGGCAACCGGATCGCTCTGCTTTTTCAGACCTTCCGCCAGAGCCTGAATGGTGGCTGTGTCATTATGGCGATACAGATAATCGAGCAAGACATCAAATTCCTTTTTGCTCGCATTTTGCAGCAGAAGATTTTGATTGGCTCGTATGGCGGCCAATCCCTCCAGGATTGGAGCAGAGGTAACCTTGCTCGCCAAATCCTCAATTCGACTTGCAGGTTGCGCGGGATACTTCTTCAAATACTGACGAAAAAACTGATCCAGAAATTCCTGATACTTTTGATCCGCCGCCTCCAGCTCATTCGGCTGGGACACAGCTGGAGCGCCAGCGCGAGCCTGCGCGGCAGCAAAGAAGGGGAGAGCCAGACAAGCTGACAGCGCGACCAAGAGTAAGCAGATCTGCACGAGTGGCCATCCACATGGCCGTTTCTTCCTGAAGACGTATGACATGGGGCACCTATGGGACTACCGCCAAAACCCGGCGGCCATAATCGATCAAAAAACAGCCAAAACACTCACCGCCGCTCAGCAAATCCGCGGCCCAGCACAGGTTCCAGCACGGCGGGTAATGATAATGCGGGATGGGCATTTTGTCTGCCCTGAGGTTGGGATACTGTGGGCTGGTCCCGGGGCTTAATCTTCGAATTCCGCGTAGGTATATAAAACTCCGCTGATTTCAATTTCTGGGCTACTTACCGTAGGCGTTCCGGTAATGCAATTTGCAAAGGGCGCGTATAAATCTTCAAATTCTTCCGAAAAGAGATCGTTCTCTTATCTGATACTTCAAGGGTAAATCTTCGTATGGAATTGGTTCGGTAATTTTATTACTCAATACACCCTCGCAAAGAGGCACGACCCAACTCCAAATACCATGAATATCGGACTCTAGAGGAATTTCCTTCCTGATAAAACATAGTAACTCCTGGGTTATCCTATGCAATTTTTTATGGTCGAATTCCATGTAACGCTTGGAGATCGGATCAAGTTTTACCAGCTTCTTCATTCGAGCTCACGGAAGATTTTCAGAGAAAATTGGTTTTTAAGTTTTAAAAAAATTTTCTGTTTTTCATCTGATAGCTGGCTTGTGAACCCCCGCATAAGCTCCATAGAGTCTGAATTGCAGACCTCGTCATCAGACAATACATCATAGCGGTCGATGAGCTGACTTGCGGCTAGCTCAACAACTTGATCGTTGGGGTGCTGCTTAATGACATCCTCTATGAACGCCAACACCTTAGCAGAACTCGGCAGGTCAGCCACATCTGATAATAGAGACGTCAAATCAACTTGGTCGCTTCGGCCTATCTCCAATATCTGATCGACCAAATCCTCTTCGTCTGTTATCTGCCATAGAACAAAATAGAGGTGGAATGCACGACTCTGCTCATTGGGTGTTTTTTGACTTAATGTTTTCCTGATTTCACTATCACAACGCGCAGGATCAAAATACGCAAGCGCATCCGCTGCGGCGAAGAATGAAGGCAGTTCTCCGGCTCAGCCGCTTTAGCTTTTTCTGCGGGTGTCATGTTATCGAAATTTGCGAAGGTATAGCCGTCGGCTTTCTTTGGACCCGTGGAATTAAATTCTTTTTCAAACACGGAGAACCCTAGAACGCACATGCCTTGTCAGCTTTTCTCTACCGAACACGCGTAATTATTTAGCGTAAACCAGACTTCCCAATTTTTTTAGCTCATCCATATGGCTTTGCTTTTCATTTTCTATAGAACTAGCCAAGCTACGATATATTCTTTTGTAATCTTGGTCATGAATGTTAAATATCAGACCATAACATGCCATCAGTTTCTGGATCGCGGTGGCAAGCGGAAGTCTCTCTGTCTCCTCTCGCACAGCATTCTCGAGACGGGAGATCGCTTCCTTCGTGGTAGGTTCACTCGGAATACTTCTGTAAAAGGCACTACGTACATCTTCATTTCCAGCGGAGACATCAATTTTTATCAACAAATTTATGTTGTCGGCTGATGGGCTATCGTTACAGATGTAGCCAGCCATTAAAACTCGCCCCATCAAAAAGGCTTCCTCCTCTCTGCGGAACTTTCCTTTGGGAATTGGCTGATCAATGGTCTTTGTAAAGAGCTGAATGGCTTTGGATTTGTCGCAAAGATATAATCCGCAGATATTTTCTTCAGACTTTTCAAAGCCTCTCATTAAATATGAGAACGCCATTTCCCTAAATATGAGAATGCCATTTCCCTTTCAGTGTCTGTCATGTTTTCAAAATATGATGCGTCCAAGCCTTCTAAACGTTCCCGCTGAGATAGGGAAAAATAGTTCAGGAAACGTTTATAAGAACATGAGATGTCATACATTATTCAATATCTGCCACTAACTAAACTCTCCACGCAAATACGCTTCGCCAAGAGATTCCCATAGCTCAAGAAACCCCTTTTTATACAAAAAATCCCAACTTAGAGAAATATCTACTGGGTCATAATCTGATATCGGATCTTGCTGATTTCGAGACCGATTCACCAGAGCGTAGCCGTCGCAGGTGTTTTGCACACATAACATCTCTCCGTCCACTTCCATATCTGCGCTAGTCATTGCACCTGCGTGTAATCCACCCACAAACGGAGATTTGCGAAATTCTCCTAACGCCCAAGGGAACCATGCAAGAACCCTTAGAGGAAAATCATATTGACTGCAATAGTACTGATCGTGAGGCCCTGCTCTATAGGACACTAAGACAGATAAGAACTTATTTTGTTTTACCAATGTATAAAGCTTGTCTCTGCCAGTAGATGTATCCACACATTTTCCCAAAAGCTGAGCGGTAGGAGGAATTTGATCGTGACGCTGAATATGATAGATCGGCTCCCTCAATGGATATAGCTGTACTCGGCCCATATGTATCCTACCGTGATTACTTCTACGTTATTGATACCGTGGAATAACTAAAAGCTTATAAGGCGCTAGGCATGTAGTGGTTTAATACAATGAGCGAGGATTTTTCTCCCTCTTAAAAGTCTCTTCTGATTCACCGCTTTCGTCAGGCGCCAGTTTTTACTTTAAGGCGAGCAATGCTTTATTCTCTACCACAATATAGTGGTGGTGGAAATCCTATCCGGTAATTTGGCGAAACTTGTAAGCTGAAAAAGGCGCTCATGAGATTTGCTCTAAAATATCACTCACGTAATTTTAAGATCGGGATTCTTTGTATTATTTTTAAATGCGATCATTTGCTCAGCAATTCAAAATTATTTCTTTTTGAACTGGTGGATTATATTTCGCGCGCATAGCCGTCAGACAATCTTCTATACTGCTTTTCCACTTCAAATCAATCATCAGGCAGATCCAAAACCTCCACCTTGACATCCTCCAGCACACCATTGGGTTTGTAGGTATAGCTGTATTTATCCATTAAGCCTCTGCGGACGATCCAGGATCCTGTGAGATCTCCTTTTTCATTGACCCGATACATGTAGAATTCATTTTCCGATAAACTAGCCTTGGCTTCTATAGGTAATTCTAGCTTTATAGCTGTATTGTCCCGCCTTATGGAATGGAAGTAGGTACCTGGTTGCGATGCCGTATTTTCAGGGGCTGGGAAATTAGAAAAGCGGATCCAAAATTTTTCCAGATATACCAATCTTGGGCCCGACTTTTTGGCTGCCGAGTCAGACTCATCATTTATATACCACGCCAGGTAATAGGCCCTTCTCTGAGGGTTATACATCTCCTCCAGATCAATCGGCTTTTGCGGTGTAAAAGGATGGATATGCCCGGTGAAGGTAGAGAAAAAAAACACCGAGTACTTGATGCCTTCCAGTACCTGCTCGAAGTTGTACATTATTTCACCTCTCTCTGTTAGGCTTTCCAATCTTTAAACATTGTAATTGCTAGCTCTTTGATCATCTCAATCTGAAATGTATGGCAGTTCCTGCCAAACTCGAACCTCCAGGACCACTCTCCTTCATATGCGAAAGCAAAATCGCGAATTTTTTTCGCCAGATCTTCATATGTCTTGCAATCGTTGACCACTGGCGAATATTCCTCTTCAAAATCGAGGTCATCGTGATGGGGATCCCGCTCAGCTTTCTTATGGGCCTCAGTACCATTCAAAATCCCAGGCACGCCTGCAAACGTCTTGGCGATAGCCTGTCCATAAGACCCTACCGTACTATTGTTGGCGTCGTATCGGGCCATTTGCGCGGAGTAACCTGCCAAGGCTGCCATATGTTGAATACGTTCTAAAATCGGTGGATCGTCGCCTAATGGTGGTGGAGCTTGTGGCTCCTCCATGTCCTTGGCACCGAGATGTCCCTGTTCCGGCCACCACCCGTAGCTATTGTTGCCCACCATGACCCACCAGTGGCCGTAATCCAAGGGCTTGAGTTTGAGATGAAGTCTACGAAAGCGGATTTTATCGATGACCTTATATACATCGATTTCCACACGCAGTCTGCCTTCGCCCCCGTCGGGAACATCCCCATCTCCCCAGGCACGGCTCCTGGCCTCTTTGCGACGCACAATGCGCGGCATGATATGGGAAAAGAAGGTCAAATAATCTGCATCCTTGAAATGCATATTGACCATGGCCTGGGTGGGTCCCGCAGGCAGATCGCTGAAAGTGGTTTCGCCGGAATCGTCCGTCGTCTGCGTCTTGGTTCCAACAGATACAATTGCCCCTTTAATTCTCGAACCGTCGCATTTATCTCTCACAGTAACCCAGAGACCTCCAGTCTTGGGTTCCTCCACTTGAGTGACAGCAACTGACTCACCAATCTGCGTCATGCTTGAACCTCTCCCAATGTTTGTTTTTCCATAACCACAGCGCCTCGCGGAGCATCGTCGGAGGAGCTATAGACAAGGCATGTGGTTCCGGGGCCGCAGTCCGCTAAGTCCATGAAGGCCAGCGACATCAAAGCCGGTGCGGTCGCTGCACCCAAATCGCCCCAGCAATCCGCCGGATGAAATACCGCACAATTGTCGGAAAATGCGTGCCTATGACGCAGCTGGGCGACACCCAATTCTTTTGCCCAGTGGTGCTCGCCATTCATGCTCGAATAAATACGGCTGATAGTTTGCGATGGTTCGGCGTGCGCCAAAGCCTTGGTCATGGCCTGATGCAGCCCTTCACCCAGATAAGGGCGGTCACTGTACAAGTGGCCCGGTTCCGCATCTATGCCTGGCAGAGAAACCGCCACAAGTTGCCCCGAAATTGCATGGGCCAATTGAGCGTTTCTGGTCAGAAGAACAAATGCCGCAGCTTCACCCGGTACAAATCCCTCTTGACTGCCCGGTGAAAGTAATCGGTCTTCATTGCCGAGTTTCGCCAGTTTTCGTTCATCCACGTAGGAGTCGACACCTCCGAGCATCAGATACTCATATTCCTGTGCATCAAACAAATAATTGAATGCGAACTCGAGCGCATGAAATCCCGACGCCCTGCCGAAGTCGAAAGCTCTGCTCAGGGATTTTTGCATCCAGGGACTGCAGTTCATCTCCAGATCCTGGCTGATGCCGGCATTGGCGTTGGCAATATCCTGCTGATCCACCACCATCAACAAAGGAACCGCCGACTTGCGCGGCAATTTTTCGCAGACTTCCCGCGCAGCTATGATCGCCATTCGGGTCATCCTGTCGCGAAGTGCACTGAATTCGGCGCCATCACTGATCTGCGCATCTAATTCATCCAATGCCTGTTCCGGCACAGAGGCAATTGTAACTGGTTCACCGTATCGATTGCCTATGCCGGACAAGGCATAGGCGCTATGCCCTGCGCGCCACACTGCATGACTCATGGCAGCGTCATACCCGATGGAAGTAATCATGCCGGTGGCGGCAATATAGAACTGGCGGGAATCCTTCATATAAAACTTGGCTTCGCGTGGTTCAGCAATCTTTGCTGGTTGCTTTGCAGCGCGAGTTCCAGTGCCGCGCTTTTTCTCTGTCTTTGGTTACCGGTGCGATAAACTTCCAGCAAATGTGCCGAAGATAGCGGTTTTCCAAAAAAATGGCGCATACCCGCCGGCATATGCGATCCTGCAGCGGACCAGAAATTTTCAACCTGGGTGGGATTGGGTAGCGGCAAAGAATCGTCCTGGTCATCATCTTCGTCTGCAGACGCTGTCTCAGCTTGGCAGAGCATCTCTTTTTGCAAATCGATTCCGGTGATATTGCTGAAAGCCTCACCGGCAATTCTCGCGAGCTTCCCGTCGCGCATTTGCGCAAGCAGCCAGGGTATAGTCTTGGGATCCCCCAGTACCCCGGCTGCTTTGATCACTTGTTCCCGTTTGCTTTTACCTCTCAGTTCATTGATCCACGCGCGGATTGCGGACGTGTCCGACAAGCAGCGAAATGCAATGTCGATCGCACGACTCTGCCATTCGGATTCCGTGGTGACGAATGACTGAAAAGCGTCCATTCCTGTTCTGTCACCCAGGAGTATCGCCGACCAATGTGCCCAGAACGCCTTGGCGCCATCGGCCTGTCTTGCTTCAATGAGTACGGGCAATAAATCCTGCCGTTTGACCTCACCAATCAGGCGACAGACGCGCATGGACAGTTCGGTGTCGTCCAGACTGGAGGCATTTTCAACCAAGCGGTTAAGATGTGCGCCGGGATTCTCACGCCGGACGCTGCATGATGCGACACCCACAAGTCGGAGGTAGTCGTCTTTACTGAGGAAAAATTTTTTGATCCATGGATGAACCACTGCACCCGGCATCCAACCAAGCGCGGAAAAAAGACCGGCTCTCAGCTCAGGCATCTGCCGACAGTCCTCCAGGACGCGCTCGATAAGCGTTGCTTTCGCACTATTGAAAGCCTGTATGGCAGCAACGAACATATAACCCGCATCCCTCAGAGAATATCCTTCGCTCGCAAATTCAAAGGAGAGTTCAGAGGACAGTTGCAGAACCTGGAGATTCGCTTGCAAACGCCGATCAACTTCCTCCACATCCCGATGAGTGTAATCGGCTCTTGTCAAAGCCCGGCATCGCTGAAACCACAGGAAGCTAGCGTCATCGACGCAGCGCTCGAATATGGCGTCATAGCCGGGACGCTGGCTGGTCTTTTGCGCTGCTGTCACAAATCAACCCATAATATTTTTTTTATTGTGAAATAAAGGATCGCCCATACGGCAGACATTTTTGCCTTCAAATTTCACATCAAAGGAATACATCATAAATTC
>Ga0065721_10004251_pt1 | contig 37615 bp, 37 predicted proteins | sample Mesricmetagenome_FD_59108 | JGI IMG/M metagenome (GOLD analysis project Ga0065721, IMG submission 59108) | Mesophilic microbial community from rice straw/compost enrichment Sample: eDNA_1 v2 (version 2) | ecosystem: Engineered > Solid waste > Grass > Composting > Bioreactor | place: USA: Davis... | reverse complement strand
GCCGCCGTCGGCGGAGAATCCATTGCTTCGCGCCAGGAACTGTTTCATTACGCCGCATCTGGCGTGGGCAACACAAACGGCGCGTATGCGATTGATGCGAACCGTGGTGGAAAATCTGCGCGCCTTTCTGAACGGAAAACCGCAAAACGTGGTCAATTAGCCGACGACCGGGGGAGGGGATTTTACGTTGTGAACAAGCCATGCTACTGTGAGCAGCGAATAAAGCAGAAGCGACCCCGTCGAACGCTTGTATGAAGAAGGTGGCCATCATTCTCCTGTGCCTCACCGCAGCGGCCCAACCGTTGCGCGCGCAACTGTTTCGTCCGGAAGCCGTGGACGGAGCATTACTCGGTGGTTTGATTGGCGGTATTGCGGGTAGCGATCGATGCCATGGATTTTCCGGTCGCGGCGCCGCGATTGGCGCCGGTGTCGGACTTCTGGCGGGGACGTTGATTGGCGAATCGCGGCGATACGATTATCAGGCTGAACCGGTTTACGCGTATCATCCGGCACCTCGCGTGAATGTGAGTTTCGGTTATGGCTACCGGAGTTGTGGGAGTTCGGCTTATGTGTATTACGCGCCGAATCGTTATTGCGCGCCGGGTACCTACTACCGCCCCACGCGGCCCAACTACGTCGTGAGCGGGACGGTGCTCGGCGCCGCCTCTGGTGCGTTGATTGGTGCGGCTGATCACAACGCGGACAAAGGCGCCGCCATTGGCGCGGCAACCGGTTTGGTTCTTGGGAGCGTCGCTGAGCATGCTGCGACGAAGAGCGAAATTCGAACGATTTCCGCGACGACTACAATTTCCCAATCGCAAATCACTTCACGTCCGGTGGCGACTTCAACGTATTATTGGACGCCGCGTCCGCAGATTCCCGATGCACCGCGCGTGCCGGATGCACCCACTTTTTGAAGCCGTAATCTTGCTTTGCGCGGGCGTTTGATCATTTAAACTCAGTTCCAACACATGAAAACTATCGTCAAACTAACGTTCGTTATCACCACTGCCGCGCTGGTCGCCGGTTGCGCGTCCAAAGGCGTGCGCAATCCTTCCGGCGTTCCGGTCACGCGACTGAACGCGGATGAACAGGGCTTCGTCGCCGGCACGGGCGTCGAATCACAGGACCTCGTCAGCGTGACGGATCAAATGGCGCGCAGCATCTTGCGTATTCCGCAAATTGCCAACGCCACCACGCCGCCGATCATCGTGCTCGACCCGGTGGAAAACAAAACGCGGTTTCCGATCAACAAAGACATTTTCCTCACGCGCCTCCGATCTGAGTTGAACAAAAAAGCCTTGGGCAAAGTGACGTTCCTCGCGCGCGATCGCATGGCGGCGTTGGAGAAGGAACGTAATCTCAAGCGCGAAGGCTCGGTCACCTCCAGCAGCGACGCTGGCGTACAGGAATTCAAAGGCGCGGATTATTTTCTCACCGGCACTCTGGAAGGCATGACCACGCGCACGGCGGCGGGCACGAGCGATTACATTCTCTACGCGTTTCAACTCATTGACGCGCGCACCAGCGCTATTGTCTGGGAAGACAACGCGGAGATGAAGAAGCAAGGGCTCGAAGACGCGGCATATCGGTAATGCGTCGGGAGTTCGTGATTCTGAAATTATCAGCGAAGAACTTTTATTTCGCACTCAGGGAGCGCGATGGAATTTGCGTTGGAAAATTCGCGCGGAAAATATTCTTCGCTTGGAACTGAATTTCAAACTTCCGCTCTTTTCTCATTGATGAATGGAATGACGCAAAGGTATGAAGCTGCAAAGCTGCGGGAAATTTGTTTCCCGACATCTTTGCGTCTTTGTGTTTTTGCGTTTAAGGCTATCCCGATCGTCGCCTTGTTGCTGTTGTCGGTTGGCTGCGCCAGCACATCGGCCTATCGCGTGCCGCTGACGGGCGACATCATGGTGGACGGTCCGCGCATGATTGCTGAAGGCCCGCCGCGCGATCGGGTGCTCTGGCAATATCGCACCGCTGCGGCGGCGATGCGGCGTGGCGATTTTGAGCAGGCGAAAGCGTTGTTGGATGCGGCGCTGACGCGATTGCAGGGTGTTTACGGCGCGGATGCTGAAGCGCGCAAATCGCGCGGTCTGTTCAACGAAGAAGCGCGCAAGACGTTCATCGGGGAACCGTACGAACGTAGCATGGCGTATTTTTATCGCGGCGTTTTGTACTGGATGGATGGCGAACTCGATAATGCGCGCGCCTGTTTTCGTAGCGCGGAGTTTGAAGACAGTGGGGCGGAAGTGTCCGAGTATCGCGGCGATTGGGTGTTGCCGGATTACCTCGCGGGTCTGGCGACGACCAAGCTTGGCGGCAAGGGCGATGATGAGTTGAAACGCGCGCGCGCAAATGCGAAGAACATCAATCTGCCGGATTATCAACCGCAGGCGAATGTGTTGTTCGTGCTCGAATACGGCCCCGGTCCGCAAAAATACAGCAGCGGCGAATACGCCGAACAACTTCGTTTTCGCACTCGCAGTTCGTCGGTCGTTTCGGCGCAAATCAAAACCGGCTCAATCAACCTTCAGGTCGCGCCGACGGACGATGTGAATTTTCAGGCGACGACACGCGGTGGTCGCGTCATGGATTACGTGCTCGCCAACAAAGCGGTTTTCAAATCCACCACGAGCGCGGTGGGCGATGCGGCGATTATCAGTGGCGCAATTCTCGCCAGTGGGCGAAATCATCGCAACAGTGCCGCGGATGAAATCGGACTCGGGCTTATGGCCGCCGGGATTTTGAGTAAATTTATTTCGGCGGCGACAACACCGGAAGCGGACACGCGGCAGTGGGATAATCTGCCGCAGTTCATCAGTTTTGCGACGTTGAAGCTCGCGCCGGGCGAACACGTCGTGACGGTGGAATTCAATGATATCAACGGCGCACCGCTTTCGCATTTGACCAAAAACATCACCGTGAACGTGCCGTCGGACGGAGACAAAGTGGTCTTTGTCAGCGACGCGTCCATCACTCCGCAAAGCCAATGAAAACAAAACTCATCGCCCTCGTTCCCGTGGCCGCCGCGCTGGTCGTGGCGGGTTGCAGCACGTATGACAAAGGTCCGTATCTACCGCAAACGTCCAAGACGCCCGCGTATGAAAGTTCCGAACGTTTCGTGTTGCTGGATCCCGGCGTGCAATATTCCGTCACGTGCACCGGCATCAACGAACGTACGTTGCCGGATGGCCGTTTGCAGGTGACGGCGCAGATTCGTAATCGCGAAAATCGCCGGATCGAAGTGCAGGTGAATTGCGTGTTCAAAGACGGCAACATGGTCAGCACCGGCGACGAAACGCCGTTCCAGCCGTTGATTCTCACCGAGAATGCGACCGAAAGCGTCACATTCACTTCGATGAACAGCGACGCGAAGAAGTACACGGTTCGCGTTCGCCAGGCGCGGTGAGCTGAATCACACGCGCCAGGGGAAAACGGGCGGAAGCTTACGTGGCTTCCGCTTCGACAGCTTTAATCTCCGGCCAGAGTGGCTTCAAATCTTCATCGGCGAGCGCCATTTCCTTAATGGATTTTGCGTCGCCGATCTTGCGGGCGCGCCGATACCAATCACGCGCTTCGGATAAGCGATTTAACTGTGCCGCATAGCAGGCGAGGTTGTAGGCGATGACAGGTTCTTGCGGAAATTTTACGGCGGCCGGTTCGAGAAATTCCATGGCGGCCGCGATGCTACCACCCGTTTTGCGGCGCAGCGCATAAGCGCAATGAAGCCAGCCGGTCGGATGTTCCGGGAGTGCAGCGATGATCTGTTGCGCCACTTCATAAGCGGCGTTCCAATTTTTTTCCGCCGCCAGTACGGCCCATAGCGTATCGAGTACCGCGGGATGCGATTGCGCTTCGGGCGAGATGGTTTCCAATTCAAGTCGCGCCTCGACGGAATTACCCAGCTCAAGCCAGCCGCAGGCGGCATTGATCCGATGAACATCCGGTGGCGCGAGTTCTTGCATGACCGCAGTCTAGAGTTGAAGCGCGCGCACGGCAACGGGTGCGATGCACCGAGGGCGTCTCAGGTTGGGCCCGGGTTGTCGCCCCGGCGCGTTTGTCTTGAGTTGATCCAGGGGTAAGTCCGACTTGTCTGAAAATAGTGCGATTGGGGCGTGATTTTGCGAGGCACGAAATCTGTTTCCTGCGAGTCAGGAGATTTGTGTTATGCGTTTCGCTCGAAACTCAATTTCGAAGTTCGGATTCTCTCTCGTGGAAATCATGGTGGTGGTCGCCATCGTTGGAATCCTTGCGACTCTTGCTACCCTCAACTTCGTGGTCGCGCGCGACAACGCCCGGCTGAATATGATTCGCTCCAATCTCACCAAAATTGAACATGCGAAAGTTCAATGGGCGTTGGAGAAAAATCAGCCTGACGGCGCGCCCGTCCAGGATCTGAGCGAACTGGCTGAGTATCTGCGCGGCGGCACCGTGCAACCGGTGTATCAGGAGGTTTACGTGCCCAACGCCATCGGCACGCTGGCAGAAGCAACGCTTCCTCCGGGTGTGGCTTTGGGTTCTTACGGACCGGGCAGCAGCATCTTCGCGCCCTGATCGAGTGGCGACGGCGATAACGGATTCCCGTCTGCTCTGGCGCAACGAGAGGCGCTTCTTTATGCTCCCGGCATGGACTCCCGGGAAGCTTGCGTGGCGTTGAATTTAATCGAAGGTGTCGGGCCGGTGCGCGCTCGATCATTAATCGAACATTTTGGCGATGCCGCTGCTGTCCTTTCTGCTTCCGAAACGCAACTTCAACGGGTTCGTAACATCGGCGCTGAAACCGCCGCAGCTATTGCCGGATGGGAAAAGAGCGTGGACCTCGCCGGTGAACTCAAGCGCGTGACGGATTACGGCTGCCGCATCGTTACACAGGACGATGAAGAATATCCACCCGCGTTGCGCGAAATTTACGATCCGCCGTTGGTGCTCTATGTGAAGGGCAAGATATTGCCGAAGGATAAAAATTCTATCGCGCTCGTCGGTTCGCGGCAGACGACGCACTACGGCATCGAAACCGCGCGGAAGCTTGGCTATCAACTCGCATACATCGGCGTCACGGTCGTCAGCGGTGGCGCGCGTGGTATTGACACTGCCGCGCACCAAGGAGCGTTGGCGGCGAAAGGTCGAACGATATGTGTTTTGGGAACGGGCATCGCCATTGTTTTTCCGCCGGAGAACAAAGAGTTGTTCGATCGGATTGCTGAAAACGGTGCGGTGGTTTCGCAATTTCCCTTCAATCGCAACGGTGACAAACAATCGTTCGCTATTCGCAATCGCATCGTCGCGGGCATGACGCTCGGGACGGTAGTCGTGGAAGCGGATTTGCACAGCGGCGCGTTGATTACGGCAAATTTCGCCACGGAATACGGGCGACAGGTATTCGCAGTGCCGGGGCGGATTGATTCGCCGCGCAGCAAAGGTTGTCACGAACTCATCAAGAAGGGCGCAAAGCTTTGTGAAGGCGCCGAAGACATTGTGAGTGAGTTTGAATATCTGTTTCCGGCGAGCAACCGCTCGCCATCGGCAGGTGAAACCGGAGTATTGCCGGCGTTGGAACTTTCAGAGAACGAACAGCGTGTGCTCGATACGTTGAATGCGAATGACGAAACAGGAATTGATGAGGTGATTCGCAAAAGTGGTTTGCCCAGTTCCGCCGTCAGCGTGGCGCTCTTGAGTCTCGAGATGAAGCGCGTGGTGAGACAATTGCCCGGCAAGTTGTTCATTCGAAATCGCTGACTCTACAGGCTGGATTTGGTTAAAGCCTGTGTTCTTGCCGCTGCCGAAGCGCTGGACTAAGCTCCGCCCATGTCATCGCGACTCGACGTTAAGAAGACCTACAAGCTTTACATCGGCGGCAAATTCCCTCGCAGCGAAAGCGGTCGCTACCTTCCGGCAAAATCGGCGTCGGGTCAGCATCTTGACAATTACAGTCACGCGTCGCGCAAAGATTTTCGCGATGCAGTTGTCGCTGCGCGGGCGGCGTTCGATAACTGGAGCAAAGCGTCGGCTTATAATCGCGGCCAGATTCTCTATCGCGCGGCGGAGATGTTGCAAAACCGCGCGAGCGAACTGGTGAATGAAATTTCCCGCTCGACTGGCGTTACGGCTGTCGCCGCGAAACGCGAAGTGACACTAGCGGTGGATCGGCTGGTGCATTTCGCCGGTTGGACGGACAAATATCAGCAGGTTTTCGGCAGCGTGAATCCCGTTGCCTCATCGCACTTCAATTTCACGACGCCCGAGCCGGTGGGCGTGGTAACCGTGTTTGCGCCGGATGAGCCGTCGCTGGTCGCGCTGGTTTCCTTGATTGCGCCGGTGATTTTGAGTGGCAGCACGGCAATTGCGATTCCGTCAGAGAAATATCCGCTGCCAGCGGTTACGTTCAGTGAAATTCTCGCGACGAGCGATTTACCCGGTGGCGTGGTCAATATGTTGACCGGCAAACGTGCTGAACTCGCGCCGCATGTTGCATCGCATCTGGACGTGAATGCGATAGTGGACGGTGCCGGTGATTTGGCGGTCAGTGCCCAATTACAAGCCGGGCAGGCGGTTAACCTGAAGCGTTATGCGCAACGCTCGCTCGCGCCGAAGGACTGGTTCGCCGCCAAAGGCGAAGATGCTTACGCGATTCTGGACACGGTGGAGTTCAAAACTGCGTGGCATCCGATTGGCTTGTAGCCCATCGATATGGGTGGACAGTGGGCAAAACTTTATTCGCGCGGTTGAATGAATCGCCCTATAATCGGTCAAAGTGAAGTCCGTTAAACCAGTTAATTTCATGTCACGACGTATTGCCCTTTGGTTCCTGCTGGCGGCAGGTGCATTCACACCAACGGTCTGGTTGCTCCAGGCGGATCAATCCACGACCACATCCCGTTCGGCGGCGCTCGAGGAACTGACCCCTGGTCCGAACGACGGCATCATCGCTACGATTACGGCCCGACAACTGGAGCGCGGTCACTATCGGGAACGGCGATTGAATGATGAGCTCTCGGAAAAATTCTTTGAGCGCTACATCGAAGCGCTCGACCCGCAGCGTTTGCACTTTACGCAGGCTGATTTGAACGAGTTCGCTGAATATCGCACGACGCTGGATAATCTGACTTTGCCGCGTTCCGGCGTGGCCGACACCACTCCGGCTTATCGCATTTTCAATCGTTTTCGGGAACGGCTCGAACAACGCGTGGCGTATGCGATGGAGTTGTTGAAGACGGAGAAATTTGAATTCAATACCGACGAGCAGGTGATTGTGAATCGTAAAGACGAGCCGCATCCGGCTGACTTGGACGAAGCGCGTCGGATCTGGCGGCAACGATTGCGAAGTGAGTATTTACAGGAAAAGATTGCCAAATATGCGGCGAAGAAAAAAGCCGAGCGCAGCGCCGCCAGCAAAACCAATTCAGTGGCGAAGGTCGAAGAAACGGTGAAAACCGCGTCGGAAACGACCAAAGCCGATGAAAACTCCGAAGCGGAGCAGAAGACCGAAGTTGCCGCAGCCGCGCCGAAAAAGACGGAAGCTGAAGAGATTGTTGAAACGCTGACGCGCCGCTACACGCGTAATTCCAGTTTCTATCGGGACATGGATCAGCAGGACGTGTTGGAGCTTTACCTGACATCGCTCGCGCACGTTTACGATCCGCATACCGATTATTTCAATCCGCGCCAGGCAGAGAATTTCGCCATCGGCATGAATCTGACGCTGTATGGCATCGGCGCGGTGTTGCAATCGGACATGGAAGGTTATTGCAAAATCCATGAACTCAAACCAGGCCCGGCGTTGAAGAGCGGAAAGATTAAACCCGGTGACCGCATTGTGGCGGTTGCGCAAAGCAATGGTCCGCCCGTGGACGTGGTGGACATGAATTTGAACAAAGTTGTGCAGTTGGTGCGCGGTCCGAAAGGCAGCGAAGTGCGTCTAACTATTCTGCCTGCCGGCAGCACCACGGATCGCAAGGAAGTCACGCTTATCCGCGAAGAAATCAAACTCGATGATCAGGCGGCCAAGGCCAAGATTATTGATTTTCCTGCTGCCGACGGCACGGTGCGCATCGGCGTCATTGATTTGCCGACGTTCTATGTCCCGATGGATACTGGTGCAGGCAGCCGCGCCAGCGAAGATTCAGCGCATTACACGTCCAAGGATGTGGCGCGTTTGTTGGAAAAACTGAAAGCCGAAAACGTTCAGGGCGTAATTCTTGATTTACGCCGCAACGGCGGTGGTTCGCTGGAAGAATGCGTGAAGTTGACGGGCTTGTTTATTAAAGATGGGCCGGTCGTGCAGGTGGCTGGTCCCCGCGGGCTGCCATTCATTGACGAGGACAAAGACCCGCGCATCCAATACGACGGACCGCTGATTGTATTGACGAGCAAGTTCAGCGCTTCGGCGTCGGAAATTCTGGCGGGTGCGTTGCAGGATTATAACCGCGCGTTAATCGTCGGGGATATGTCCACGCATGGTAAAGGCACGGTGCAACAGCTTAATCCGCTGCGCATCTGGATTGGCGAAGACATCATGACCAACAACCCCGGGACGCTGAAGATCACCAAGGCGAAGTTCTATCGTGCCAGCGGCGCTTCAACGCAGTTGAAAGGTGTGATGTCGGACATTGTATTGCCATCGAAATGGAATCACGCGAAAGACATCGGCGAAGAAGCCTACGAATCGGCGTTGCCGTGGGATACTCTTCCGAGCGCGCGGTTTGAGAAGTTCGACATGGTGCAGCCGTTTTTGCCGGAGTTGTTGCGGCGCTCCAGCGATCGCGTCGCGACGAATCAGGAGTTTGTTTATATCCGTGAGGACATCGAGCAGTTCCGCAAATATCAGGCGTTGAATTCGGTTTCTTTGAACGAAGCGCAACGCATCAAGGAGTGGGAAGAGAACGATGCCCGGGAGCGCGCGCGAATTCAGGAGCGTCGTCAGCGTAACGCGCCTGAACCGGTGGTTTACGAGGTCACGCTCAAAGATGTGGATAAACCCGGCCTGCCTGCTCCGGTCGCAAAGACAAATACCGTCGCCTCGGTGGAGGGGGCGGCAATTGATGTCACCGCTGAGTTGTCCGATGAAGAAGAAATTCCTTCGGTTGATGCCACGCTGGAGGAGACGCAGCGGATAATGGTGGATTACATCCACCTGTTGAACCAAAAAGGCCTCGCTTCCAAAACCCGTTAAATTATTGCGCCGTATGAAAAAGGTGCTCGTTGCTTGTGCTGTGATGGGGTTGCTCGTCCCCGCCGTATTTGGCCAGGGGGCGCAAGCGGATCAGGTGAAGCGTCGCGCGAAAGAAACCGCGAATCAGAACAACGTCCGCCAAGGCGTTCCATCTCCGGCGCAAACTCAGCCCCGGCCCGCCGCTCCGGCGGTCGCACCAGCCGCGCCGGCTGCGCATCAGTCCGGAAGCAGCGTGACGCAGGTGCAAACGCTGGCGGCGTTGAAGAATGATTTAGGGAAGTTTAAATCAGGCAGTACGCCGACGGCGGAACAGAAGCAACTGTTCTCTGTTCACCTCACTCAAGCGGCGCGTGGCAAAAAGCCATCGTCAGTGACAGTGCAAAAGCTGGTAGATTCGCTGACGGCAGCGTTGGCCGAAGCTTCGTTGACGTCGGAACAACAGGTGCGCCTCGCGCAAAATCTCGACGGGGTGTTCAACGCGAAAAGTTTTTCCGCCACAAATTTTGAAAAACTCATTTCCGATACGCAGGCGATTCTGGAAGTCGGTTCGGTGAAGCGCGCGACTGCGGTGGCAGTGGCGGCAGACTTGAAAGCAGTCGGCGCGGAAATTCGTCGCTGAAAAGCTATGAGTGTGCCGTTGCAAGTGAAGTGTCCGACCTGTCGTAAATTAGGCCCATGGTTCGAAGGGAAATATGGTCCGTTTTGTTCGCATCGTTGCAAGTTGGTGGACCTGGGCAAATGGTTTGCGGAAGAACACGCCGTCAGCACGCCGTTGCGACCCGAGCATCTGGAGGAATACGCGGACCTGCCTCCGGGCGAACATTTGGACAAACCGGATTCGCCGTAATGCTGGTTGGCGCTGACCAGCCTGCGGGAAAACAATGGCTATGAAACGGATTTTCATTTTATGCCTGATAACGCTGGCGTTCGCCATTTCGCTGCGCGCCCAGACCGGATCCAAACCCATGAATTCCACCAATCAAATTGAACTGGCTACGCTCGGTGGCGGCTGTTTCTGGTGCACTGAAGCGGTGTTTCAAATGCTGCCGGGAGTCAAATCTGTCACCAGTGGTTACGCGGGCGGGCACGTGGAGAATCCTACTTACAAACAGGTGTGCGAAGGTAACACCGGTCATGCGGAGGTAATCCAGATTGCTTTTGATCCCACGAAAGTTTCCTACGAAACCGTCCTCGAAACTTTTTGGGAAGCGCACGATCCAACGACGCTGAATCGGCAAGGGAACGATGTCGGAACGCAGTATCGTTCCACCATCATGTATCACAGCCCGGAGCAGAAAGTGGCGGCGGAAAAATCAAAAGCCGCCGCGCAGAAGAAGTTTGATCGTCCGATTGTGACGGAGATTGTGCCGCTGAAAAAATTTTATCCGGCGGAAGATTATCACCAGGACTATTACCGCCAGAATCCGCAAGCAGGCTATTGTCGGGTGGTGATCAAGCCCAAGGTGGAAAAGTTCGAGAAGAAATTTCAGGGTAAATCGGACAAATAAAAAACCCGCTCGCGTTTCCGCCAGCGGGTTAAATGATGCAGAGCCTTCTTACTTCTCGGCCAGGATCTTCGCGCGTTGGGTGTGATATTCCAGCGGCGTAATGGCATCGGCCCGATAGCGTCGCAGAAGTTCCGCCAGACGTTCTTCCTTTGAACCCACCAACGGTGCGGTCACTTTCGCCGTCGGAATCGTCGTTGGCGGCGGCGTGGTGGCGACCGGTGGCGTGACCGTTGCGGGTTTTGCCGCAGGAGTCGTTGTGGCAACGGATTTTTCCGGAGCAGCCGGAGCAGCGGGTTGTGTCGGCGTCGGTTTGACCGGCTTCACTACGACGGGCGTGGAGGTCGGTTGTTCCACAGCGAGTTGTTGGCGCAAAGCATCGCGCAAACGTGCCGCTTCTTTGTCATCATTGGTCTCCGGCACTTCGGAAAAAACAGTCTTAGAGGAAGATTTCACCGGTTTTGCAGTCGTGGTCGGTTGAGCCGCCGGAGCCGGGTCGGGTTGGCGCGGAACGGGGACAACCTGAGTTGTCGGCGGACGGGTCGCAGCCGGTTTAGCGGGAGCGGGTTGCGCCTGAGGCGGGGCAGGAGCAGGCGTGGCGGTCGCACTGTTCAACTGCTCCATCTGGCGGCGCAGCGCTTCGCGCATCTTTGCCTCGGCCTCCGTATCGGGGGCGGCGACGGTGCTTTGTGCTCCGGCAAGAACGGCAAGCACCGTCAGTACAACGTAAAATTTCGTGGTCTGCATGCGATGTTACTTACGGGAAATCGCGCCGCCGTGCAACAGCTTTCCCGGATGTCAAGCCGCCGAAATCCGCGCCAATCGCCGCCAAATCGGCGGAATAGGATACCACAAAATCGAGCGCAGCAGCACGTTACGAACTTGTGCCCGTGAGATTTTTACCCGTCGCGTGCCGTCCAACACGGGTTCGGCTCGCAGGCGGTCCAGGGTTTCCGCACCGATGAGAACGGGCCACGCGCAAGCAAGCCTCACACGCACCTGTCCAGCGGGCATGGCAGTTGTATAACGCCATCCGGCGGCCAGATGTGCGGTGGCCTGTTCCAGATAGCGATTGTAGAGAGGGCGAAAATTCGGTTCGGTGCTGATTTGCAGCAAATCAGCGGGAGCGAGGCCAGCCGGGCGCAATTGATCTAATGGAAAATAGCAGCGGCCCTTCCGCAGATCTGCCGGCACATCGCGCAGGATGTTCACGAGTTGCAACCCTTTGCCGAAACGGATTCCGTCGGCCAGAAATTTTGCGTCATTCAGGTGTGCGCGCGGAAACAGATTACGGCGACAAAGTTGCGTCCAGAATTTACCGACGCACCCGGCGACGCGATACGTGTAGTCATCAAGTTCGGCCTCGTTCTGAAGCGCAATGATGTTGTCTCCTGTCGCGGTGCCGAATCGCTGCAAATCCAGTTCTTGCCCGCTGGTGATTGTGTCGAGCACTTCTCGCACGAGCGCCAACTCATCGGCATCCAACTTCTTTAGCGCGGCCAAAGCTTCTTCCGAAGTTTCGAGTAGCGTGCGTTCGGCGGGTAATCCTTGGTGTCGCGCGAGTTCGCCGAAGTTAAGCGGGTCATTTGTTTTTCCGAGAATTCTTGCGCGTAGCTGTTGTAATGCATCGAGTCGCTGAGCTGTCGGGACAATTTCCGTGTCGGCAATCGTATCGGTCGTGCGCGCCAACAGATACGCCAGGCTGATAGGAAAACGCACGCGCGCCGGCAGCACGCGCAGGGTCAGGTAAAATGACCGCGACGTCTGTTTCAGCAATTCGTTCAGGCCGGGATGCGCCATCAACTTGCCTTGCTTTTGAGTCGGTGTGCGAAACTGCTGACGCGAACGACCGCTCGCTTGTGCACGCCGCGCGCAATCAATTCCTGACCGTCACGCGCTTCAATCTGAAAATCCACGAATCGTCCGGCGCTGCCGATGACTCGTGCTGTCGCCGTCACTGATGCGCCCACTGGCGTTGGGGCGAGATGGCGCAATTCAATTTCCACACCGACGCTGCGTTCGTCCGCTTCGAGAAACGGTGCGATGGTCTGACGCGCGGTGCGTTCGAGAATGCCGATGAGATTCGGCGTGCTGAGCACGGCCGGCATTCCGTCGGTGGCGAACTCGATACAAAGTTGTTCCGTGACGGTAAATTTCGTCTCTCCTGTTGTGCCGATGCGCGGAGCGGATTTCATTCTGTTGGCGCTCAGCGTAGCGATTGGGCGCGAAAACAGCAGCTCTTTTCATCTTTTGCGATACCGTGCGCGTGCACCGCAACACACGTAAGCTGCACAAATGAAACATTTACTTTCAGTCGCCAGCTTTTAGAGTTTTCCCTCGTTTTTGGGAATCCTTGAACCCTCATTTGAATTGAATTTATGGCCGCTGATACGTCCGTTGTAAAACCTGTCGAAGCACCTCCGTTGTCTCCGCTTAATCTCAAGTCGCGCCTCGCGCCGACACCAAAAGCCGCGCCGAAATATTCCGTGAAAGTGAAAAATGCGGCGGGCGAAGAAGTAGTTCTGGCCGACCCGCGCGCGACGCGTGCCTTGGTAGCGTTGATGGATGTGCACGCAGTGGTCGGCGGCGCCGCTTGTCACTGGGGTGGCCCGGCGGCATTTGCGGAAATGAACGCGGCGATTCACGGCATCATGTTCGCCACAAAGGGGCGCGAATGGTACGAGGCGTACAATTACGTCAATGATGCCGGTCACGCGGAGAATGGCATTTATGCGTTGCGCGCGTTGTACGGCTTCGATGGCATGACGTTCGACACGCTGAAAGGTTTTCGCAGCATCGCCAGCAAACTGACGGGGCACGGTGAATCGCATCTCAACCCCGAAGGCGTACTCGTGAGCAACGGTCCGCTCGGGTCGTCGTTGCCGCAGGCACAAGGACTCGCCATCGCGGACAAAGTGGCGAAGCGCGATCGCGTGACAATCTGCGTGGTGTCCGATGGTGCGAGCATGGAAGGCGAAGCCAAGGAAGCGTTCGCGGCGATTCCCGGTCTCGCGGCGAAAGATCGCGTGAATCCGTTTGTGCTGCTGATTTCCGACAATGACACGAAGCTCTCGGGTCGCATCACGAAAGATTCGTTCAGTATGCAGCCGTCGTTTGCCGCAATGCCTGCGCTCGGCTGGAACGTCATCAATGTTCCCAACGGCAATAATTTGCAGGAGGTTTATCTCGCGATTGAAAAGGCCATTGCCACCGCAAAAGCCAACCCGAAGCAGCCGGTTTGTGTCTTGTGTAAAACCGTCAAAGGTTACGGCATCAAAGCCACCGAGGAAAATTCGGCGGGCGGTCACGGTTTTCCGCTCGCGAACGGCGAGAAGATCGTGGATTGGATGACGGAACTGTTCCAAGGCGACACCGTTCCGGATGAATTGATGAATTGGGCGAAGTCGCTCCGGGCGGATTGGGAAAAGAAGGAAGCCGACAAGAAAGCTAAAGCTGAAGCTGCGGCCAAAGCCGGGACGCCCGCGCCGGTGAAACCGAAAACGGACAAAGTGCAGGCCGGTCTCGCTCGCGCGGCGGTGAAAGCGGCACAGGAAGGTTTGCCGGTTTATTCGATTTCCTCCGACGTGCAAGGCTCAACCGGCATCAGCTTGTTCCAGAAAAGTTTTCCGGATCGCTACGTGGAAGTCGGCATTGCCGAAGCGAACATGGTCAGCGTGGGCGCCGGGTTTTCGAAAGCCGGGTTCATTCCGGTCGTGGATACGTTCGGACAATTCGGCGTCACCAAAGGTAATCTGCCGCTCACGATGGCGGCGTTATCGCAAGCGCCGGTCATCGCGATGTTCTCGCACGTCGGTTTTCAGGACGCAGCCGACGGCGCATCGCATCAGGCAACGACGTATTTCGCCGCGACGTGTGCGATTCCGCATACGGTTGTGATTGCTCCGAGTTGTGCGGACGAAGCGGAATCCTTGATGTATCAGGCGATCAAGCAATTTGCTGCCGATCGCGCTGCTGGCAAAGACGGTAACAGCTACATCTTCTTCGTCGGTCGCGAAAATTATCCGCTCACATGGATCGAAGGCGCGAAGTATCCGTGGGGTAAAGCGCAGGTGTTGTCGCAAGGCAACGACGTGGTGCTGATCGGTTGCGGCGTGCTGGTGAACAAGGCCATCGAAGCAGGCAAATTACTCGCGGCGAAAGGCGTCAAAGCCACTGTGATTAACAATCCGTTCATCAATCAGGTGGACATCGATACCATCGGTGCGGCGGTGAAAGCGGCGAATGGCAAAGTCGTCACGATTGAAGATCATCAGGTAATCGGCGGCATGGGCGCGCAAGTGTCACACGCACTTGCGACGGCTGGAATCGCGCACACGATGAAGTCGCTGGGCATTCAGAATGAATTCGGTCAGTCCGCTTATCTCGCGGAGCAACTTTACGAGAAGCACGGCCTGACGGCGCCGAAGATGGCGGAAGCCGCGCTGGCGTTATTGGGTAAGTAAACCGGCAATACTTTCACTCCCCGCGCTTCCACCGAGGCGTGGGGATTTTTATTTCGCAGCGAACGGCGGATTCAGTCTGTATAAATCCAGCCTTTGCCCGGCACGTATTCGCGGCTGCCGGAGTGGCTGGATTTGCAACCGCTGACCGCCATGGCGAGGGTTGCCATCAGGATAAGCACGACAATTTTTCTCATGGGGAAACTTTAAACGCGTTTGTCATGGCGGCAAGTCTGGTGCATGTTTTTCCGCGACACGAGCCATGCCCGGGAACGCCAAGTATCTCAAAGGCCAGTTGTTGTTGGACAGCGGCGAGCTGACCGGTTCGTTCTTTCAACGCACCGTGCTCCTCATTTGCCAGCATGATGCCGAAGGCGCTTTCGGACTGGTGCTGAATCGCGCGACCGGCAGCAAGGCGGGCGATATGATCGTCGCGGATCTGCCAGACGTAATCAAAGAGCAGCAGTTATTTGTCGGCGGTCCGGTGCAACCCACGGCGCTGAGTTTTCTCCACACGGACAGTTTTCTTCCCGATGCCACGGTGATGCCGAATCTGAGTATGGGGCACTCGCTCGACACGTTGTTGGAGATTGGCGAATCCTTTTCGCCAACGCGAAAAATCAAGCTCTTCGCGGGTTACGCCGGCTGGAGTCCGGGACAGTTGGAAAGTGAGATGGAACGCAAAGCCTGGCTGACCTATCCAGCGTCGCTCGATCTCATCTTTGATACGCCGCCGGAAAAACTCTGGCAGACGGTGTTACGCAGCAAAGGCGGTTGGAAAAATCGCATCCTGGCGCAATCGCCGGAAGACTTGTCTTGGAACTGACCGAAGCGCGCGTCAGTTTGCGCCGGCGATCGGCGTGACAATTTTCGCCGCAAACTCCCTCGCGTCAGCTCGCACTTGAAGAACATTTCCGACAGCGTTGGATTCCCGTCGCACGTAACCGAGCGCAACTCCGCATTTCAATTCCGGTGAAAAGGCTACGCTTGTGAGGTGGCCGACTTCCTTACCGTCGTGAAACAATTTGTCGCCGCGCTTTGGCAGGTTCTGCACATCGGTGGAGATGTGGAGCGCGCGCAATTCACGATTCACATGCCCCATGCTGTGGATACGATTGAGCACTTCCTGACCGATGTAGCAACCTTTGCTGTAGCTGATGGCGCGGTTTTCGATGCCGCATTCGCTCGCGAGATGGGATTCATCCATGTCCACACCGAATCGCGGAATTCCCGCTTCAATGCGTGCGATTTCGAACGCGTCCCAACCACACGCCGATCCGCCAACCGATTTAACTGCCGTCAGGAGTTCGTTCACCGCCGTTTCTAATGCCGCGTTGGGAACGAAAATGTCATAGCCCACGCTGCCGACTCGCGCGTGATTCGCCACATACCAATCGCCCGTAGTTGCATCTGCAATCGACACAATTGTGAGCGGCTTATCCGGCAAGCGGTCAAACCGTCCGATGCTTTGCAAGACCACTGCCGCCTTCGGACCTTGCACGCTCAACAATCCGTAATGCGGTGCAACGTCCACGACCTGCACATCGTCCGCGACGATGTATTTGTTCAGTCGCTCGCTCACCAGTGCGGTTAAGCCGGATTCGAAATCCAACAGCAGTTCCTCCTGAAGATTGAAGATGTTGAGGTCGCTCTGCATTTTGCCTTTGGCGGTCGTCAGCGCCGCGTAGCAACCTTCGCCGCCGCGCAACCGTTTCACGTCGTTCGTGACCTGGCCGTGAAGAAAGCGAATGCGGTCTGCGCCGATGAGACACACGCGACTGCGAAAGCTGAAATCGAGCAGGCCGACCGATTGTTTCAAGGCGGCATACTCTGCTGTTGCGTCGCCATAATGAACCACAACCTCCTGACCGTTGACGGATTGGAACGTCGCAGATTGCGCGTGATGAAATTCGTGTAGCGTCAATGACACAGATTCGCTCACAGGTACTTTATTTCAACCGACGACGCGCATTTGCACGGCATCAATGATTTGGTCGCCGGACAAAATCGAGCCGATGATTACCGCCGTCTGGCCTTTTTTGAGCTGACCTTGTTCAATCATGAGGCGCAGGGCAGTTTCGATGGTGTTTTGCGGATTGATCAAATCAAACGGAATCACCATGGGAATTACGCCCCAACTCAGCGTGAGACCTCGCGCTACGGCGTCGCGAGCGCACAGGCCGTAAACCTTGGAATGATGCGGGCGCAACCAGCCGGCATACCGCGCCATGCTGCCGTGACGCGTGAACACCAGAATCGCATCCGCTTTCAGTTCGTTCGCCATCACGACCGCGCTTTTGACGACTTTCTGGCGCGTTTGCGTGAGTTCGGCCTGATCGTAAAAATTCGCGCCGCCGCTGCGTTCGATGCGTTGTGCGATCCGATTGAACACCTCGATACATTTCAACGGATACTTGCCCACGGTCGTTTCGCCGCTGAGCATGATGGCGTCTGCCTGTTCATAAACGGCGTTGGCCACGTCCGTTACTTCCGCGCGAGTGGGCATCGGCGAATCAATCATGCTTTCGAGCATGTGCGTGGCGACAATGACCGGTTTGCCGACGCGCAAACAGGTTTTCACAATGCGTCGCTGGACGATGGGTAATTCTTCGTAAGGAATTTCAATTCCCAGATCGCCGCGCGCCACCATGATGCCGTCTGCTTCGCTGACGATGGCTTCGAGATTTTTCACCGCTTCCTGATCTTCGATTTTAGCGACCACGAGCGGCCGATGCTTGGCATCGTTGAAAAGTTCTTTCAACTGGAGCAGATCGCGAGCTTCGCGCACGAATGACAACGCGATGAAATCCACTTCCAATTCCAGCCCCAGTTTCACGTCATCAATGTCTTTGGCGGTAAGTGCCGGGAGGCTGACTTTCACGCCGGGCAGATTGATATGGCGACGACTGCCAAGGGTGCCGGCGGTGAGAACTTCGCAACCGACGCGATTGCCGGACTTGGAAAGCACCTTCATTTCAATCGCGCCATTGTCCACGAGGACAACGTCGCCCACGTTGATGTCGTTGATGAAGTTGGCGTAATTCACGTCCACGGAGTGTTCTTCTTCGCTGCGTTCGCCGCGTACGGTGAGCGTGAACTTCTGGCCCGGCTTCAGATCCATCGGTACGGAAAGGTCGCCGGTGCGAATCGCCGGTCCTTGCGTATCCATGAGAATGCCGATGTGTTTTTGTCGTTGCGCCGAATTTTGTCGAATCGCCGCAACCACACCGCGCACCCAGTCGTGCGGCGCATGGGACATGTTCAACCGGAAGATGTTTACGCCCGCGTCGATCAACGAACCAATCATTTCAGGGGAACTGGTGGCAGGACCGAGCGTAGCTACAATTTTGGTTTTTCTCATGAATTTGGTGTCGGGACTGAGGTCGCCCGCGTGGTGATTTGCGGAATCCGGGCGCGTCGCACAAGTAAATTCAAACCTGATAATTGCCGTCGCTGTTTCATCGCTTGGTGCGGACCGGCTAAAAACCCAATGCAGACGCAACGATGTGCTTTATGGTGGCAATAAATCGAGCCGCTGCATCTCCGCCCGATATCCGCAGCGAAAATCAGGGTAGATAAGCTGAAAATCAAGTTCCGCGCGCAGTTTGCGATTCGTCACTCGTTTATTGGTCAACCCGCGTTTCCGCGGCGCGGCTTCCGCTTCAGAGATAACCGGCGGCAGGGGCCGCTTCAGCGTTGCGGCCAGCCACTCAAAAAAGTCCAACTGCCGCACGGGTTCGTTATCTGCGACATTGTAAATTTCACCGGCGCGTCCGCGTTCCAAAGTCGTAATGATTGCCCGAACGAGATCATCACGATGAATCATATTCAAGAATCGCGCGCCAGCTCCCTCAATGCGCGCTTCACCGCGCAGAAATTGTTTCAGCAGATAACCACGGTCCGGACCGTAGATGCCGGCGACGCGGAGAACGCTCGCGGCAAAATTTTTCTCGCGCCCTGCCGTCAGCAACAGTTTTTCCGTTTCAACCAGAACTTGAGCTGTTTCGGTGACAGGCTCGGCGGGGCTGGTTTCGTCCACCAGCGAACCATCGTTCTGTCCATAAACGCCCGTGCTGCTGGTGTAAACTATGCGAGGAAATTTTCCATCACTACTTCGCTTGGGGGTGAGCCACGCGATGAGGTTCTGCATTCCTTCGAAATAGAGCCGTCGGTAATTCGTGACGTCTCCGCCTCCGGAAGCGACGCAGTTAACGACCCAGTCAAAGTCGCGTGGCAAATTCTGAAGTGAATCGGGTTGAGTTAAATCCGCGTGAAGCGGAGTAACGCCAGCGGCTTTGAGTTGGGCGTCAGCGGTGGCTGAGCGGCGTAAGCCGAATACCTCATGTCGATGGCGCGCCAATTCCAGCGCCAGCGGCAGACCGACGTAACCACATCCGACCACCAGCGCGCGCATGGTCAATCCTTCGTAATGGCGCGCAACTCTGCTTCGAGTTGTTGGCGGAATTGTTCGCGCTCGGTTTCTGAGGCTTCGCGCGGCACGCGAACGACTTTACCGGTCACAATGTCGCAGCGCGTAAACGGCAACGGGATTTGAAAGCGATCCCAGCTCTTGAGCTTAATTTTCCAGCGCAGGTGATATGACACCGGCACGATGGTGAGACCGGTCAGTTGCGCGGTGGCAATGACCCCGTCGCGTACTGTGTAGCACGGACCGCGCGGTCCGTCCGGCGTAATCGCGAGATCGAAACCGCGCTCGCCCCAGGTGACGAGTTCACGCAACGCCTGCGCGCCGCGTCGCGACGAAGAACCGCGCACGGGTTCAACGTTAAACAATTCCAGAATGCGCGCGAGTAATCCGCCGTCTTTGCTGGCGCTGACGAGACCGGCGAGTTTGCGCTCCGGCTGATACCGACGCACAAACTTTTCATACAACATGAGCGCAAGGCCGAGGCGATTGTGCCACGTCGCGAAAATGATGGTTTCTTTGGGCGCGCCGCCGAAAAAGCCGGAACGATCATCGAGGCGATAACGAATCGTGGCGCCGATGCTGCGAACGATCAGCCAGACCAGCCGTGCGACGATGCGTTGATGCCATTTGGCACGATGCGGAATGACCACGCCGGATTTCGGTTTGGCCGTCGGACGAGCGGTGGAATCATTCACGCTGGCGGCAGCGGTGTTGATGGACGAATCGCTATGCAAGGGTGATGGAGTTTGCTCGGGCGCGGCCATTTTCATCCCTTTTTCAATGCGGCCCGCACCAATTCTTCCACGCTCGCTGTGTCGCCTAGCATCGCTTGCGCGGCCCGAACGGATTCGTGTGCTTCCGGTTGCTTGAAGCCTAGCGCCATTAACGCGAGCACGGCGTCGTTCACTTTTTGATCGGACGTCGATAATGTGCGCGCCGCACTTGATGCCTCCCATGCGCCCGCTTCGCCGATTTTATCGCGCAATTCTACAACGATGCGCTCAGCGGTTTTTTTTCCTACGCCAGAAATCTGCGAGAGCGATTTAACATCGCCGTTGGCTACCGCGCCGCGGAAGGCCACCGGATTCATCCCGCTCAAAACATTCAGCGCAATCTTCGGTCCGATGCCGCTCACAGTGTTGATCAGCAAACGGAACAACTCTCGCTCCGCTGCCGTCATAAAACCGTAGAGCACATGCGCGTCTTCGCGTACCGCGAGATGCGTGAGTAATTTCACCTCGCCGCCCGGTTGTGGGAGTTTGTCGAAGGACGACAACGGAATCAGCACGTCGTAACCGACGCCATTGACATCGACCGTTACTTGCGTCGGCAACGCGTCCACCAATTTACCGTGAAGAAACGAAATCATATTAGTTGCCGCGTCGTTAAATCGTCTTTTGCTTCGTCAGGCTGAAGCGGCTGCGTTCAAAATTCTGCGCCTGAGCCAATGCGAGCGCCAGCGCATCGGCAGCGTCGGCCGCCGGTAATTCCGGCAAGCGCAACATTCGTTGCACCATTTTCGCCACCGCCAGTTTTTGCGCCGCGCCGTAACCGACAATCGCCTGTTTCACTTTGCGGGGCGCGATTTCGTAAATGTCCAAACCCGCTTCGCCTAACACCGCCAATGCCGCGCCACGCGCTTCCCCCATCACGATGGCGGTTTTCAGATTCTGGGCAAAGAAAAGACCCTCCACCGCGCAGATGGTCGGTTGGAATTGACGCACCACATCACGCAACGTTTGGGCGATATGCGCTAAGCAACGTGAGTGTGGCCAGTCCTTGGGACAGGAAATCGTTCCATGCGCGCGGGCGACCAGGTCCGGCTTGGTCACTTCAATGACGCCGAAACCCGTGCCGCGGAGCGACGGATCAAGACCGAGAATCACGCGGTGGGTGGCAAGTCGCGATGCTGCAGCGGAGGCTGGCGCGGGCGTGGCGGAGCGCGATTTGCGCCCGTTCACGCGCGCGGACATTTCATTGAATTGCTGCAGGGTGATACCCACTCCGGCACTGTGCCAACGAAGCTTCGCGCGCAAAAGGAGAAAACCGCTTTAGCTACCTAAGGTTTTGTAAAATTACGTGGAAGCGGTTTCAAAATTCGTAGCCGCCGAGGTAACGAGGCGGATGCGTGGGTGAAGTTCGGGAGTTTCCGCCTCCTTACGTTAGCGGCTACAGCAGGGCAGAATTTTGAAACTCGTTAGAGCCAATCCAGTTTCCCGATGAAATCCGTGGCCATTTCGGCGACTGCTTCGGACTTGATGGGAATGTATTTGCCGGTGGCTTCGACGAGTTTTGCGCCGGCGAGAGATTGGACTTCGCCTTTCGCATCGAGGATGCGGTTTTTGCGATTGGTCACCAGTTTGCTGGTCACGATGACTTCCTGACCGGGAGACAACGGCTGGAGATATCGCACGGTCAATTCAGCGCAGTAGGCGAACCGTTGTGTCGCCACTGCGCACGCCCAGACCATGATCTCGTCCAGCACAGTTGCGGTGACGCCGCCATGCACAACGCCTTTGAAACCGATGTGTTCCGGTCGCGGCGTAAAGCGGGTTGTCACCACGTTGCCGTCAGTTTGAAAGCGAAGCTTGAGACCGTGCGGATTCGATTCGCCACAGACAAAGCAAGAGTGCGTATGCGGTAACTCCTTCATGCGTACGAACAAAATTTATCGGCCTGCTTTCGCGCCAATTTTTTCGAGAAACGGTTCGATGGAGCGCGGGCGGCCTAAAAATTTCTCAATGCTTTCGTTCACATCGCGAGAATCGCCGGGCGCATAAATTTCTTGGCGCATCCGCAAACCGACTTTCACATCGAAGTAACCATCCGGCGACTGTTCAAACACCGTGGCCAGATCGGCCGCGATGGCGTCCGCCCACGCGTAACCGTAATAACCGGCGTCGTAACCGCTGAAGTGACCGAAGTAGCAGAGGAAGGCCGTTCCTTCCGGCAGCGGCAAAAACGTTTCGCTCAATACGCGCTGAGAAAGCGGCAACGCCTGATTTGCATTGGCATCAGTGATGGTGGTGTGCAAAAGCAGGTCCATCAGGCCGAAGGAAATTTGCCGGCGATAATGACAGCCGTAGATGGCGTATTTCGAGGCTTTGAGTTGATCGAGAATTTCCGGCGGAATTTTCTTGGAAGGATCGCGATAATCCGCAGCAAAGCTGTCCAACACTGCTTTATCCCACACCCAGTTCTCTAACATCTGCGACGGCGCTTCGACGAAATCGCGCGGCACACTCGTGCCGGAAAAGCGCGCGTGATGGGCGCGCGTCAACAGGCCGTGCATCGCATGACCGAATTCGTGAAACAAGGTTTCAACGGAATCATGATCCAGTAGCGAAGGTTTGTCCGCTGTTGGTGGGGTGAAATTGCACACGAGCGCGACCACCGGACGTTGATACGTTCCATCGGCGAGGCGTTTGCCATCAATCAACGGAAACATGGCGAAGTGATGGTATTTTCCTTCGCGCGGGAACAGGTCGAGATAGAAAAAGCCGAGCGGCTCGGAAGTTTTGGCGTCGCTCACGGCCCACAATTGCAGATCGTCCACCCATTTGAATGGCGCTGTAACGCGCTCAAACTTCAGTCCGAAGATGCGCTGATAAATGGCGAACATGCCGTTCAACGTGCGGTCGAGCGGAAAGAAATTGCGCAACTGCTCGCTGTCCACGTTGTATTTGGTTTTCTTGAGTTGCTCGGCGTAATAGCGCCAATCCCAGATGTGGATCTTTGCGTTGGGATCGCCGGTTTCGGCAACTTTGAGTTTTCGAAACTCCTCGAGTTCGGCCTCCATCTTCGGTTGCAATCCGTCCCGCAGCCGTTCCTCAAAATCAATCGCTGTCGCGCCATTCTTCGCCATCTTCACTTCCAACTGATAATCCGCCCAATTCGCATAACCGAGTTTGGTCGCAATCTGATGACGCAACGCGAGCATCTTCTCGACGAGCGGCGTGTTTGCTTCTTTGGCGAGGGTATCGTGTTCCAGCAGGCAACGCTGCCGCACCGCTTCGCTCTTCACATGTTCCAGCACGGCGAGATATTGCCAGGTGACGTTCAGTTGAATGCTGTATTCGTCGTCGCCGACTTTGACGCCGGGCGCGGTCAATAAACTCTCCGGCGCTCCGTCAAGCTCAGCGCGAGTGAACGAAATGCGCTTTTGCGCTTTGGTGATATTGCTGTCGAAATCGGTGCTGACGGCGGAAAGTTCTTTGCGCAGCTTTTCCACTTCGTCGCGTTGCGGTTTCGGCAAACTGAGGCCAGCGCGGCGATAATCGCGCAGCATTTCTTCCAATAACTTCGCGTCTTCACCCGTCAACTTCGGATTCGTATCGGCGAATGCTTTGACGGCGCGATACACGTCTTCGCGATACTCCAGACTGACGGCCCATTCCTGCAATCGCTTCACGGCTTCCGTTGCTGCGTCGCGCAAGGCGGCGTCGGGACTGGTTTCCTTGATGAGATATATGCGATTGAACGCGAGGCTGACTTGCGCGCCATTGTCATCCAGCGCGCGAATGGTGTTGGCGAAAGTCACCTGATTCGGTTGCAACGCGCCGATGCGATCCAACGCGGCATTGGCCTCGGCCATCGTTTTGTCAGCCGTGGCCGCGATTTCTGCCGGTGTCGTTTCAAACACCGGTAGCGCGAGGCGATTTTTGAACTCCGTTCCGGCCCGCTGAAAATCAGCGAGAGATTTCTCGGGCGCGGCGGAGGGTTCAATGGAACGAGAAGAATATTCAGTAGGGGTGGAGCAGGAGGCAACCATAAGAGCAACGAGGACAGACCAGCAAATGCGTTGACCGTACATAGGCCGCACACTAGCTGCGCCGCCCATGGCCAGCAAGCCATTTGGACTTGTTGTTCTTCGCCTTGGATGACTGAGGACGGCCACAAGAACGAGGCAAAACGGTTCTTCACCCACATGCTTGTGCGGCGGGCGACTAAAACTCCAAACGTGACAGCGTCCGCGCAACTTCCGACACTGCGGCGTCGCGCGCTGATGCCATTACTCGAAATCAAAAATCTGCAACTCGACTTTGTCACCGCCGAAGGTCGCGCCCGGGCCGTGGACGGCGTATCACTCTCGCTCGAAGCGGGTGAAACGGTTTGTCTCGTCGGAGAAAGCGGCTGCGGCAAAAGCGTGACCGCGCAATCTATCGCCCGATTGGTCCCGACTCCGCCCGCAGATTATGTTGGTGGCGAGATTTTGTTGAACGGTCGCGATGTTTTGAAAATGTCGCCGAAGGAACTGCAGTCCATTCGCGGCGGCGTAGTGAGTTACATTTTTCAAGAGCCGGGCGCGTCGCTGAATCCGGTCTTCCGCGTCGGCGCGCAAATCAAAGAAGCGTTGAAGCTGCATCAACCGCACAAAGCCACCGATGCCGAAGTGATTCGCCTGTTGAAACTGGTGGGCATTCCGGCGCCGCAAGCGCGACTGAAAAATTATCCGTATGAAATGTCCGGCGGGATGTTGCAACGCGTCATGATTGCGATGGCGTTGGCGAGTGAACCGAAATTACTGGTGGCTGATGAACCGACTACTGCGCTCGATGTGACGATTCAGGCACAAATCATGGATTTGTTGCGCGACCTCAAGCAGCGCCTCGGCATGGCAATTTTGTTGATTACGCACAATCTTGGCATCGTCGGCGACATCGCGGATCGCGTTGCGGTGATGTATGCGGGACAGATTGTGGAACTCGCACCGGCGCGCGATTTGCTGAAACGGCCACGGCATCCCTACACGCAGGCATTGATGGCGAGCGTGCCGCGATTAAGCGGAGATGCGAAACGCTTGAATGCCATTCCTGGTAACGTGCCGCGTATCGGCCAATTTCCTCCCGGCTGCCGATTCGCGCCACGCTGTGCGCGAGCGATTGAGTCGTGTAAAGCGACCGCGCCCGCATTGTTGGAAGTGGAATCGCGGCGCTGGGTGCGATGTCCGCTTTGGAATGACGCTCGGGCTTCGTCGGCAGCAGTTGCGGAAGCGGAGCGGCGCTGAATTTAATTCGCTTGCGATTGCTTGCGCGCCTGTTCGTTTTTCGCGCGCTGTTCAGCAAAAAACGTTTGTAACAACGTGCGACATTCTTCTTCGCGCACACCGCGCGTAACGTCGCAGCGATGATTCAACGTCGGAAATTGCAACAGATTCATCGCACCTCCTGCGGCGCCGGCTTTGGGATCGCCGACGCCGAAGACCACCCGTTTGAATCGCACATGGACGATTGCGCCCGCGCACATGGGGCAAGGTTCTTTGGTGACGTAGAGCGTGCAATCGTTCAATCGCCAATCGCCTACCGCTTCTTCGGCCTGTGTGATGGCGATCATTTCTGCGTGCGCGGTGGCGTCTTTGAGCAGTTCAACCTGATTGAACGCTCGCGCGATGATGCGGCTCTCGCGCACGACCACAGCGCCGATGGGAACTTCCTCCGCTTCGTAGGCTCGCATGGCCTGTCGCAGCGCTTCGCCCATGAAATAGTGATCGCTTTGCAGATCAATGATCGGCTCGTCCATGATTTGAGGCTAAATGCGAGGCTCGCCGGGCGATAGAAAAAATCTGCCTAAAGCACGGCGCGAAGATTTGCATTGCTGTGGTCGAGAGCGGTCGGTTTCCTGAGCGAAATGAAAATTGCGGTCGTCGGTTGTGGCGCGGTGGGAAGTTATTACGGCGCGATGTTGAGTCGCGACGGGCAGGACGTGCATTTCCTGTTGCGGTCGGATTACGAAGCGGTGCGGCGCAATGGCGTGAGCATCCGCAGTCCGAAAGGCGATTTCAACGCTCGTCCGCATGCGGCGCGAACGCCGGAGGAAATCGGTCCGTGCGATCTCGTGTTGATCGGACTGAAAACGACCGCGAACGATCAGTTTGCAAAATTTCTGCCGCCGTTGGTCGGAAAACACACGGCCGTGTTGACGTTGCAAAACGGCCTCGGGAATGAAGAGGCGTTGGCAGAGCTTTTTCCGGTGGAACAAATCCTCGGTGGATTATGTTTCGTGTGTTTGAACCGCATTGCGCCCGGGGTGATTCAACATCTCGATCACGGGATGATTATGCTCGGGGAGTTTCAGCGTTGGCCCGAACCGCGCACGCACGATATCGCCAGCATGTTTCGACACGCAGGGGTGGTTTGCAAAGTGGCTGACAATCTGGCGCGGGCGCATTGGGAAAAACTGGTTTGGAATATCCCGTTCAATGGCCTGGGGGTTGCCAGTGCAGCGGGATATGACGCGTTGTTATCGCCTGAAAAAGCGTCGTCAGCGCGCGAAAAATGTCTGACGACGGATCGCCTGCTTGATAGTGGCAAATGGGAAGCGTTGGTGCGGGAGCTGATGAACGAAGTGATCGGAGCAGCAAATGCGTTGGGGCACGGATTGGACGTGGCGTTAGCGGATAAAATGATTGAGCGCACGCGGACGATGGGCGCTTACAAAGCTTCAACGGTTCTGGATTTTGAATTCGGCCGCCCGCTGGAGTTGGAAAGTTTGTTTTTCACACCACTACGCCAGGCACAAGCGGCGGGTGTAGCAGTGCCGCGATTGAGCGCGCTCAGCGAGGTGTTGCGACAATTGAATCAATCCTGCAACGCCTGACGGCAGAGCTGAATTTTCAACAAAGCAGTTCGAAAATTTCGATTGGTTTTCGCGATCGCGATCTTTCTTCGACGATTCTTAAAACACTCCTGACATAGGGTTGTCAGTGGGCGGTTTTAAAGTCGTGCACATGAAAGTTGAACGTCGTGATTGGCGGCAATTGAGGCGAGCGCGCGGTTGTCGAGTTGGGTGGTTGCGTCGTGGCCGTCGAACAAAGTCCCGCCTGGTAGTCGGATGAAAATTTTTTAGAAAATTACCATTTCGTGTCCCAAATGAGCGGTTCGGTTCGTTGTAAAGTTGGCGGCGCGATGCGGTCGCGTCGCAAAATGACACTTATGAGATGAATTGAGCAGGGCAAAATAATTGTCCGATTTGCGAAACCTCAGTCGTCGTATTATCAAACAACAACCGACAAACACAATGAGCGCTACAAATAACAACGGATACATGCTGATTTTTCGAGGCACTGACTGGTACAAAGGTCTTTCGCCGGAACAAATGCAACAGGTCGCCGACAACTGGATGGCGTGGTTCAATCGCCTGAAAAACGAAGGCACGGCCATCGCCGGCAATCCGCTCGAGCCAGCGGGGAAAATTGTCGGAAAGAATCGCGTCGTTTCAGACGGGCCGTTCGTGGAATCGAAAGAAACAATTGGCGGTTATTTTCTACTGAAGGTGAACACGCTCGATGCCGCCGTGCAGATTGCGCAGGAATGTCCGGGTTTGCCGTATGGCATTCGCGTCGAAGTGCGGCCGGTGGCCGCAGAATGTCCGCTGGTGCAGGAAGTCGCCGAAAGAGCCCAACTGGCATCGGCATAAATTATCGCTCAATACTCAACCCAACTCAAACTGATTATGGCTACCTACATTGACGGATTTGTAATTCCCATTCCGAAAAAGAACATCGCCGCGTACACGCGTATCGCGAAGAAGGCGAGCAAGATTTGGAAAGAACACGGCGCGTTGGATTACAAAGAATGCGTCGGTGACGACCTCAACGTGAAGATGGTGACGCCGTTTCCGAAGGGCATTAAAAGCAAACCCAATGAGACGATTGTGTTTGCCTACATCGTTTATAAGTCGCGTAAGCATCGCGATCAGGTGAATGCGAAAGTGATGAAAGATCCGCGCATCAATGAAATGTGTGATCCGAAGGATATGCCGTTTGATTGCAAACGAATGATGTACGGCGGATTTAAGGCCATTGTGGAAATCTGAATTTAAAACTGAAAAAACGCGACGAAATCGCGAGATGGCAAACAATTCCTCGCTTCATTCGTCGCAACAATAATCCAACCACAATCAACTGACCCCAATATGAGTTCGACCCCGAAACCTGTTGTTCAGGCTTACCTGTGTTTTAACGGCAATTGCGAAGAAGCCGTTGAGTTTTATCGCCAGGCACTCGGCGCGGAAGTGGAAACGCTGATGCGCTTCAAAGACAGTCCGGAAGCGCCGCCGCCCGGACAGCTCGCGCCCGGTTATGAAAATAAAGTGATGCACACCAGTTTCCGCATCGGCCAGACGACGGTGATGGCATCCGACGGCTGTGGCACGGAGCCGACGAAGTTTCAGGGTTTTTCGCTGACGTTGGCGGTATTCACGGAAGCGGATGCGGACCGGTATTTTAACGCGTTGGCTGTTGGCGGCAAAGTTGTGATGCCGTTGAACAAAACGTTTTGGTCGCCGCGCTTCGGTATGCTGGAAGATAAATTTGGCGTCGGCTGGATGATTAACGTCGTTCCGCCAGAACAAAAATAATCATCTCTTCCATGACGACTAAAGCACAAGCCGCAGGAAAAGTAGCGAGTATCGTCGGTTGGATTCTGACGATTCTGCCGGTCGCGTTACTGCTCATGAGTGCGGCGATGAAGTTCGCCAAGCCGGCATCAGCGGTCGAAGGATTCGAACACCTGGGATTGGCTGAGAAATACGCCATGGGACTCGGCATCACGGAATTGATCTGCACGGTGCTGTTTGTGATTCCGCGCACTGCAGTGTTGGGCGCCATTCTGCTGACGGGCTATCTCGGCGGAGCGACGTTCGCGCATCTGCGCGTTGGCGATCCATTCATTATGCCGGTGCTGATTGGCGTGGTGATCTGGGCAGCGCTTTTTCTTCGCGACTCACGCTTGCGAGCTTTGATTCCGTTACGCCGTTGAGGTTATGAAAAAACTGACGACCTGTTTGTGGTTTGACGGCAACGCCGAAGCGGCGGTGAAGTTTTACAAATCCGTCTTCAAGAAGATGAAAGTTGGCAAGGTGGCGCGATACGATGCTGCCACAGCCAAAGCGACGGGACAAAAGGCCGGCTCGGTGATGACGATTGAGTTCGAGATCGAGGGACAACCTTTTGTCGCGTTGAACGGCGGCTGCGACTTTCGGTTTAACGAATCCATTTCTTTCATGGTGAACTGCAAGACGCAGGCAGAACTGGATTATTACTGGAAGAAACTGAGCGCGGGCGGAGAGGAGATTCAGTGTGGTTGGCTGAAAGACCGATTCGGGGTTTGCTGGCAAATCGTGCCGGCGGACTGGCGCAAGTGGGTCACCGGTAAAAATCCCGTGAAGAGGCAACGTTACATGACTGCGATGATGCAAATGGTGAAGCTGGACATTAAGGCGCTGAAATTGGCGGCCGAGGGGAAATAACCACGGAACTGGGCCAAAAGGCCCATTGAGATAAAGGTAGATTCCTGAAATAATTTTTGTTGACTAAACGGTCTAGTTCGTCGAGGCTCAACCTGACCTTGCCGGTGGCAGGGGTAGTAAAAGAGCCAAGATTGAATCATGGGCCGAGTAAGTGATGCCAAAGAAAGATTGATGACCAGCCTGACCGAGTTGATCTGGACGGGCTCGTTTGGCAGCACGACGATTGACCAGATTTGTGAGCGCGCGGGGGTGAAGAAAGGTTCGTTTTACCACTTCTTCGAGTCCAAAGCTGCGCTGGCGGAGGAAGCGGTGCGGACGGAATGGGAAAAGCATCGGGTAAACCTGGATGCAATCTTTTCTCCGGCGGTGCCGCCGTTGGAACGGATTCACCGGTATTGCGAGTTTGAGTATCGCGAACAGGTGAAGATCAAGCAGGAGCACGGGCATGTGCTGGGTTGTCCGCTCTGCACGCTGGGATCGGAAATTTCGACGCTGGAGACCCGTTTGCGTCGGATGGTGGACGAGATTATGGACCAGTCGCGGCGATATTTTGAAACGACGATCCGCGACGCGCATGCGGCGAAATTGATTTACGCACCGGATGCGGTGCTGAAGTCCAAAGCGGTTTATGCGTATGTGGAAGGATTGCTGACGCAAGCGCGGATTAAGGACGATGTAGAGATTTTGAAAGAAATGGAACGCGGCATTCTGGATATTCTGGGAGTGAACACTCCTGTGGCTGCCGCCTGAAAATTTTTTTGCCCGGAAACTTGTCTAGTTAGTCAACTATTGTCTGCAACCATGAATCGTGGTGCGAAATCAAAACGGCTGTGTCGGTTGCCTGTTGCGAGTCGGTAATGGATTCGTGCCGCGATTGTCCCCTGAACCCCTGAAACCTCGACATTGAACTATGAAAACGAATTCGGAGTCGTCACGTCAGAATGAAACAGAGAATCAGCCTGCGGTCGCCTCGGGCTGCGAACCGAACTCACTGACGAAACCCAACTGGGTCGCGCCCATCGTGCTCTTGATTGTGCTCGGATTGGTCGGCGGCTCGCTGGCCGCGTGGAAGGTTGATGCGATGCAAAAATCCAACGCCGCTGCGGAGAATCAACCGGAGCCGATGGAAGTCATCACGGTGGCAGTTGCGAAAGAAAAACAACATCGGCGCACGACGACGGCGATCGGCACTGTGGTGGCGTTGCGATCGGTGACATTGCGCAATGAATTGCCCGGCACGGTACGCGAAGTGGCGTTGACACCTGGTCAGATTGTTGAAGCAGGGACGCTGCTCGTGGCGTTGGACGTCTCCGTGGAAGAAGCGGAGTTGAAAGCGCAGGAAGCCGAAGCCGCGCTCGCAAAAAATCTGCTCGCGCGGTTGGAACGAGCGGTGGAAAGCAAGGCGACGTCGCAAATCGAAGTGGACCGCGCGCGCGCTCAACTCGACGTCGCACTCGCGCATATAGCCCGCATCAAAGCGGTCATCGCGCGTAAGACAATTCGCGCGCCGTTCCGCGCTCGGGTTGGCATCAGCGATGTTCACCTCGGTCAGTATCTCAACGAAGGAACATTGCTCACCACGTTGCAAGGTGTGGATGACGCAGCGCACGTGGACTTCGCGATTCCGCAACAGGTAGCCGAACAATTACAGGTCGGTGAGACGGTGGAAATTCTTGCCGGTGCAGACCGACCGGTCATTGCTGCGGAAGTTGTCGCCTTGGACGCGAAAGTTAATCCGGTGACGCGCAGCACGACCGTACGGGCGCGTGTGGCGGATGCCGAAAAAGTTCCGGCGCCGGGCGCTTCGGTTCGCGTTCGCGTTCCAGCCAGTGCGCCGATGGTTGCGGTGAGTGTTCCGGTCAGCGCATTGCGCAAAGGTCCGAGCGGCGATCATATCTTCGTTATCAAAGCTGACGAAAAAGGACAGCTTCGGGCGCAATCCCGTGTCACTCAGGCCGGACCGGTTCTCGGTGACGAAGTGTTATTGCTCTCCGGCGCGAAGCCGGGCGAACAGGTGGCGGCGCATGGTTCGTTCAAACTGCGCGATAACGTCCTCGTGTCCGTGCAGGAAACGAACCGTGTAGCGATGAAGTAACCATCGCTCTCACACAGCCTCATATCCCCAACTCCAAAAACGTAGAAAGGGCATTCTCATGCGCTCGATTACTGATGTTTTCATCAAACACCCCGTGTTGGCTATCGTGGTCAACCTCATCATTGTGCTGATTGGCTGGCGTGCGTTGACCACGTTGCCGATTCAGCAATATCCGAGCATCGAAAGTTCATCGGTGCTGATTACGACGGTTTACACCGGCGCGAGTGCGGAAACGGTGCGCGGGTTTCTGACGACGCCGATTGAGCGTGTCGTCTCAGCCATCAGCGGAGTGGATTACATCGAGTCCACCAGTCGCGCCGGCGTGAGCATCGTGACGGTGCGATTGAAGTTGAATCACAACAGCACGGATGCGTTGGCGGAAATCACCGCGCGCTTGCAACAGGTGCGCTCGGAATTGCCCGCCGAGGCCGAGCCGCCCATCGTTGAAGTACAACGCGCGGATCGGCCTTACGCATCGTTCTACATCAGCTTCTCATCGGACCAACGTGATGTGCCCGCGATTACCGATTGGTTGACGCGGACGTTGCAGCCGCAACTCGCCACGCTGGCCGGCGTGCAGCGCGTCAGTTTTGAAGGGGCGCGCCCGATCGCGATGCGCGTGTGGATTGATACCGACAAACTCTCCGCGCAAAACCTGTCACCGGGCGATGTTCACGCGGCGTTGCGGCGCAACAATTACCTCGCCGCGGTCGGTCAGACGAAAGGCAATCTCGTTCAGGTGAATCTGCTCGCGAATACGGACCTCCGCACGGTGGAAGATTTTCAGGACCTGATTGTGACCGAACGCGACGGCGCGATTGTGCGGTTGTCGGATGTTGCCACGGTGGAACTCGGCGCGGAAGAAGCCGAGTGGATTGCAAATTACGGCGAGCAGAAGGCGGTTTATCTCGGTGTCTGGCCGTTGCCGGGGTCGAATGAAATCGAAGTAGGCAATCGCTTGCTCGCGGAGATGGAGCGGATTCGTCCGACGCTGCCGGCGGACATTCAAATGGAACTCGCCTATGACGCGACGGTGTTCATGCGCGACGCGCTGAAGGAAATCAGCAAAACACTGGTGGAAACGATGCTCATCGTCGCGGTGGTGGTGTTCCTGTTCATGGGTTCGGTGCGTACGGCGATGGTGCCGCTCGTGGCGATGCCGGTGTCGCTGCTCGGCGCGGCAGTCGTGATGTTGGCGTTCGGCTTCAGCTTCAATCTGCTGACAATTCTCGCGATTGTGCTGTCGGTGGGATTGGTCGTGGACGACGCCATCGTGGTGGTAGAAAACGTCGAACGACACGTGCGCGAAGGAAAAACGCGTATTCAGGCGGCGTTGATCGGGGCGCGCGAATTGTTAGGCCCGGTGGTGGCGATGACGATTACGCTTGCGGCGGTTTACACGCCGATTGGTTTTCAAGGCGGATTAACCGGCACGCTGTTCCTTGAATTCGCCATCACGCTCGCGGCGGCAGTAGTGCTGTCGGGCTTCGTAGCGATCACGTTGTCGCCGGTGATGAGTTCGCGATTTGTGCATCCGCACGGCAAGGAAGGCAGGTTGACCACGCTGGTGAATCGCGGCTTCGATTGGTTGCGCGGCGTTTATGCGCGATTGCTTGATGGCGCGTTGGCAATGCGGTGGGCGGTGGTCGTCGCGGCATTGTTAGTTATGGTTGCGGCCTGGCCGTTGTATTCGCATTCGCGGCGGGAACTCGCGCCGGTGGAAGATCAAAGCCACATCAGTTTCTTCATGGAAGCCGCGCCGGATTCGACGCTCACGGCGACGCATCAACAATCGCTCGAAGCTGTGCGCATCGCGCAGAGTTTTCCGGAAGCGAAATTCATGTGGTCGCTCACCACGCATTGGGGCGGGTTCGGCGGCATGGTGACGAAGTATTGGAAAGACCGCGAACGTTCGACCGAAGCAATGTATGGCGAAGTGTACGGCGCGGTGTCGCAAGTGCCGGGATTGCGCGTGTTCCCGCGACTTGATCCGCCGTTGCCGACGCCGGGCCAATACGACGTCGAACTTGTGTTGCAAAGTGATTTGCCGTTGGAGGAATTGCTCGACCTCGCGCAAACGGTCGTCGGCGCCGGTTGGGCGAGCGGCAAGTTTCTTTACGTGGACACAGACCTGAAGATTGATCAACCCGAAGCGCGGGTGGTGTTGGATCGCGAACGTCTCGCGGATCTCGGTCTGGATCTCGCCACGGCCGGGCAGGAACTCGGGACGGTGCTCGGTGGCGCGTATGTGAACCGCTTCAATTACTTTGATCGCAGTTACAAAGTTATTCCGCAAATCGGCGATGAAAATCGCGCGACGGTTGGTCCGTTGCTCGATTTGAAAATCAAATCCCGCAGTGGTGAACTCGTGCCGGTGTCTGCGTTTACGCAGATCGAAACCAGCACGGCGCCGCGCTCGCTGAATCGGTTTCAACAGCGGAATGCGGTGCGCATTTTTGGCGGCGTGCAACCGGGCGTGACAAAGGAAGAAGGTTTGCGCGTGTTGGAAAACGCTGCGATGGCAGCGAAAGGTCCGAGTGTGGAAATCGATTACGCCGGGGAATCGCGGCAAATCCGGCGCGAAGGCGCGGCGTTGACGGTGACGCTCGGATTTGCGGTGGTGCTGATTTATCTCGTGCTCGCGGCGCAGTTCCGCAGCTTCCGCGATCCGTTGATTGTGTTGCTCGGTTCGGTGCCGTTGGCGATTTCCGGCGCGCTGATTTTCAGCTTCCTCGATCTGACGACGATCAACATCTATTCGCAGGTCGGGTTGATTACGCTGGTCGGATTGATCGCGAAGAACGGCATTTTGATTGTGGAATTCGCGAACACGTTGCAGGAACGCGGGCTGAGCAAAATGGCCGCGTTGCGCGAAGCCAGTCTAACGCGCTTGCGTCCGGTGTTGATGACATCGGCGGCGACGGTGTTCGGACATTTTCCGCTGGTGTTGGTGTCCGGTCCGGGCGCCGAAGCGCGTAACAGCATCGGCATCGTCCTGGTGACGGGCATGATCGTGGGCAGTGTGTTCACGCTGTTCGTTGTGCCGGTGTTTTATTCGTTGATTGCGGCAAACCATCAGAAAGTAGCGGAGGTCGAAGAAGAGGGAATCGAATCGGCAACCCCGGCGGTCGCACCGGTCGCGGCAGTGTGAATGAAGTGAGCAACAAATAAGGAAAGGACTCGATATGAATCAAAACTCTTTCGGCAGCATGGTTCGTAAATCATTCACCACGCCTCGGAACTCATCGCTCCGTTCGACGCTTCGGCAGAGTGGCCGAGACTGGACAATTGAGCGGACGAAGAAAAATCGGGTGAGCGAGATTTCCGTAACGAAAATTGTTTCATCGCTGCGGACGGTTTTCGCGACCGCGTTTCTTCCGCTCGTTGTCGCAGGTTGCGCGTCGGTCGGGCCGGATTACGAAAAGCCGACCACGGAAGCGCCGACGGAATTCAAAGCCGCGCAGCTNGGGAATTGGAAGGAAGGGCAACCGCTCGATCATCTGCCGAAAGGCGAATGGTGGAAAGTGTTTGGCGACGAAACGCTCGATGCTCTCGAAGCGAAAGCGCTCGCCGCGAATCAGGAATTGAAAGCGGCGTTCGCGGCGATGAATCAGGCGCGAGCGACAGCGCGAACTGCGCGGAGCGAATTCCTTCCGACGCTCGATGCGAATCCGGGATTCCGGCGCGAACGGTTTTCGCCGAATCAAGAACCCAGTTTCGGCAGCATCACAGCAAACACGTTTCAGATGCCGTTGGATTTGAGTTACGAAGTGGATTTGTGGGGACGCGTGCGGCGCAGTTTTGAAAGTGCGCGGGCGGAAGCGGCCGCGAGCGCCGCCGCGTTGCACAATATCCTGCTCACATTGCAGGCGGATGTAGCGCAGAATTATTTCAGTCTGCGCGCAATGGATGAAGAGATTGTGGTCGTGCAACGCACACTTGCGTTACGCCGTGAACAGGTGGACATCGTGCGCAGTCGATTCGATTCCGGTTTGGGCTCGCAACTCGACGTCGCGCGCGCGGAAACGGAACTCGCCACAGCAGAAGGCGACGTTGCGGCGCTGTTGCGGCGGCGCGCGGAATTGGAGAATGCGTTGGCGATTCTGGTCGGCGAATCGCCATCCACCTTCAAACTCGCGTCGCAAGCTCACGTGGATGCGCAGTGGAAAATCAAACCGCCGATTGTTCCCGCCGGATTGCCTTCGGAGTTGTTGGAACGGCGTCCGGATATTGCTGAAGCTGAGCGACAACTCGCCGCGGACAACGCGCGCATCGGCGTTGCGAAAGCGGCATTCTTTCCGGTTGTGCGACTGACGGCCTCGGGCGGTTATCTCAGTGCCGAAGCAGAAGACCTGTTTAATTGGGAAAGTCGCGTGTGGTCGTTCGGGCCGAGCGTTTCGTTGCCGATTTTTGCAGGCGGTCGTAACGCTGCAAATTTGCAACGCGCGCGAGATCGTTATGACGAATCGGTCGCGCGTTATCGGCAGCGCGTGCTCGTCGCCTTCGGTGAAGTGGAGAATGCGTTGGCGGGCATTCGTCTGCTGGAAGAACAGGCTGCGGCGCAACAACGCGCGGTGGAAAGCGCGAGTCGAGCGCATGAACTGGCCCGCGAGAGTTTCACCGTCGGCATCACGGATTATCTTGATGTGATTGATGCCGACCGTGCCGCGTTGCAAACGCATCGCGCCAATCTGCAACTGGCCGGGCAACGCTTGAATGCCGTCGTGCAATTAATCAAAGCGCTCGGTGGCGGATGGGATGCCGGCGAACACGTCGCTGCGAAGTAACAGCGCTGAAGCGCGGTTGGTTATTTTCCAGTTGAGCGGGCTGCGTGCAGCTTTATCAGCGCTCCGATTGCGGTATCCGCGGCTTTGAACGCAGTATCACCGCTCTGATTGACGCAGACGAGGATGGCGAAGTCGCGCTTCGGCGCGACCCAGACGACCGCGAAGTTCATGGTGTTATCGCCAGCGTGATTGAGCACTTTGCCGCCGCCCCAACTGCGTTCTGCGGTCAACCAGCCGAGCGCGTATTGATCGTCAAATGGCGCGGTGTGGAGTGTTTTATAACTGGCAGATTGCAGAAGCGCTTTTTCACCGCGCGCCCCGCGAAGTTGGTCCTGAATGAACTTCGCCCAATCCGTCATCGTACAATGCACGCGGCCAGCCGGGCCCATGACGGGAAGATTGTCCATGGTCGGACCATTGAGCTTCGTGGGTTCGCCGTCTTCAGTGTGCGGCCAGGGTTGGTCAATCTTGCCTGGCGTGCCCGTGCCGCCGAAGCCAGCGGAAGTCATGTGCAACGGCGTGAAGAGTTCGGCCTGAATTGCCTCTTCCCAGGAACGGTCGGTGATTTTTTCCACAATCGCCCCGGCGATGATGTAACCGAGATTTGAGTAAACCGCTTTGCTGCCGGGCGGCGATTGCGGTTTTTTGGCGAGTTCCTCGCGCACGGCGCGCAGGCGTAAGGCGCGCACATCGTCGCCGACAAATTTTTTCAGCTCAAGATTCGGCGGTAAACCGGCACGATGTGCGAGCAATTGCGTGACGGTCACACTGCGAAAGTCCGCGTGCAGTTCCGGAGCGAGGTCGGGAAAAATTTCGCCCAACGTGCTGTCCCATTTCAACAGCTCGCGCTCCACGAGTCGCGCAATCAACGTCGCTGTCATCGCTTTTGTATCCGAGCCGAGGTGCCAGAGAT
>Ga0065721_10049316_pt1 | contig 37617 bp, 28 predicted proteins | sample Mesricmetagenome_FD_59108 | JGI IMG/M metagenome (GOLD analysis project Ga0065721, IMG submission 59108) | Mesophilic microbial community from rice straw/compost enrichment Sample: eDNA_1 v2 (version 2) | ecosystem: Engineered > Solid waste > Grass > Composting > Bioreactor | place: USA: Davis... | reverse complement strand
GTCTCCGCCGGTCTTTTTTTCCTTGTCAGATTTTGCTGCCATTGTCTGGTAAGATTGTGGTGTAAAATTTCAGCGAAGTTTTTAATTCGCCAAATTTTTTGATGAAATTTTTCACTTAAAAAATTCGATACGAAAACTACTGAATTTCTATCAATTGTTCACGTCCCGGGCCGTTGGAAATATAATTAATATTTACCCCCAGATATGAATTAATAAATGATACATATTCTTTCATAGCTACAGGCAGTTGACTGGCCGAACGGAATGTCTCGATACTTGTTTTCCAACCCTTAAACGACTTCCAGTCAGGCGCTATAGTCATTTTAGCCATCTGGAAAGGAATGGTTTCGGTTTTTTTATCATTAACGGTGTATGATGTACATACTTTCAGTTCTTCGAATGCATCGAGCACATCGGCCTTTGTCATCACCAGTTTGGTAACGCCGTTTACCATACAGGCAAAACGCAGGGCTACCAGGTCAATCCAGCCGCAACGTCTTGGACGGCCGGTAGTAGCGCCAAACTCATTACCGATACGGCGCAGTTCTTCACCCATTTCGTCGTGCAGTTCGGTAGGGAAAGGACCGCTGCCTACCCGGGTGCAATACGCTTTGGTAACACCTATCACTTCTTTGATCTTTTGCGGGGCTACACCCAAACCGGTACATACACCGGCCGAAATGGTATTGCTTGAAGTTACGAAAGGAAATGTTCCAAAATCAACATCCAGCATACTACCCTGCGCGCCTTCGGCTAAAACCTTTTTACCCTGACTTATCTTTTCATTGATAAAGTATTCGCCGGGAACGATCTTGAACTGGCGCATAAAGTCCAGCGCTTCAAAAAATTCTTCTTCCCAGGCAGAAATATCCTCATGAAAATTGAGACTGTCCAGCAGCTTCTGATGTTTCAGCCGCAGGCGGATATAATTTGTAGTAAAGCTTTTATCCAACAGGTCGCCCACACGCAAACCGTTACGGCCTGTTTTATCCATATAAGCCGGTCCGATGCCTTTTAAGGTAGAACCGATCTTGTCGTTGCCCTTGGCCGACTCCGAGGCTTTGTCGAGCGCGCGGTGTGTGGGAACGATGAGATGGGTACGTTCGGAAATGTATAAATTTTTGCGGTAATCGATACCAAAAGACTGAACCGTTTCACATTCCCTTTTCAGGGTAACCGGGTCAAGCACAACGCCATTACCGATGAGGTTCACGGTGTTTTCGTGGAAAATACCGGAAGGAATTTGATGCAGAACAACTTTTTTTTCGTTTACATATAAGGTATGTCCTGCATTGGGGCCGCCCTGGAAACGGGCAATTACATCATAATTCGGGGCAAAGTAATCAACGATCTTTCCTTTGCCTTCATCGCCCCATTGAAGACCTAATAATACATCAACCATTAGTAGATTTTTGAATAAGGAGCGAAGGTATTTTGAAAATTTGGAATTGGGAAATTGGGAAATTGGGTTTTAGTACTTCAGGTTGGTGGAACATCTCCACCTCAAATTCCCATTTTCCCATTTCCAAAATTTCCAATTCTATTGGGTTTCCGTATCGTAGCGGTCTACGGTTTCAATGCCGCTTAGTTTTTTCAGGCGGTTAACCAGTTCGTCCAGTTCTTCCTTGTCGTGCACATATACCCTGATATTGCCGTGGAACAGTCCTTCCCGCGCCTCGATGGTCATGGCGTTGATATTGATCTTCATTTCGCCGGAAATGAGGTTGGTGATCTTGTGGATGACCCCTACATCGTCGAGCCCCACAATTTTTAAACCGGTGAGGAAGGATATCTCCTTGTTCTTGGCCCATTTGGTTTTTACCACGCGGTGGCCATAATTCGCCATTAGCCTGGCTGCATTGGGGCAGTTGGTGCGGTGTATGGTAAGCCCCTTGCCGGTGCTTACAAAGCCAAACACGTCGTCGCCGGGAATGGGTTTACAACAATTGGCGAGGGTATATACAATGCGGTCGCTGCTTTCACCAAAAATGATCAGCTCGGCATCTTTTTTACTTAAAGCAGGCTGTGTTTCAGGTTTTGGCTCGGGACGCACCGGTTTGGGCGGCTCCAGTTTATCGCCCAGCACATGAAACTCGCTCAGCTCTTTCAAATCGATAGACTTGATGCTGATCTGGTAATACAGGTCCAGCGGGCTTTGCAGTTTATAAAAAGAGGTGAGTACATCTACATTGTGCTGGTTAAAAGCCGCGCCAAAATTTTCCAGCTTGCGCTGCAATATGTATTTGCCCTCATCGGCTACCTTGCGCTTTTCTTCCTTCAGGGCATCCTTGATCTTGCTTTTGGCCTTGGCGGTCACCACAATGTTCAGCCAGTCTTCGTTGGGTTTTTGTTTGGCCGAGGTAATGATCTCCACCTGGTCGCCGCTGCGCAATTTATGGCTGATAGGCACCAGTTTATGGTTGATCTTGGCCCCGATACATTGTGAACCCACGGCGCTGTGGATGGCAAAGGCAAAGTCGAGCGCGGTACTGTCTACCGGCAGCATTTTTACATCGCCCTTGGGTGTATACACATAAATTTCTTCGGCCAGGAAGCTGGTCTTGAAATCGTGCAGGAAATCGATGCTGTCGCTGTCCTGCGCGTTCAGCACCTCACGTATTTGCTGGAACCATTTGTCGAACCGGCTTTCATCGGCAGCGCCCTCCTTGTATTTCCAGTGGGCGGCCAGGCCTTTTTCGGCAATCTCATTCATACGGCGTGTGCGTATCTGCACTTCCACCCATTTGCCCTGGGGCCCCATCACGGTAGTATGCAGGGCCTCGTACCCGTTCGATTTGGGATTGCTCAGCCAGTCGCGCAAACGCTCAGGCGAGGGAGTATATTCATCGGTAATAAAAGAATACACTTTCCAGCAGGCTTCTTTTTCTTTTTCCTGCGGAACGTTCAGTATCACACGAATGGCAAACAGGTCGTACACCTCTTCAAAGGCCACGCCCTTTTTTTTCATCTTGTTCCAGATGGAGTGGATGCTTTTCGGGCGGCCATAGATCTCAAACTCGAAACCTGTTCTTTCCAGCTTTTCGCGTATCGGTTTGATGAATTCATTGATGTACCGGCTGCGTTCTCTTTTTGTTTCGGCCAGCTTGCGCGCTATTTCCCGGTAGGCCTCGGGCTCCAGGTATTTCATGGCCAGGTCTTCCAGTTCGGTCTTGATATTATACAAACCCATGCGGTGCGAGAGGGGCGCGTACACGTATACCGTTTCGGAGGATATCTTTAACTGTTTTTCCCGCTTCATACTGTCGAGCGTGCGCATATTGTGCAACCGGTCGGCCAGCTTAATGAGTATCACGCGGGGGTCATCGGTGAGGGTCAGCAATATCTTTTTGAAATTCTCTGCCTGCGCCGATGCGTTTACATCGATGATGTTGGATATTTTGGTAAGCCCGTCTACAATGCGGGCTATTTCGTTGCCAAATTCCCTTTCCACATCTTCGAGGGTTACGTCGGTATCTTCTACCGTATCGTGTAAAAGCGAACAAATAGTGGAACGTACACCCAGACCGATCTCTTCCACGCAAATGCGGGCTACGGCCAGGGGGTGCAGAATATAAGGTTCTCCGCTTTTTCGGCGCATGGTTTTGTGGGCGTCGGCTGCCATTTCAAAAGCGCGGCGGAGTAATTCTTTATCACCGGGTTTGAGTTTGGGTTTCAGCACACGTAACAGGGCACGATATTCACGGAGTATCAGCTTCTTTTCCTGCTCTTCATTTAAATTATATTTCGGTATCGCGGCTACAGAATCCATAGTCTACGAATTTACGCAAAAATGACCTATGTTTGCAGCCCAAAATGAGGTAGGAAGCACAAGGTGCTTCCTACCTCATTCAAGCGCATGTGGCGTAATTGGTAGCCGCGCCAGACTTAGGATCTGGTGGAGCGATCCGTGGGGGTTCGAGTCCCTCCATGCGCACAAATCTCTTCAACAAAAACGCATTTACCGTCCTGTCATTTTTTCCGGCAGATCAGTAATTGCGTGGCATTTTCCACATCTGTTACCTGGTGGGAAATTACATGAAACCGGGCGCCCACGTAGCGCCGGAATTCGGTGGCATTCCATTCCCTTATGTGATATACATGTTCCGGCGGACCGTAGTCGAGCCAGCCCCGCATGATCTTTCGTTCCGGCGTACTGATAAAAAGCAGTTTGAAATCAATACTGCCAATCAGGTCCAGTAACTCGTCGGGGTTTGCTAAATGTTCGATCACATCGGCACAGATAATGATATCGGCATTTTTGGGCACCTGGCTGGTCTGTGCCGCATTTATCCAAACACGGTCGGGGTATTTGCTTTTTAAAAAGGCAACGGTTTTGTCTACCTCGATGCCCACCGTATCACAATCCCCGAAAAAATGCATCAACTTGTAACCCGAACCGCATCCAATATCCAACACCTTTTGGTACCCGTTCTTGTCGAGGTGAAACCTGGCCAGTTCATATACCTCTTTTTGAAATTCATCAGTGAGGCCGGTATCATCCCAGTACATTATTTTTTTTCGGTGCCGGTAACCCGGTTTTATTCCGTAGCATCCACTCATAAACAGCCCCCTTAGCCTGCCCAGGAAGTACAACGATAGCGCCCTTATAACTTTAAGAAATCGCCGCATCGACCAAATATATAGAAAAACTGCACGGCGTTTGCCCGGCTATTCTTTTGCATCGTAAATTAAAAACACATCAAACAAGTAGTTCTCAACCGGTACGCTGGCCTCTAATTGAATGGATACCTGCCAGGGATATTCATACTGGTAAACAGCACGCCCCACGATACTATGGGGAATAACGACAGGATCCTTAAAAGTGAATAGCGGCTGAAAAAGAAAGGAACGAATAAATCCCACCAGGGCAAAACGATTCGTATTGGATATACCTTTCCGGTTGGTACAGGTAATGGCAAGCATCATACCCTGTCTGTGCAATTGATCGCTCCATTCATGGGGCTGCCTCCAATTGAACAAAGGCGTTAATACAATTTTTTTGATCTGGCGCGTGGCACCCGGCCTGGTTAATTGAAACGTACTAACGGAGTTGTTTTTTCCGAGCAGAATGGTTTGACCGGGTTGGCTCATCAACCGCGGGTTGGCCGTATAATTCGTACCTGCTCCGCTCCCATGCCTTACCAGCCAACCCGAAGCTACCATGGCCGTCACCTCTTTTTTAACGGTAGGCAATGGTATACCCAGGTTTTCCGCTATTTCACCGGTGCGGGCGCCACCATGATGTTCCACATACATACGTATTTGTTGAACGCGTGGGGAAATACTCAGGTCTTCTATCCTCGTTTCCAGCTTTTGTAACAGCTTTTGCTGCACATGCACCATGCAATCCAGGAAAAACAAAACCCAGGGGTTGATAAGTTGATGCTGTTCCTGCAACACCTTGTTGTATTCGGATTTGCGCAATTCCAGCTCATGGTCCAGGCTAATGTATTCTATCCAACCATATCCTTCTTTCAGTAATAACAGGTTAGTCAACAAACGGCTGAGGCAGCCATTTCCCGTGCCATTCAAAAACGCATATACAAACACGGCAATACGTATCAACGGATGTGCCTCTTTTTCTTTTTTATACCATTCCACCAGTCTACGCGTCGTTTCGGCAGGCGAATAGTGTTCATCGTTGACACTGTATTTTACCAATACATCATGAAGTGATTTAATAGAAATTTCGGAGATGGGTACGTCCTGCCAGGCTTCGGAGATTAGATCCAGGGTTTCGAAATATCCGGCCGCCAGTTGCTGGTCGCGTCCGTCCAGTTTTTCCACGTCCAGGTGGTCGATCAGGGCTTCAATTTCTTCATCGCTCATGCCGGAACCATCCAAACGGGTGGAGGCGCCTGTATTACTAACGGTGGCCATCGACTTAAGTTGCTTTAAACCATACCCTTCGCTCATGATCATCCCTGACCATTGCCCGGTAAAACGTTCCAATTGACTTAATTTTTTAAGTATTAGCCAATTAAAATCAACCTCGAAGTTGTGGATAAGCATTTATTATACGATTATATACGCTAACGTGCAATTTTTGAGCCTGATTTTTTGCTCTTTTATACGCCTGGATACGATAAGCAGGTAACCGGCGCTCCCAAAGCGCATTTTATCACGCAACATCAAACTTCACTAACTTTATAGAACTCAACTTACCGTTATGCAAGCCATCCTCCTGCCTGTCGATTTTTCCCCTACCTCCCGCAACGCCGCCATATATGCCGCCGAGCTGGCCCGGGTATTAAAAACCCGTCTTTTGCTTTTCCACGCTTATTTGCTGCCCACACCCATCAGCGAGGTGCCCTATGCCCTGGTGACGGTAGATAACCTGCAAAAAGAAAATGAAGACCAGATACGAAAAGAGGCCGCTTTCCTGCACCAGGAATATGGGGTGGAAACAGAATGGCTGGTACGTATAGGCACCGCCTCCGATGAAATAAAGGCCCTGACCAAAGAAAGATCATTCAGCCTGATCGTGATGGGCATGAAGGGCGCCGGCGGGCTGGATAAGATCATAGGCAGCACCACCACCAACGTCACCCGCAAGGTAAAAACGCCTGTGCTGGTGATCCCGCACGATGCCGGTTACAGGCCCATCTCCTGTATTACCTATGCCAGCGATTTCAGCTATACCACCAGTTCCCAGCTGTTTGCCCCCTTGCTGGAACTGGCGCAGGCCTATGGGTCTACCATCAATATCCTGCATGTGCGCCAGCAGCACAGCAGCGCCGCGGATGCCGAAAAAGAGGGCAGAACAAAGACAGAGGAGCTCTTCCAGGAAGTTGATCATGAATACGTTACAACTGTTGAAACGAATGTAACCCAGGGCATCAGCAAATACCTGAAAGACCATGCCTGCGAACTGCTGGTAATGGTGGCCCATAAACATACCTTCCTGGAAAGGATCTTTTCCAAAAAACACACTACCGCCATGGTATATGAAACGCATGTGCCCCTGCTGATCCTACAGGACAGGGACTAGATGCTTATGGCCGATTTGACTATTTGCCTTACCTTTGCAACCCAATTTAAAAAAAAAGCGCTATGGCAACAGTTACCAGGGAGAATATCGGCCATTTGAACGACAAGATTACCGTAAAAGTGGCTGGTTCAGATTATCTGCCTTCCTTTGAAAAAGCATTGAAGAATTATAGCAAACAAGCCAATATACCCGGTTTCCGCAAGGGCATGGTGCCCGTGGGCATGATCAAAAAAATGCACGGCCAGTCGGTGTTTACCGATGAAGTACTGCGAGCAGTAGAAAAAGAACTGAGCAATTACATGGTGAACGAGAATATCGACATCTTTGCCCAGCCCCTGCCGCTCGATGAAAGCGATGCCCGTAAGATAGACATGAACAACCCGGCCGAATATGCATTCGCCTTTGAAGTAGGCCTGAAACCCGATTTTGCCATAGCCGACCTGGCAAAGGAAACCATGACCCGCTACAAGGTAACCGTTACCGATGAAATGATCGATGAAGAAGCCGGCCGCCTGCAGGTGCGCCATGGTAAAATGACCGAGCCCGAAACAGTAAGCGGCGACGACAACGTGCTGAATGTAACCTTCACCGAAACGGATGCATCGGGCAACGACATCGAAAGCGGTATCACCAAAGACAATTCCCTGCTGGTAAAATATTTCGCCGAATCGTTCCGCAGCAACCTGCTGGGTAAGAAAAAAGACGATGTATTGAACATCCGGTTAAACACCGCTTTCGACGAAAAAGAAAGAGAGTGGATACTCAACGACCTGGGCCTCGACAAACACGATGCCGCAGCAGCTGAAAAACATTTCAGGCTTACCATAACAAAAGTAGGACTGGTTGAAAAAGCCGAGCTGAACGAAGACTTTTTCAAAGCAGCCTTCCCTACCAGGGATATCAAAGACGAAGCCGGTTTCCGCGAAGCCATTAAAGAAGATATACAGGCCTACTGGGATAAACAAACGAAAAATCATTTACAGCACGAGATCTATCACGTGTTGCTGGACCATACCAACATCGACTTCCCCGAAACCTTCCTGAAACGCTGGATGCAAACCAATGGCGAGCAACCCAGGAACCAGGAAGAAGTGGAACAGGAGTTCCCTACTTTCAAAAACCAGTTGAAGTGGACGCTGATCATCGATAAGCTCGTACGCGATAACAACATCGAAGTACAAAAAGAAGAGATCGAAGCTTTTGCCAAACAACAGTTATTTGGTTATATGGGTATGAGCATGCAGGCTGAAGAGCAGCCCTGGATTGCGGATTATATCACCCGTATGATGAATGACAGGAAGTTTGTAGAAGATACCTATCATCGTATTCAGAGTGAGAAAGTGTTTGATTGGGCCGAGGGCCAGGTAAATGCGGTGGAAAAGCCGGTGAGTGTGGAAGAGTTTTCGAAGGAAGCGGAAAAGCACCAGCATCATCATCACTAAAGAAATAAAAGCGGCGCCTAACGGCGCCGTTTTTTTATAGGCTCCTGGTTGTTCGCCAAAAAATCTTCCAGGGCATCCAGTTTCTTTGACCAAAACGCCCTATACTGGCTCACCCAGTCGTTCACCTCCTTCAACTTGTTCAGGTTTACATCGCAATAACGTTCACGCCCCTGGCGGGTAATGGCTACCAGCCCGCATTCGGTGAGTATTTTGATATGTTTTGAAATGGCCGGACGGCTGATATCGAAGTTCTCGGCTACCCCGTTTAAGGTAAGCGTATTGTTGGCCAGCAAACCGATGATCTGCCGCCTCGTAGGGTCTGCTATGGCCTGAAAAACATCTCTGCGCATACAACTGATTTATGTAACTGTATGGTTGCAAATTTACAATAATAATTTGTGTGCATATTCCGTTAATATAACCGAACTTACATATACCGGAAACCCCGTCGATCTTCTATTCGTATTTAAATTAAACCCATCGATGAAAAACCGCTACCTGCTAGCCTTTTTACTGCTTGCTGTTACGGGAGCATCTGCTCAGGATAACCCGCGGCCAATTCGTTTAAAATCAGGTGAACTGGCCATTTCCAGGAACCTTCGTAACCTGCCCAACCTGGCCGGTGCTTTAGAACCGGCGCACTATAAAAATCGTTATTATACCATCCTCCGTTTTAGCCAGCCGCCCGACTCGGCCACCCGGCAGGCGTTGGCCCGCGAAGGCATCACATTATTCGAATATATACCCGATAATGCCTACCTGGCCGAAGTAAGCGGCCCGCCCGCTCCTTTAACCAGGAACCCGCTGATCAGCGGTGTGTTTGTACTGGATGCCAGGGTGAAGATCCCGGCTCAATTGCAAAAACAATTACAGCAAACCGTACAGGATCCCGATAAACTGATAGGCGTTGGATATTATGGTCATATCGACCGGGATACGGTTATTGCAGAACTTACCCGGGCCGGTGCTGAAATTGCCAACACAAAGATGCAGCCGCCGCGCGTGGTATTTATAAGAGCCAATGCCGCCACGGTGAACAAAATAGCCGTTTTGCCTTTTGTAGCCTTTATCGGCAGCCAATCGATGAAGGCGACACCCATCAATTATAATGGCCGTAACATTCATGGCGTAAATGCACTGGCTGCAGCTGCCGGCCGTAATTTAAAGGGTAAGGGTGTGACCGTAGGTTTGGGTGACAACGGCGAAATATCGAGCCATACCGATTTTACCGGCCGTGTGATCAGCAGGAATCCAAAGGCTCCTGAACATCACGGCTTACATGTGGCAGGAACCATAGCGGGCGCAGGTATTATAAATCCCATTTACGAAGGCATGGCCTCCAAAGTCACCATCATTGACCAGTATTCTGAAGACATCATTGCCAACGCACCGTATTATGTGAACGACTTTGGCATGGTGCTTACCAACAATTCCTATTACCTGGGTCAAGCCGGATGTGGGGGCAATGGAGATTATAATATTTTAAGCTATTACGTGGATGCACAGATGAATGCCGACCCGGAGCTGTTACACGTATTTGCAGCAGGTAACGATGGCGGTAGTACCTGTTCGCCTTACCTGGCCAATTATCATACCGTGAAATCGGGTTTTCAATGTGGCAAGAATGTGTTGACCGTGGGCGCCATGGATAATTTAACCTATGCTAATGCCGGTTTCTCCAGCCGCGGGCCGGTTGATGATGGCCGGTTAAAACCCGAGATCGTTGCCAGCGGCTATTACGTGGCTTCTACCACCCTCAATAACGGCTACAGGCGCGAATGGGGCACCAGCATGGCCTCGCCCGCAGCAACGGGCATACTGGCATTGTTGTACGAGCGGTACCGCCAGTTACATGGCGGGGCCAACCCCTCTTCGGCCCTCATAAAAGCCATAGCCTGTAACACAGCCGAAGACTTTGGCAACCCCGGTCCCGATTTTCTTTATGGCTTTGGGAACATCAATGCACGCAAGGCAGTGCAGGCCATTGAAAACGCCGCTTATTTCGCCGGAACCATAGGGCATACGGGCACCAACAACCATATCATTACGGGCGTGCCCGCCGGTACCGCCCAGTTGAAAGTGATGTTGTACTGGAACGATCCGGCGGCATCGCCCAACGCCGTCAATACACTGGTAAACAACCTGAACCTCACCGTTACCACACCTGGTTCCACGGTACATTATCCTTTGGTATTAAACCCTGCAGCAAACAATGTGAACGACCTGGCCACAGAAGGGGTAGACGACAGGAACAACATCGAGCAGGTAGTGATCAACACGCCTGTGGGCGGCGATTATACCGTTACCATCACCGGCGCCAATATACCGCTTGGTCCCCAACCCTATGTGGTGACCTACGAAGTGGTACCGCCAACAGTGACCGTGGAATATCCTTTTGGAGGAGAAACCCTGGTACCCGGCGAAACGGAATACATCCGTTGGAATGCGCCGGCGGCCAATACCAACACATTTACGGTTGAATACAGCACCGATGATGGCGCCAGCTGGCATACTATCAACAATAATGTGGCGGCCAACCTTCGGTTACAGGCCTGGACGGTGCCCAATGTGCCAACCGGCACGGCACGTGTGCGGGTGTCTATCAATACCACATCCTATAGCGATGAATGCGAAATGGATTTTACCATTTTAGGCCAGCCGGCGCTCACCGTTACCAATACTTGCCCGGGCTATGCACTGTTAAGCTGGCCGTCCATTGCTTCAGCTACCGGTTACGAGATCATGATGCTGAACGGCGATAGCATGCAGGTGGTTGCTACTACTACCAGCAACAGCTACCTGCTGGGCGGGTTGAGCATTTCTCAAAGATACTGGTTGGGTGTGCGGGCTGTGATGGGCACCGTTGCCGGCCGCCGCTCTATATCAATATCGGTGACACCTGCTGCTGGCGCCTGCGCCGATGCCGTGTTTGACAACGACCTGCAGGCCGATGCCCTGATAGCGCCGGTAACCGGGCGTATGTTCACCGCCTCGCAGCTGGGCAGTGTAGCTCCGCAGTTTCGTATCAGGAATATGGGCGGCGTAGCTATTGCGGGTGCGTTTGATATCTGCTACCAGGTAAACGGCGGCCCCATTGTAACGGAAAACATCAGCCCGGGCATTGCCGCCAAAGCAACCTATACGCATACCTTTGGCACCCCCTACGATTTCTCAGCCACAGGCGCCTATACCGTCAAAGCATGGGTAAAATTTGCCAGTGATGACCAGGCAGGCAACGATACCCTGATGATCGTGGTAAAACATTTACAAAACGATCCCATCGATTTAACTACGCCATTTACCGAAGGCTTTGAAAGCGCTGCTGCACAAACCTATGGTACGGGCACACGAGGTTTTGAAGGTTTAGACCGTTGCGATTTCATGAGCAATAACAGCAACGGCCGTGCACGCACATTTGTACAAACCGGCATGGCGCGCACAGGCAACCGCGCGGCAACCCTCGATCAGCGGGTAAATAGCAGTACACCCTCGGCCGACAGCCTGATCGTAACATTCAACCTGGGCAATTATATTACCACCGACCAGATCTGGTTATCGTTCTATTACCTGAACCATGGCATCAATTTCGAACTGCCGGGTAACAAGGTGTGGATACGCGGCAGCGAAACCGGCGCCTGGATACCGGTCACCGACCTCAGCAACGACAACAATGCACTGGGCCTTTACCTGAAAGCCGCACCGGTAAATATCACCGAAACCCTGGCCAATGCCGTACCGGCGCAAACCATCAGCAGCAGCTTCCAGGTGAAATTCGGGCAGAACGGTTATACCTCGGCCAATTCCATGGTACTCGACGGCGACCTCGACGACGGCTATACCTTCGACGATGTAACCCTTACCCTGGCCAGCAACGATGCCGGTATGGTACAACTGGTGGCCCCGGCCGTAAATAATATGTGCGCACTGGGCAGTGCAGAGCCTATCACCGTACGGGTAAAAAATTACAGCAATGCAGCTATGTTTATGGTTCCTGTATCGTACCAGGTAAATGGCGGAACGATCGTTACGGAAAATATTCCGTCTATCCCCGCGGGACAAACGCTTGATTATACATTCCTTGAACCAGCCGATATATCGGTCTATCAGCCCTATACACTCAATACATGGATTGCATATCCCGGGGATGATTATTCCGTGAATGATAGCACGTCTTATTCTTTCCGAACTGTACCGCATATCACCAGTTTCCCCTACCTGCAGGATTTTGAAGCCAATGATGGCGACTGGTTTACGGGTGGTTTCAACAGCAGTTGGACCTGGGATACACCGCAGGGAACCGTTATCAACAAGGCAGCCAGTGGCACCAAGGCCTGGCTTACAGGACTGGGTGGCCATAACAACAACGAAACTTCCTATTTATATTCCCCCTGCTTCAGTTTGTCGGGTATGAGCGACCCGGTGTTATCGTTCAGTCATATATTCAGAACCGAAGACAATTGCGAATGCGACTTTCACCGGGTAGAGTACAGTACCAATGGCGTGGATTGGTTTATACTGGGCGAAGCCGGCCTGGGTACCAACTGGTACGATCACCCGGTTTTAAATGTTTGGCAGGCCTCTAATACCAAATGGCATGTATCTACCATCGATAACCTGAACAAGGCGGCCAAAATACGATTCCGTTTCGGCATGTACAGCGATCCGGGTCTAACCATGGAAGGCGTAGGCATAGACGATATCCATGTATTCGACAGGGCCTCTGTTACCATTTACAATGGCCCTGATATTACCAGCGGTTTATCAAAACCGGTAAGCGGTAACGACTGGATACATTTTGATGCAGGCGGCGGCCGTGTGGTTTCTATCAACCCACATGGACAGGACCTGGGCAATACCGAAGTAAAGGTGTTCATCCACCCCGGTCCGGTACGCAACGATGGCTGGCAGTATTACCTGGACAGGAATATCGTTATTCAACCTGCCAATGCGCCGGCCTTACCGGTATCGGTACGTTTTTATTACCTGCACACGGAAGCCAATAACCTGGTATTCGCAAGCGGATGTAGCCACTGCACCAGCATCAGCGATGCCTATGAGGCGGGCATTACCCAATACAGCAATGCCATTGCCGAAGAAAACGGTACTATTAGCGACAACACCCATGGGGTGCATCACTTTATTCCACCCTCGCAGGTAAAAGTAGTTCCCTATGATAATGGGTATTATGCAGAATACGAGGTCACCGGTTTTTCGGAGTTCTGGATCAATGGTGGCGGCCCCGGTCAAAACCTGCCATTACCACAGATACTGGACCAGTTTACCGCTACCCTGGATAAAAATACCGGTTTGCTGAAATGGAGTACGCTGCAGGAATCCAATAGCGACCTTTTTGTCATTGAAAGAAGCGCCGACGGCATCAGTTACCAAACCATTGGACAGGTGGCCGCGGCAGGCAACAGCAATATTACTATCCATTACAGCTTTACCGATAATTACCTGTTGATTGGCATCAACTATTACCGTCTGAAAATGATATCGAAAGATGGCAGCATGGAGTATTCACCGGTGCGCATGATCCATTATGCACAAGGCGATCTTTTGATAAGCCTGCGACCCAACCCGGTTACAAAAGGTGTTGTGCAAATCATCACCTCCGCCAACTGCACACATATCGAATTGCGTGATGTAACAGGCAGGCTGCTGAAAACGGTGGCTATGCAGGGAATGCAAAATACATTACAGGTGCACGATCTGGCCAAAGGCGTGTACTATATTACAGTACACACCGATGGCGGTAAAAAAGTTGAAAAGCTGGTGGTGCAATAAAGGGTGTTATTTGTTCACCGTTTTGCCCTGGCTTTCTATCTGCACTTTTTTTAAACCCGTTATGGCCGGGCCATTGATCACCTCGCCTTTGCTGGTAAAGCGTGATCCATGGCAGGGACAATCGAACGATTTTTCATCGGCATTCCATTGCACCACGCAGCCCAGGTGGGTACACATGGCGCTGCAGGCATGCACGGCACCTTCTTCGTCTTTGTATACGGCATATCGTTTTATGCCCTTGCCCATGATGGCCCCTTCACCGGGGGCCAGCGATTCCACTTCTTTGATGTCGGCGCTGGTGATCCAGTCGGCATATTGGGCAGCCATATCGGCTATTTCTTTCATATAGCGGCCGGGCACTTTTACCGGCAGCCGGCGCGGCGAATAGAGTTCGGCCCATGGATTTTCTTTTCCCATGATCAAATCGGTAACGATCATACCACCCAGCGTGCCATGGGTCATGCCATTGCCGCTATCACCGGTAATGATATAAATGTTGTCATCGCCGGGGTTCCTGCCAATAAAACCCAGGTAATCGAGCGGCTCCATCACCTGTCCCGACCAGCGGTAGATCACATGTTCCATCATGGGAAAATGCTCACGCGTCCATTCGATGAGGTTGTTGTATCGTTCTTCTTCACTAATATCTTCTTTGGAAGCCTGGCCGGTCTTATGATCCTCGCCACCGGCTATCAGCAGGTCGTAGCTATCGTTAAACGGTTCTGTACGCACATAATGATAAGGTTCGGTAAACCATTTTGAGTTCATATCACCGGTATCCCACCACAGCGAGGCCGGCACCGATCCTTTGGGAACGGCAGCAGCGATCACATACGACCGGAAGGGGAATTGTTTGGTATGCATGGTAACCACGTCGTTCACCGGTGTATTGGTAGCCACCACTATTTGCTGTGCGGTAATGGTATAACCGTTACAGGCAACCTGGTTTTTTTTGATTGCGGTGGCTGCTGATTGTGTGTAAATACGTCCGCCCCTTTCAACAAACCCGTTTGCCAGGCCATGCAGGTATCGCAGGATATGAAACTGCGCCTGGTTGGGAAACACAATACAGGGGCTGTTAGTGCCAGCAATAAACGGCGTTTGTTCCATCCACTGTACCTCTTGCCCGGTTCGTTGAATGGCTTCAAACTCCTGTTGCAGTGTTTTTAATTTATCGGAAGGATGCAGGTACAGGTATCCATCCACACGTTTGAAATTACAATCGATGTTCAGTTCCTGTACATTCCGTTCTATCTGGTTGATGGCCTCGGCATGGCTTTCGGCCGCCAGGCGGCTTTTTTCTTCGCCGAATATTTGTTCGATGTTCGAGAACCGGTCGTCCAGCGCCCAGGTACAATGTGCCGTGGTGCGGCCTGTTTCACCGCTGCCGATAAAGCCGTCTTCAATCAATACTACCTGTTTACCGGCTTTGGCCAGCAGCCAGGCTGTGGTTACACCCGATATGCCGCCGCCTATGACCAGCACTTCGGTATTGAGGTCTTGTTGTAACGGTGCAAACTGCAGGGGTGTTACCGTATTGATCCAACTCGATACATTGGCGCCTGAAGTAAGGGAAGGGTCGATGGGCTTTTTGTTACTTTTCATTATGTGCAGGTTTGTTGAACTGAAAATTTGCAATTCAAATACCAGCCACCCCTCGTCAAATTAAAGTTACCTTTGCCCCCCATAAAAATACAGCGTGTGAAACAGGCAGGCATTGACCGTGAAGCGCAACAGGAGGTACCCACTTCCCATTCTTCCCCCAAACCCGTTTTATCTGGCTGGTTATGGTTTTTAACCGGTTTGGGCTTTGCCATTCTATGGCCTTCGGCCGCTACCGCCACCAAAATAGGTTTACAGGTAGCACAGCCCTTTGTGATATGTATTGCCCGCTTTTTTACCGCAGCCATTATCATGCTGGTTATCACGCATTTATTGCTGCACAAACGCCTGCCTCAAAAAAACGAATGGAAACAACTGGCTATATATGGATTGCTGAACATCGCCCTGTACCTGGGCCTGTATGTACTGGCCATGCAGGAGGTATCGGCCGGGCTGGGTGCGCTGGCCGTAGCCACTAACCCGGTGCTCATTAACCTGATGGCTACCCTGTTGTTTGGCCATACCATACGTTGGATCACTATGGTAAGCCTGGCGCTTTGCCTGGGCGGTGTACTGCTGGCAGCCTGGCCCCTGTTCCAGCACAGCCATGCTACGCCCAAAGGCATTGCCATTTTGCTGGTCAGCATGGTGGTTTATTCGGCGGGCACTATTTATTTCTCCAAACAAAAATGGGCCGACCTGCATGTACTCACCATCAATGGCTGGCAAACCCTTTTCGGCGGCCTGTTTATGCTGCCATTTGCCTTATTCACTTTCGACAGCAGTAAAAACCTGTTCAATCTCAAATTTGCCGGCAGCATACTGTGGCTGGCCATACCGGTATCTATAGTTGGGGTGCAGTTATGGCTTTACCTCCTGAAAGACAATGCCGTAAAAGCTTCTTTCTGGCTTTTTCTTTGCCCGGTTTTCGGGTTTATACTGGCTGCAGCCCTGCTGGCCGAACCCATTGGCCTGTTTACGGTGGCAGGTATGCTGCTGGTGATAGCGGGGTTGTATATGGTTCAGAAGAACAGGTAACTAACGTTTATACCAAGCGAAATTTCGTTTTGCGTAACCTAAGTTTCTGATCCCGTAAACCCAACTGACCGCAAAACGGGAATTTTGCGCAAAAATTTGCGCAAAACAATGAAATTAGCCTATACGCTGGCCGCCCTGCTGCTCACTGCTTCTACTGCTTTTGGTCAACTGGCTTTGGTTAAGGGAACCGTAAAAAATGCAAAAGGCGATTCCCTGGCTGCTGCTTCTGTTTTTGTTAAAGGCAAAAAAATCGGCGCTGTTACCAATGCGAATGGCGAATACGAATTAAAAAACCTGGCGCCGGGCAACTACACCCTATTGGTGTCAGTGATCGGTTATGAAACAGGCGTTCAAAAGATCACGGTGGCAGCCGGCGATATAAAAAGCGTGGATTTTGAATTAAAAGAAAGCTCCAACGAATTACAAAAAGTAGAGATCACCGGCCGACGCGAAACCGGTTATAAAAACTCCAACTCATTCATCGGCACCAAAACGGCCACGCCCCTGAAAGAAGTGCCCCAGGCTATTAGTTATGTTACCAAAGAACTGATGCAGGACCAGGCCGTTGCCAAGGTGGGCGACGTAGTAAAAAATTTCAGCGGCGTAAACCAGTTCACCGCCAATAACGACATCGCCATCCGCGGTTTCAGGGTATATGCCGGTAATGGCACCATGCTGGTAAACGGGTTACGCGCCAACGCATCATTCTGGAAACAACCACCGGCCAATTACCTGGAAAGAGTAGAAGTGATCAAAGGACCGGTGTCGGCCTTATTCGGCAATGCATCGCCCGGCGGCACCATCAACCGCGTGACCAAAAAACCGCTTGAGCAGCCACGCAAATCGGTGCAGTTTATCACCGGCAGCTTTAATACGTTCAGGGCGCTCACCGATTTTACGGGCCCTATGAACGAAAGCAAAACCTTATTGTACCGCCTGAATGTGGCTTATGAAAATTCACAAAGTTTTCGCGACCTGCAATTTGATAAGAACATTGTAGTAGCGCCTTCCCTTTCTTTTTTGCCCAACGATAAAACCAGGCTCAACTTCGACCTGGTGTATAACCGTATCAACAGCCGGGTAGACCGTGGGCAATCGGCTTTTGAGAACGACCTTTACTCCACCCCCATTTCACTTTCGCTGAATGCGGTGAACGATCACCTGAACGAGGAAGTGTATAACATCACCACCAGCCTCACCCATAACTTCACCAGCAATACAGCTATTAACGTAGCTTATTTGCGCACCAGCTATACCGAAGACCTGTTTGAGCACAGAAGCAATAATACCTATGCCAAAGATTTGCAGGGCAACCCGGTGAACTTCCTGGTAGAACGCCAGGTATTTGACCGCGATTCCAGAGAGTTCAACGATAACCTGTCGGCCTTTTTATCACACAACCTGTATACGGGCAAAGTAGAACATAAGATACTGGTGGGTTACGACTATGCACAAAACAAACTGCCTGTAGGCGCAGCCCAGTTAACCGCCGGCAACTACCTGAGAAAAGACGGCACTGCGGCGCCCTATGTGGTAAAAGATTCGGCCTTGTATGTTACCTATGATCTGAAAACAACCATCAACGGAAAGGATACCACCCTGCGGTTGCCCAAACCCAATGTACCTACCTACGACCTGTCGAAGAATGAACACAACATGGAAGACGTATCGAAATATGTGTACAGGAGCGAAAGCAATACCGCCACCATCCCCCATCTGAACTATTTGCATGGCGTGTATGTACAGGACCAGATCAGCTTTGGCAGGCTGCAGGCGCTGGTAGGATTGCGGTATGAATGGTTTATCGACAAGGCCAATTACACAAAGGCCAATGAGAAAAAAATAACACAAACTGCGCTATTGCCCCGGCTGGGCCTGGTATATACACTCACATCCAACATCAATGCCTATGGCCTGTATGCACAGGGTTATAACCCGCAGGATGCTGCGGTACAATCGAACCCGGCAGCCGGCGGCCCCTTCGACCCGCTGGAAAGTAATATTGTTGAGCTGGGTTTGAAATCGGAATGGTTCAACAAACGTTTGGCCCTTACTACCTCGGTATACAAGATCAGGCAAAAAAATACGTTGTACGATCCCGGTGTAGCCGGCCAGCCCAATTTACGGGTGCAGATTGGCCAGGAAGAATCGAAGGGGTTTGAAATAGAAGCCATGGGCCAGATCAACGACAACTGGAACCTGGTGGTCAACTATTCTTATAACGAAGCCAAACTGACGGAGGCAGGTAAGGCAGACCAGGCACTGGTAGGCCGCCAGAAACCCAATGCACCGCAGCACCAGGGTAATATCTGGACCAAATACACCTTCCGCAACAGGCTGTTAAAAGGACTGGGTATTGGCGCCGGCGCCAACTTTGTAACCGAACGGTACGTATCGTTGAATCAAACCCAAATGATACCGGGTTATGAGTTGTTGAATGCGGCTATTTACTACCGGGTAGACAAATTCCAGGTTCAATGTAACCTGAACAATATTTTGAATAAAACACATTGGGTGGGTGGATACGATTTCCTGCGGTTGTTCCCCGGCGCTCCGCGCAATTGGCTGGCAACGGTAGCTTATACATTTTAATGACAGGTTATGACGGCAAAAAAACTAATGGGCAAATTGCATTTATGGTTGGGACTGGCATCGGGGCTGGTGGTATTGGTGGTGACCATTACCGGCTGCCTGTTGGTTTTCGATAAGGAAATAGACGAAGCTGTAAACCATGAATTTTATTTTGTGCCACCACAGGCACAACGCGTATCGCTGGATGAGATGCTGAACAAGGTAGCCGCCCTGCATCCCGGCTACACCGTTACCCGCATGACGCTGGAAACCGATGCACCCGAACGCTCGGTATTGTTTCTGTCGAAAAAAGGAAAGGCCCTGCAATACACGGCCGTGAATCCATACACCGGGCAGGTTATTCGTTCCATTGATTACAACAAACGCTTTTTCACCATAGTACTGCAACTGCACCGCGCCCTGTGTATGAACGAAACCGGCAAGGTGATCACCGGTATTTCCTGCATCATCTTTTTACTGATGATTGGCACGGGGCTGGTATTGTGGTGGCCTAAACGCTGGAAGTATATAAAACAGCGCCTGACGGTAAAATGGTCTGCCTCGCGCAAAAGATTTACCTGGGACCTGCATGCCGTGGGTGGTTTTTATGTGCACCTGGTGTTGTTTGCCATTGCATTCACCGGGCTTACCTGGGCTTACAAATGGTTTAACGATGGCATCTTCCTGGTGTTTGATGGCAAGCCTTATAAAAAAGTGGAAGCGCCGCTGAACCAAGTACAACAGCCCGTAGCAGCCGGCTTTTACGAGCAACTGTACCGCGAAGCCAATCAACGTTTACCTTACAAAGGCGAGGTACGTTTTATATTGCCTGAAAACGACAAACAGGCCATTAGCATATTCAAGGAAAATTACGAAGCATCCATCAGCAATGTAGTAGACATACTTTATTATGAAAAAGGCACCGGCCGTTTGCTCAAAGATCATTTATACAGGAATGCCAGCACGGGCTGGAAGGTGCGCCGTATTATGTATCCCATTCACACCGGCCAGATCTTTGGATGGCCCACCCGCATCATAGCTTTTATGGCCTGCCTGGTTGCTGCCAGTTTGCCCATTACCGGTTTGTACATTTGGCTGGGCCGTAAAAAGAAAGCGGCCAAAGCCGCAAGAAAAGAACCACAGCCGGAGTCGGCATATATGCCTCAACCGGCTGTGGTTGTTTAAGTGGTTTAATTAGTAAGCTTTTATCTTTTTCTTCTTACAGTCGTGGTACTTCTCGATGCATGCCCGCCATGGCGGCCGTGTACGGTAGTGTTTCTTTTTGTAACCTGGTATTTTTTTCCCTGGGAAGTTGTTACGGTACGGGTGTGGGTGCTGCGGCTAACCCGGTAATTGTTTACCGCAACCTGGTTTCGTGTTCGTACAGTAACCGAGCTTACACGCACGGGGCGGTAAATAGTGCGGGCATGTACAATTCGATGGGTATGCACCACGGTATAATGCCTGTGCCATCCATAATGAACGGGACGGTACACATGCCAGGCCAAAGGTCGCCAGGGGCGGTACCATACCGGCCGGTACGTCCAGCGGAAGGGCGACACCCACACTACATAAGAAGGCGCAAATACAAAACGCACCACCGGCCAGGCCCATACATTCACCACAATGCCTGCGCCGCTATCGAAATACTCGGTATCAAAAGCGGCAGGTCCGCGCATGTTGGATTTATGATATGCCCTGCCTTCTTCATCACCCGGTTCTACGATCACTTCTTCTCCATAAATATCCTCATCACCGGTGATCTGTACTATCGCATTTTCCGATCCGGTTTTCTCCAATTCTATTACCGCAATATCCTGGCTTTCCGATTCCGATACCAGGGCCTGCAGGATAAATACCTGCACGTTGTTATCACGTTTATTGATCACACGAATGTAATCGGTATTGCCATCGCCATTCAGGTCGAGGTTGTTCACTTTACTGTCTTCGGTATTGAGTAATTTTTCGAATGCTTCGGGCGAGCCGGCCTGTTTAAAGAGTTCAAGGGCGCCGGCCAAACTAAAGTTGTCGCCGGGTAAACCGGTACCATCGTCCTGCGCCTGCAGCGAAGCGGTGGTGAATATAAAGGCGAGCACAAACAGCGGTTTCATAAAGTAAGTTTATACCTGTGAGACCGCCGGCTTTCGCCTTCGTTTAATGGGCCTCTAACTTTTTTAACAGTTCCTGCGCTTTGGGATGGTCGGGTATCTTTTGTAACCAATTGATACAGGTAGTCTTATCATCTTCTTGTAAATAACTCAGGGCCAGGTAAAAAGCCGCTTCGTTTTTAAAAGCCGATTCACCGGCATAAAGCCGGTTCAATATTGTTCTTGCCCTGCCTGTTTCATTGGATTGTAACAGGGCTACGCTGTAGTAAAAGCTGGTAAAACTGTTGGTACTGTCGTATACTTTTTCCAGCAGGGATGCCGCGGTAGTAAAATCTTTTTTATTAAAGGCCGCCACGGCTTCCGATAGCTGATCGGTATCCTCCCCTCGTTCAACAGGTGCTACCATGGTTATATCGGCATATTGTTTATACAGGCTGGGTTTCCAGGGCTGCCATACAAACATAACAGCTATTAATATGGCAGCCACCGCTACCGCATACCGTTTGAATGGAATAACGCGGGCAGGTTTTTTGGCAAAGAACTCGCCACGCAGGCCCTGCAGGGTTTGCTGCAATTCTGTGTCAGGTGTGAAATGCTGTTGTAGACCGGTATGTACTTCGCGGTACAGTTCCAGTTGCTGCTGCAACGATGCATCGGCAGCCAGGCTGGCTTCAAAAGCCGCCTGTTCATCGGCCTCCATCAGGCCTTCGGCATACCGGGCTATGTCATCGATCCTGTTCATACGTTACTGCCATTGCTGTAATTGTGATTGAATCATTTTGGTAAGCGAGGCCATGCACTCGCTTTTCTTTTTACGCAGGTAGCCATAGCTTACCTTTAACTGTTCGGCAATGACGGATTGGTCTTCACCGCCCAGGCATTTCCTGAGTATGTCTTTACAACCCTGGCCCAGCTTTTCAAAACATTGCAGGAATACCTGCATTTTTTTATCATGCTGCTGCATTTGTTCGGCCATGGCAAATACATCTTCTCCTATAGATACATCGATGTCGTGGTTTGTTACCGGCTCCCGTCCTCTTTTTTTTAACAGGTTCAACCATTTTCTTTTACATACCAATAACAAGAAGGGCTCGAAGGGGCAGGTAAGCTGTAATTGTTTTTGGCGTGCCTGGTTATAGATATCTACCAGGGCTTCCTGGAAAATATCGGCGGCATCGTCTTCGCTACCGCTGTTGGCCATTATATAATGTTTGATGCGGTGGGCATATCTGGTATAGATCTCCCGTATTATAACCGTATCATTATCAAGCAGTGCAGTGATGAAACGCTGGTCGGTATGTACAAGGGTAGCGATGGGTTGCAATTTGAAATAAAAATAAATAAAAAAAATTATCAAAAAGGGGGTAACAAAAAACAGGTAGCGCTGATATACTCATGAAACGACACCTAAAAAACTTCAAACATGAAAACGACATTTTTATCAGCCGCTATACTGGCTACAATGATTGCCATCGTACCTGCCTGTAAAAAGAATAAAGACAGTGTACCCAATTTTGCCAAAGCCGATGATTTTATGGCCCGGCATGCTATACCCACACAAAGTTTTACCGGTAATGCCACTACAGGTTTTTCTATCATTGGTGAAAAAGGCACCAAGATCAGTTTTGCCCCTAATTCGCTCGTTGATAACGGAGGTAACCTGGTGGCCGGTAATGTTACCATCACCCTGAAAGAAGTACTCAGTAAAAAAGATGTTATGTTCTCTGGCATGTGGACCGAATCGAATGGCCAGTTGCTGGAATCGGGTGGTGAGTTACTGGTAAGGGCCCAGCAAAATGGAAAGGATGTATTCATCAACCCGCAAATGGTAGATAATGGCGTGGTGGTAGAAGTACCCAAAGTGATGAACGACCAGGAAATGGGTTTGTTTATACAGGAGAAAAGACCACAGGGCGGTGGCAACACCGGCGGCGGTCAGCAACAACAAAACCCCACCACCTGGGTACCTGCACCTTATTATCCTTTTGGCAACGGCCCTAACAGCTATTCATTCACCCTGCCTGGTTTTACCTGGGTAAATTGCGACCGTTTTTACAACGATCCCAATCCCAAAACCACCATCACAGCCCTGCCCAATTTCCTCGACAATAATAACGTGACCGATCTGCAGGTAATGCTGGTATTCAAAGACATCAGCACCGTTGTTACCCTGCCTTTCGATTATTCGCTGCAAAAGTTCCAAAGCTACCAGAATTCTTTACCCGAGGGGCTGCAGGCCGACCTGGTGCTGATTGGTAAAGACAGCGACGGTCACCTTCAGTTCGGCGCTCAATTGATCACCATCAGCTCCAATCTGCATATCGATGCACCCATCAAAAAGAGCACACAGGCCGAAGTAGATGCCTTCCTGGCCACCATTCAATAGTGCTGTTTTGAAACTACTACACTCCGTACTCCCCGGCCCTGCTGTATGCGGGGCCGGGTTTTTTCAAACATTTGATTACATTTATAAAACGATTCACTGTATGGCATCATACAAACCCTTGTTATGGCCCGTATTCCTGTTATGTATGATCAGTGATGTAAAGGCGCAAACCGATGATACGGCTGCAGTAGAAATAGAACCGCTTATTGAGAACAACCGCGTACAACTCAGCGCCCCGCTGCGGCCTTTGCGCCAGGTAGCAGGCGCCCCCGCCTCTTTTTACACGTATTTCTGGGAGTTTGGCGATGGTACCTATAGTTTTGAAAAAGAACCGGTGCACTATTACAAAGATACCGGTACCTACGAAGTACGCCTGTTTGCTACCAACAATTACGATGACGGTAAAAAACCGAACACCAAACCCCGCCGCATACCGGTACGTAACCGCAGCATGCTGGCAGATAATAAAACACCCAACTTTTTTACGGGCAATGGCGCCCTTGAAATGAAGACCAACCAAATGCCCAAACCTGGCGAAGACATGGTGCTGCTGATAGGTCATCGCGGTCATTCCAGCGGCTCCATCATGTTATTGTATAACGAAAAACAGTTCAGCACCGAGGGTTTTGAAGTAGCGGATATTCGTACCTATCACCGCGAAAAAACAACCGGCTTCGACAGCATGTGGCAAATGGATAAAGAAAACCTGGCCCTGCGTGAAGGCAGCGGCGGTTTGTTTACTGTTAGCGGCGCCCAATGGCAGCCCTGGGCAGACCGTATTCAGCAACTGAAACAGGTAAAACAGGTGATGAGCGCCTACAGGAAAAACAATATCTGGCGCGTGGAGCCGGCACAGCCCGGTGAAGAACAATTTATGTTTCTTACCGTAAACACCTTGCCGGAGATGATCAGGGACACCAATGCCGTAGTAACCATCACCGCCTTGTTTATACCCGATAACCCGGCCATGGATATGGAACAGTTTAACCTGGAGTTGCAGATCGTAGCCTCGCACGATCCCAACCGCATTATGCTGAAACGAAAAAGATTGAACTACCGTTTTACCGGCAAGAACAAAGAGAATACCTATAAAATACAATTTCAGAACACCGGTAAAGGTCCCGCCAAAAAGGTGGCCATTACCGTTACCCTGCCCGGTATGCTCAACGCTTCCACCATCGACGTGGTGGGTATGAAACCTGCCTGCACCTGGTGCGATTCGGCCTATGTCAATCAAAGTTGTATCGATACCATCGTTACCAAAGACAGCATCCAATTTATCTTCAACAATATTTACCTGCCGGGCACCCAGCAGGAGGGTGTGTCAGATCCCGACTCTACTATGGGTTATGTACAATACCGCATACGTTTTGGTAAGAAAATAAAAAAGGTATCGTTTGTAAGCAGGGCCGCCATTGTATTTGATAAGAATGAGCCGGTGTATACCAACCGCTCGGTAGGCCGGTTCAGGAAAGGATTGAGCCCGGGTATTATACTTGGTTATGGCGCCGTACCCAACAAATTTCCCAACCGCGATTATACACTGGGTTTTACCGTTTCGGAATATGCCGCTTACAAACATTACCTGCAATGGGAATTATACCTGCAATCGTTTAAAACCTATGAGGCACTGGTAAGCCATCATACCGGCGGTGATACGCTCTTCAACGGCAGGGCTTATAAAATGGAATACCGCGATACCTACGAGCGGGTGAAACTGCTTTCGTTTGAAGCCGTGCCCATTCATCTCAGGTATAATCTATCGTCCTGGATATCGGCGGGTGCAGGCGCTGTGGTAGCCGGCGAAATAGAACGCAATACCACCACCATTGTGCGGGCGCAATTAAACAGCCCCAACAACCAGGGTTTGTTTATGCTGGAAGGAGAACAAGGCCAGGCCAGTGAATCGTTTGCCCGATGGCGCGGCGGTTTGTTTGGCGATATACAGCTGGGTATGGTACGCGTGGGACCTGCTATTGGCTTTCGATATACACAGTTTGTAAAGCCATCATATAACCGCCTGCTGTTTTATGTGAGCTGGAAATTTTGAGTACATTTATTGCCTGTATAAGGTAGCGTTACATATCCTTCTCTATTGTGTTATTGCTTTCGGTAGCGTACATGGTATGCCCGATAGCACCACCCTGCCGGCCTCTTTGCAAAAAGAGATGGCGGAGCACAAACAATACGATGACCTGGAATCGTGGATCTATGCACGCATTGCATATACCGATGCCAATCCGCTGGAGCGCATCGATTTTTTGATGCGTACCCAACAAGAGGCCTGGCGTTCCTATAAAAATATCGAGGAAAGGATGGCCTGGTTCGACCTGCTTTCGTTACAGGGATACTATCAATTACAGAATGGCAATATTCTTTCTTCTATCAGTGCCTACGAAACTGCCCTGGCCTTTTATGAAGCCTATCCCCTGCCGGGCGCAGATGTGATAGAACATGTATTAAAACCACTGGGGAATAACTATACAAGGCTGGCCGATTATAAAACCGCCCTTTACATTCACCAGAAAACGCTGGCGCTGGCAAAGAACCATACGGCCACCCTGGCATCGGTATACAGCAATATGGCTGTTTGTGCACGATGGCAGGGCAACCTGCAAACCGCCATTCAATATTGCCGCACCGGGCTTATGCATGTACCGCCCCAACATGCATTGCAGGGTTTGTTACTAAGCACACTGGCCGATATACTTTCCGAACAAAACAAATACGATACGGCTTTGGTGGTGGTGCGCCAGGCATTGCGGGCATTGCAGGGTACCAGCCAGCCGGGCTGGTATGCCATTACCTTACAAATTGCATCGAAGATAAGCTGGAAACAGGGTCATTACCAACAGGCGCTAACCTATGGCAAACAGGCCTTGCAACAACTACCCGCCAACAGGATACGCGAAAAAGCAAAGCTGTTGGTATTGCTGGGCGATATTTATTATTCCATGCACCAGGCGCGGCAGGCATTGCGCCTTCACCAGCAAGCCCTGCAATTGTTGATACCTTCCTGGCAGACCGCCGACCCTTTGTCTAATAAACTATACGGCGAAAACACGCTGGCCGATGCACTGAATGGTTCGGCCCTCGCCTATACAGCCCTGCAGCAACCACAGCAGGCATTAAACTGCTACCTCGCTTCTTTTGCCGTGGAAAGAAAACTGCGCAAAGAATTTTTTTATACTGAATCAAAACTCCGTGAATTACAAATAACCCGCTCACGGGTAGAAGCCGCTATGAAACTGGCTTACCGCTTACATCAACCAGAGCAGCTTTTATTGATAGCCGAGATCTCCCGTGCACAGGTATTGATGGATGAAAGACGATGGCGTATGCAACAGGCTTCTTTCCATGACACGATATACAACCGGTTGAAAAAATTGCAAAACGCCATTATATATTACCAGCAGGAATTATTGCAGTCTGCTAACAAACCACATACACAATCGCTGCTGCAGGCCACAGAATATGAACTGGGGCTGTTGAATAAAAAATTAAAGCAACACGATGATAACAACTTATCGGTGCAGGCATTGCAACACTTGTTTACAACCATTCCCACCAACGTTACCGTACTGGAATTTTTTGCAGGCCGCGATACCAGTTTTATTATCGAGTTGAACCAATCAGGCATTCAGCAGGTATACAGCCTGCCTGCCAACGATTCGCTGCAAACCTTCATGCAGCACTGGTTTGCCAATGGGCCATCCAATATGATCAATAACCCGCGCCGGTTTTACGAAGCCTGCCATGCGGTATACCGCTCCATCTTCGCCAATTATTCCTGGAAAAAAGGGCACCACTACCTGCTGATGACCGATGGGCTTTTCAACTACCTGCCCTATGATGCATTGATCACCGATTCGGCTTACCACAACAATTACCGCGACTGGCCTTATCTCTGCAAACAGGTCGCCCTATCACAGGCTTACTCACTGCAAACCTGGCACGAGCAGCAAACGGCGCAATATGCCGGTTCTCCTTTTAATGCCTTTTTTGTGTCGAAGGGAACGCCCTTGTCGGTAGAAGAAGAGTATAAAACGATGAAAAAACAATTCAGCGGGCAGTTTTTTATCAACGAAACCGCCACGCATAAGGCATTCGATCAGGTAATAGACAGCACGTCCGTGCTGCACATCAGCACCCATGCCATTTCATCTGCGGTGGATTCATTTCCTTACCTGCAATTATTCGACAAGCCTTATTATTTATTCGACCTGCGTTATAAACAATTTTCACCCGCACTAGTGGTACTGGGGGCCTGTAAAACAGCCGATGGGGTATTGCTGGAAGGCGAAGGCGTGAACAGCATCGGCCGTGGATTTACTGCTGCCGGCGCCGGTGGTATTGTTTCGGGTTTATGGAATGTACACGACCGTACAGCGATTGATATGATGCAGCATTTTTACACCCGGCTGTCAAAAGAGGCCAACCCCGCAGTGGCCTTGCATAGGGCCAAACACGATTGGCTGCAAACCAATCATGCCAATAGTTTTTTGCATTTACCGTATTACTGGGCAGGCCTGGTATACAGCGGGCATTTACAAAAAGTACAGTTGGAAAAAACTGCTGACCACAGATGGATATACTGGCTGGCAGCAGCTCTTATCCTTGCTCTTGCCATTCTGAAAATCTTTTATCGATCACCTGTTTCATAAGCTCATAATTATCCCAGGTATCAGCCACATGATAAATGGTAGGCCGCAGTATACCCAGCATGGCCTCATAATCGCCCAGGTATTCACCGGCTTCGAGGTTGAAGTAGGCCAATGCAAAACGGTTGCCCCGCTCGCTCAGGTCTTCCAGCATCAGTACGCCGCCGCAGCAGGTTTGATAGATCTGGGTGCCGGTATATTGTTGTTTTTTGAAGCCTTCGATCTCATCGGCGAATTCGTTTTTAAACTTTTCGCTCATCATATCATTTTCAATCAGCCAGCCCACGAACATACCGGTATGCACATAACCCTGGTATTCTTTTAAATCATCGGGGAAATCGCCCTCGTAATGCCATTTGGCATTATCGTATACATCCACGGTATTTTCGGGCAGGGGTTCCCAGGTGGTTCGTATAAAACCCTCGCTCATCTTTGCACGCACCATTTGCTCCTGCTGCGCATGAGCCGCCTGGTGGTTTTCGTATTCATGCCAGTGTTTATGCAGCCACTGGTAAAACACACCATGCACCACTTCCACCCCATTGCCCTGTACGGTGGCCCTGAAATGGTGGGTTTGCCCGTTCTCGTTCTTTGTAAGATAGATGCTCATAAAGCGCAAAAATAGATGCTTATATTAGCGCCCGGAAATTAAACCTTATGGCAGTTCCTGTAAAAATTGATTTTGATAACCTGTACGAGATTGAGAACATTTCGCCTGATTTAAAATTCAGCTGTTTTCATTCTACACTCAACAACGGCAACAAAGTGCCACTGGTGGTAAAGATCAGCAACCAGTCGCATGCCTTATTGCCCAATGTGTACAACCTGTCATTTGGTCCGCTGAACGCCAAGGGCAAAATCGACGATAAGGCAGAGCTCAACCATGGCAATTATTCCAGGGTTTTTTCCACCATCCTGTTCTCGGCCCTTGCCTACCTGAAAAACAACCCCGGTCATTACCTGGGCATCGATGGTTCGGATAATGCCCGAGCCTATTTTTATTACCGGGCCTTACAGCGAAATTTTCATTACCTCGACCGGCATTTCCACATGTGGGGCATCAAATATTATGTGCGTATTACCCGGTTTGGGAAGACCCAATACGATAATCCCTTTGATTTTGAGGACATTATGCCTTATCCTTTTCGTATTACCAAGGGGGCATTGGTTTCGCAGGACCATATGTACAATTATTTCATTTTTAACCTGAAACAATAAGCACAGAGGCTGGAAATACCGGAAAACTATGTAAATTTGAAGACCATGAACGATAAATCGATCACCCGTAAAATTGCAGCCCTTACCAAAAAGGCGAAAGAAAGCGGTAAAAAAGCCGACGTAAAGCTGGCTACCAGCTCTTCTTTGCACCAGGTGATCAAAACCAAGGAACAGGCCGCCTTGTTCATGAAGTTATTAAAAGAAGCCTAGTCATCACTCCCCTTCCCCTCTTTTTGTATGCCCCCGTTTATTCACATGTGATAACGCATTCACTTGGGACATTCCAGGTGCTGCAGGCCCCTGGCCAGTGCTTCCCACATACCCATATACGATAACGACATTTCAAAACCGCCCCTGAACTGCGAGGCGGCCGAGAGAGTGCTGAGGTTCACATCGTAGCTGATGCCAATACCCAGCTTGCCGGTATACAATTTTACCACGGGCACCAGCGCATCTTTCCATCGGTACACCGCCCCGGCGGCAATAGAAAAGGTGGCTTCTTCACCGGTATAGTCGAAGCTGTGTGTATACAGGGCGCCGCCCTGTATGAGCCTGCTGCCGCCCTGTATGAAACAATCGGCATACACCACTATCCTGTCTACCTCGTTGATGCTAGCCGACAAACCGCCATTCACCCCCCACTTCCTGTTCAGCCGTATATCAAAAGCCGGTGTAAAAGCTACCCTCGGTTCGTTGATGTGAAACAGCGCGGCGCCCACATACATATTGATGTCATTGGCCAGCATGGTTTTAAAACTTATACCTGCCGAAAGATCATTATAGGTAAAACTATTGGCGTCAAACTGCTGACGTGTGGGATTGGAAGGACTGTAGGCGCCGTTTACAAACTGGTCGTCGAACTGCAGCTTGGTGGCGTCGAAGCGTTCAAACACCGGGCCGCCGGTAAGGGCAAAGGAAATATAGGTGGTCTTGTCTTCATTCAACAACTTATGATAATTCAGTACGGGAAATACCTGGGTGCGCTGCAGTTTCGAATCGCCCGCCACATCGTTGGTGGCCTGCACACCGGCGGTGATAAAATCGCCATCATGTAAACCGCGCAGCAGCTTGAACTCAGCACCCATATACATACTGCGGTAAGGCACGGTTACACTCTGCCATTGATTACGGTAACCGCCCGTAAGCCTGTAGTGGCCATTGAAGATACCGGCCAGCGCAGGATTGCGCAATAAAGGAAATTCATAAAACTGGGAGAAATGAATGTCCTGCTGCGCATGGGCGGCCGGGTGGTGCGCCAGCAGCCACACGATTAATACAGATCGTAAACATGTTTTCATAGCAGTTGGAATTTTTCATATTATTTCAGTAGGGTTGTATTGCCTTTAAATGTGTAGATCAGTTCGTTTTCACATACCACTTCCACGGTAAATACATATACCTCGGGTGCGCCTGTTTTACCCCGTATTCTTCCATCCCATCCGAATGCAGGGTCGTTGGGCGGGAAATTTTTTCTTTCAAAAACCAGTTCGCCCCAGCGGGAGTAGATCCTGAACGAACGCACCAGGGCAATGCCTTTTCCGCGCACCATCAGTATATCGTTCAACCCATCGCCATCAGGGGTAAAGGCATTTGGAATGAATACCTGCGATCCTTTGCAGAAAGGCCTGATATTGATGGAATCCACCGCCGTACAACCCAGGTCGTTGGTCACCAGCGCGCGATAGGTTTTATTACCCTTTACCTCCACGATGGGCATCTCGCAATCGGTACAACTCAGGTTATCGGCGGGCGACCATTGCCAGGAAACAATGGGCCCTCTTTGTATCACCGGTGAAAATACATGGGTGCTGCCGGTGGCCAATACCACATCGGGTCCCAGTTCGATGGCCGGTACCGGGTTCACCACCACTTTAACCCAGCCCGTATCGGTATAACATTCATGTGTATCGAAACCAACTACCTGGTAGGTGGTGGTGGTGCGTGGCCTGGCCAGCGGGTTGGCAATGCCGGCATGGCTCAGCGTTTGCGCCGGCGACCAGCTGTATGAAGCAGCCGTGCCGCTGACCAGCAGCGAAACCGATTCGCCCTCGCAAATCACCTGGTCGGGCGAAACGGCCACTTCTATTGGATCGAAGATGGTGAGCTGCACGGTATCGCGATCGATGCAGGTGCTTTCGGTACTGGTAACCGTAACCACATAGGTGGATGGACCGGCGATGGTGGCCGTTGGCGAAGCCGATTGCGGATCGGATAAGTTATCGGCGGGCGACCAGGCATAGGTAAAACCCGGTGCAGCCGGTGTGCCGATGGTCACCGGTTTACCGGGACAGGTGATGGTATCTCGTCCCGCATCGGCCTCGGGTAATATGGGAAAGAAAGATACCTGCAGGGTATCACTGCACCCAAAACCATTAAACGGGTATACCACTACATTCACCGAACGCAGATCGGGTGCGGGGTTCAGTACCAGGTTTTCACCCATGCCCAATAGCGCGTCAAAACTGGCATCGTACCAATGATAGGTCTCAAAACCCGGCGGTCCTGTAAAACTTGCAATATTGGGATTACAATCGTAGCGGGCGCTGGCCGATATATTACAATCCCCCACATCTACATAGGCATATCCCCAATGCGCGCCCAGGGTGCAATCGGCCGTGGTGAATTCTATCTCCAATACCCGGCCGGGATAGGCGCTCAGGTTGATGTATACCGCCGACCAGGGCTTGTATTTCACGCTCCGGTTTACCGGCGAGGTGTTAAAACCCGGTAAGGATGCCGTAGCAATATATTCATTGGAAGCACAGGGCAGGTAGGCGCCGGTTTGCACATCGCGTATACGCGCCACAAAACGCGGCTGTTCATAATGTTTATGCCCCGGATCTTCAAACACCACGGCATAGCGATAGATCAGCGAGGCATTGGGATTATCGGCAGGAACGGTAAACTGGTAGGTGAGCCGTTCGGCTTCATTGCCATTTCTATCATTACCCAGCTTCACACAATACCCGCTGCCATCGGGCGGTGTAAGCGGGAACTGACCATAACGGTCGGTACCACCTGTAATTAAAGTATGCCGGTTATTAACGGGATTGGAAAGGGAAACGCTTACACTGTTGTTATTGCCCTGGCTTTGCGTGGAGCCGATATAACATTTCCAGTTTTGAAAGGAACCGCTTTCGAAGCCAATATTGGCCGGACATTCATTCGTTTGGCCGTATACGCACCCAAACAACAACAGCAGTACCGTATTGGTAAAAATACTTTTCATAGGCCTAACGAATTAGCTGGAATACCAATCCATTATGCCATGGGCGAGGGGTATTTATAAACGGCTTGCAGGTGAAGGATGCAGGGGAGCTACGGGTAGAATTTTTTTCAAAGGATGGTATTCGTGAATAAGATGTATTATTTCTGAAAACAAACAAATACTGTGCGAGTAGTGAACAGGTGAAAAAATTAACGCGTGCTATTTATACACATATCGAAGTTTATAATAACTCCGCCATTTTCCGTTGAATGCCTTCTTTTTCAGTTTGTGTTTTGGCCAGCTCATAAGCCTTTTGAAAATGCATGCCTGCCTGGCCGGTATCGATATGCCGGTAGAGTTCACCCAGTAGTAAATGATAAAAATGATTATTAGGAAGGTCAAGTTTTTCCGCTTCTGCCAGTGCATCCTTCGGACCCTTTACCTTATACAGCGCAAATGCCCTGTTAAGCGCCACGCCGGGCGAAAAGTTCACAAGCATCAACTGGTTATACAGGTCCAGGATGTTCTCCCATTTTTCTTTACTGTCTTCCCTGATGCAATGGCGGTAGGCAATGCCTGCCTCCAGGTGATACGAGCTTATCTCATTGCCCTGTGCAGATAGTTTTAAAAAATGAATTCCCTGGTTAATGAGTGCATTGTCCCAAAGGGCGGGATCCTGCTGGTCGTATAAAACCAGCCTGTCCTTATCGGTTCGACGGGCATCGAAGCGCGAGGCATGAAAACACATCAGCGCCATCAGGGCATTTGTTTTGGGCAGGTTGGTTTTTTCATATTCCGTCAACATCAGGCAAAGCCGCATGGCCTCCAGGCAAAGGTCCTTACGTAATATCTGGTTTTGCGTTTTTGAATAATACCCTTCGTTAAACAACAGGTAAATGATGTGCAGCACATTGTTGAGCCGCCTGGCGATCTCCGCATCGGGCGGCAATTCCATGGTAATATTTTCGGTGCGCAGTTTTTCTTTGGCCCTGAACAGTCTTTTGTTGATGGTTTCTTTATTGGAAAGAAAGGCTTCGGCAATTTCATCGATGCCAAAACCGCAAAGGATGCGCAGCGCCAGGCCTATCTGGGCTTCGCTGGCAATGGCCGGGTTACACACGGCAAACAACATCTGCAACTGGCTGTCGCGTATATTTTGCTGGGAGAAATTAATGTCTTCCGGTTCAGTATCGCCCGGCTGGCTGGCCTTTAAGGCCGGTACGATCTTCTGTTCAAAGATCTTGTTCCTTCTGAAGTGATAGATGGTTTTTTGTTTGGCTACCACGTACAACCAGGCCGTTGGATTTTTGGGCATGCCTTTGATACCCCAGCTTTCCGAGGCCAGCAGGAAGGTTTCGCTTACAATATCTTCGGCCAGCTCGATGTGTTGCAATCCGTACAGGTTGCTGATAACGGCCACCATTTTGGCAAACTCCTGCTGAAACAATTGTTTTAATGAATCCATGGCGTTCCTGAAAGCGGCGGGTACCAGCTGCGGCCGGTACCCGCCGTTTTTTTTACTGGTACACAAATAAGGGTCTGATCTCTACACTGCCATTGGCTTCCAGCGCAGGGCAGCCATGCGCCAGCGTGGTGGCCTCGTCGAGGCTCTCGGCCTTTATGACGATAAAGCTGCCCAACTGTTCTTTGATCTCTACAAAGGGACCGTCGGTTACCACGCCGCCGGCGCGCAGCACCTTACCTTCCAGGGCCAGGCGCTGGCCATTGCTTACCAGCCTTCCCTGTGAGATGATATGGCCCACCCAGTCCTGCCATTTTTTGGCAAGCGCCTGCATTTCTGTGGGCGATACATTGCTGTAATCGTAACTCGGCTGCCGGAATAAAAGCATAAACTCTTTCATAGTTGTAATTTTTTTTAGGTGTATTTACAACCGAATAATGCGCGGGATCTTTGAATTTGGACAATCCTACAGAAAATTTTTTACGGACGCATTTGCACTACAATTTTACCCGAAAGTTTTTTATCCAGCATTTGCTGGTGAATAAATGGAATTTCTTCAAATGAATACTGGTGGGCAATATGAGGTTGCAGACTGCCGTCTTTGAGCCGGGTGGCTATGGCTTGCATATCATCACCGCTTGAGCGCACAAACATATGCGTTGCATGTATACCTTTTTCGGCTGCAATGGCTTTCCATGCATCGCCCCTGCCGCTGGGCAGTGTAATAAGCCGGCCGCGGGGGCTGAGTATGTTAAAGGCCTTAACTACGGCATCCCCGCCCAGGGTATCCAGCACAAAGTCGATGTTGGAGCTGGCTTTTTCAAAATCGGAGTTGGTATAGTCGATCACCTCGTCTACCCCTTTTTGTTCTAACCATTTTATGTCTTTGGTAGATGCCGTGCCAATGACATAAGCGCCGGCTGCTTTTGCAAACTGAAAGGCCGGAAAGCCAACGCCGCCGGCTATACCCTGTATCAATACCCGCTCACCGGGTTGCAGGGCGGCTTGTTGCAAAGCCTGGAAGGCCGTAAGCGCGGCGAGTGTGGCCGCAGCGGCGGTTTCATGGGATATGTTGGAGGGCTTTTTGGCAAGATGGTTGGCCGGTGCGGCAACATATTCCGCATAGGTTCTTCCATGGCCGGGAAAATTAACGAGACCGAATACCTCATCGCCGGGTTGCAGATCCTGTACTGCGCTTCCTGTTTGTTCTACAACGCCGCTGACACCCCAGCCGGGGATAACGGGTGGATCGTCTTTTATTTTATTGTATTGGCCTGCGCCCTGGAGTGTTTTGCTATCGACGGGATTGATGTCGATGGCGTGGGTTTTAATGAGGACTTCGGTGAGTTGTATGGAGGGTTGCGGAATTTCAGCGAGTTGTAATGCATTGGCAGCAGCTGTCCCTTTTAATAAATAGGCTTTCATATCACATAATTTGTCACCAATATACAGGTATCCCGCAACTGGGTAAAATTGAAAGATAACATAGGCTGATACAATATACAGCGTGAAATAACCATTTAGGGTTAATTATTTTTGACAGGTTATGAGCTAATTTGCAGGTTTACTCCTGCACACCCCTAACAATTCGTCGCATGAAAATACTGGTTGTTGTGTGTTTGCTGTTGCCGGTATCCCTTCGTTTGATCGCGCAGGATGGCGCCGGAAAAAAATCCTCCGTCGCCGCCGGCGGCGTCAACAATGTATGGAGTGATGCGCCCCGTACCAGTGAGAATGATTTATGGAACACGGATAATAAAAAGCAATCAACAACTACCGAAAAAGATCTCTGGAAATAAAAATCGACCCCTGAACATGAAACAAACCCTGTTGATACTGGCATTATCCGCCGGTATTTGTGTAAGCTCGAGCGCCCAATTGGCCAGGATACAGTACGAAGATGCGGAAACAGCCTATACCGAAGGCAGATTTAAAGATGCACTCCGCCTGCTGGAAGAATCGGAGAAAACTGCTAAGAAAACCAACTTCCTGATCCTTCATTTGCGCATCCTGAGCAATGTGGAATTGATCAAACAGGATCCCTACCAGGGCTATGACATCATCGGCCAAACAAGGGCGGATATCAATTCCTTCCTGAAAAAATACGACGGCGACAAACGCGCAGAAGACAAATACAGGGAAGTGTATGAAGTGTCGAAACAGCTGAAACAGCTACCGGCTACCAAAGAGGCATATGACGCTATGGTAGCTGAAAAACGGCAGCAGGACGCAGAACAGGCAAGGATAGAAAAGGAAGAAAAGGCGGCTTATACAAAAGCCCGGTCGTTAGGAGAGGCATTGATGAAGGAATTTCGTTACAAACCCAATTGCACCTTAAGCGAGCTGACAGCCATGAACAGCTCAGCTGCAGCCCTGGCGAACAAAAAGTTACAGTGCTATCAGAATAGATGTTCTTACAGTTCTATAAAAGTGCTCGGCAACCCCTATCCAGAGGGCGCCAGATCCATTGACTTTTGGCCTGGCAGCCGTACAAAAGTGCAATCTTACAGCCACACGCCGCGATCAGGAAAAAATAAAGAGGCGGAAGTGCTTGAAAAATACAATGAGCTGCGCAACCGCATACTCACGACTGTTGACAAGAAATATATAACCGAAAACGAAAAACAAAGAATAGCATTTTTAGTGCCTGGTTTGGATGTAAAGGTCACCGTTTTGGTTTACAGCTATAATAACTGGTTTGCTACGACTATAAGCTTTACGCAATAATAAACGCGCTCCTGCAGTGATGAAAAAAGTCATTCTATTTGTTAGTGTGTAACCAGCGGACCGCGTCCGCCGAAGCCCGCGGAAATTCAGCAAGCCTATAAAATGCAAAAGCCCGCCTACGCTAAAGTTTCGGCGGGCGAATATCTTTGAGTATGCTTTGCATACTCCCAAAACCAATATAACCAGCGGACCGCGTCCGCCGAAGCCCGCTGAAATTCAGCAAGCCTATAAAATACAAAGCCCGCCTACGCTAAAGCTTCGGCGGGCGAAGGCGGAGACTGAGGGATTCGAACCCTCGATACGGTTTCCCGTATACACACTTTCCAGGCGTGCTCCTTCAACCACTCGGACAAGTCTCCAAATTTTAAAGGGCTGCAAAAATAACAATATCCGCACTAGCGTTCGAAAATTTTTTG
>Ga0065721_10004187_pt1 | contig 37641 bp, 34 predicted proteins | sample Mesricmetagenome_FD_59108 | JGI IMG/M metagenome (GOLD analysis project Ga0065721, IMG submission 59108) | Mesophilic microbial community from rice straw/compost enrichment Sample: eDNA_1 v2 (version 2) | ecosystem: Engineered > Solid waste > Grass > Composting > Bioreactor | place: USA: Davis... | reverse complement strand
TTTTTTTTTTTTTTGCACCTATAACAAGTTTACTAAAAATCTTTAATGCTTTCTTTTTTTTATAATATAACTTTTTATTTTTAATAAGTTTCAAATAATTAGCATTTAAAAAAAATACTTTTTTTTTATTAAAATTATTAAATAATAGAAATCTTTTATTTAATAATACCTTAAAAAAAAAACTTAAAAAATTATTCTTTAAAAAAAATTTATAAAAATTTTTCTTTAAATTGGAAAACAATTTTAATCTATTTATAAAAAAAAAAAATGAAATATTAACTGAATCAAAACTTTTAACTAAATTAAAATCGCTGACAAAAATACCGATTTTATTTCAGCTTAAAACGGATAGTACTCAATTTAAAAAACTATGAAGATTAAAATCTTCAAATAAAAAATTTTTGTAATTTTTTCTAGTGTTATTAGACCAAACAGAAGTTCAAAATTTAGTTTTACCTAAACGATATGTTATCGGATTTATCAAATGTCCCATTTTAAATATTCTATTTTCGATACTTTTTTTTCACCTTTAACAGTACTTTCTTAGTAAAAATTAGAGAACCCAAAAATTTACCCACCATATTTTCTTTTATTATTAAGGGTATATAATATTTACCATTATAAACAGCTAATTTAAACCCGACTCAATCTTTTTTAATTTTTATATTTCTGTCATTTACTTTTAAAAAAACATCATTTTTCAAAAAAAAGGATCTAGTCATAAGATCTAGAGATAAACTTTTTAATACATAATTTTTCATTTTTTACTACTTTTTCCTTTCTTTTAAAACTCAAATTTTTCTTTTATTAATTCTCTTTCCTTTCACAGTAGGAACACCTTTTAAAACACGTTTAGTAAAATTTGACGATAAAACCAAAGGTGAAGTTTTACCACGACCACCACCATGTGGATGGTCAACACAATTTTTTGCAACACCACGCACACTTGGTTTTCTGCCTAAAAAAATATTATCACTAGCCTTTCTTTTTTTTTCATATTTTTTTTGTATATTTGAAATCACACCAAGAACAGCTGTATTATCCTTTTTAAATAGACGCTCTTCACCAGAAGGCAATCTTAAACATACTTTATTTTTTTGTTTAAAATGTGATAAAATAACACTAAAACATCCAGCAGATCTTGCTATTTTAGCACCAGAGCCTTGTCTTAATTCTACACAACAAATGAAAGAGCCTAAGTCAAAGTCTTCTAATTTTTTGACCGTTCCAGATGTTAAAAAACCGTTATTTATGAACATGCCTTTTTGCATACCATTAACAGCTATTATATAAGATAAAAAACCATTTTTATAGCAAACCAATGCAATATTACACGATCTGTTTGGATCATACTCTATTTTCAAAATAATTCCAGGTACCTGTATTAAACGGCTATAATCTATTAAACGAAATTTTCTCTTTGATCTTCCAGAACCTTTACTCAAAACAGTTCTATGCCCAGAAAAATTTTTACCTGTCTTATTTTTTAAACCAAATGATAAATATTTTATAATTTTATTCATTTTTTTTTTTTATTAATTTTTTAAAAAACGTAAATTTGGCATATTTACCTTAACCTCTTTGCAATAATGTATCTTCTTTTTTATTGCAAGGCCTTTATAAGCAAAAATGTCAAAAAGCTCATTTATTAATCTATCAAATAAACTTTTCTCTGTTCTTGATTTCAAAGCTTGAATTAAAAATCGTACAAAAAGATTTATTTCTTTATTATAATTACAACGAGTTGGAATTAATAATTTTCTCCCAGCAACCGCCCTTTTACGAAAAACTATGGGAACACATAAATTTTTATTTAAAATAAAAAAAAAAAAATTTAATTTTTTTTTACGTTTAACTAATTCTAATAGGATATTATTTACAAAAAACAAAGCTCTATTTCTTTTTCCATTCTTTAATAGCAGTTTATAAAGAACATAAACTCATTTTTTTATATATATATTACTTTTTTGTTTTTGGTATACCATATTTAGATCTTCTTTTCGTTCTTTTAATTCTTTCAAATAATGAAAAATCGTATCGTCCTTTTATTAATTTGTATCTCACACCAGGAATATCTCTCGCACGGCCACCTCTAACCATAACAACAGAATATTTTTGTAAATTATGCCCTTGTCCTGGTATTGCAGCAATAACATGTCTACCAGTAGATAGCTTAACTTTAGCTACTTTTCTTTTAGCAGAATTTGGCTTTTTAGGGCTAACACTGTTTCTTATTTCTACACAAATTCCCTTTTTTTGTGGACAAGAATCTAAAGATAAAACAAATGACCTTCTTCTTTTTTGTAATCTTTTACCTTTTCTAATTAATTGATTTAATGATGCCATTTCTGAATTTTATAATAATATTTAGTATATAATACTTCTTTTCTTACTATTTGATATATGTTTTAATAAAAAAACAAAGCTCAAAATATGACGAGAGAAAAAAAAAAAATTTAAATAAAATTTAATATTTAACGACATAACATTTGATAATATATTATTTTTCTCAACATCTAATAAAAATTTTAAATTTTTTATTTGATCCTTAAAAAATAACTTATTTATAAAAAAAAAAAAAAAAACTAATCTATTATTTTTTTCCAAAAAATTAAAATCTATTTTAGAATTTGACAAAATCAAAAAATATTTGGTAGACGATAACAAATCAATATCATTAAAAAATTTACTCACATTTAAAAAAAATTTTTCTCGCTCTCCTACTACTGAATCAACGAAAAAAAAAAGACTATTATCCATATAATTAATATTGTTATTTTTAATTATTGTTGTTAAACGCTTCATTTTTTATTATTAATGTTTTTATAGAATTTAAACTATTTAATATTGAATAAAAAAAAAATTTATCATAAATCTTTTTTTTATTCAATATTAAATTATTTTTCAAAATGCATAAAAAGAAAAGATCTATTAATTTAATTTCATTATTTTTGTCAAGAGCTAAACGATCAACTGATAAAACTATTTTCAATAATGAAGAAAAACTAGCTCCTTTTATTATAAAAAAAAAAGAATTATCAACAAACAGACAAAGATTGACCCTTAAAGGTAAACCGCTTCTGTAAACTTTAGATTGTGAATTAAATTCACTACAAAAAGAATTAACCTTCTCCTTATTTATAAATGGGCTCAATATTGGGCCCACACCTGAATCTTCAAAACGTGAAACACAAGCGTTTAAAGTAAGATTAAAAAATCTTTTTATTTTTTTTTTTTCCATCTTTAGATTTTTAAAAAATTTATTTTATTTAACGATCAACCTCACCAAAAACAATATCTAATGTACCTATAATAGTAACAACATCAGCTATCATATGACCAACAGATAAAAAATTTAGAGCTTGTAAATGAGTAAATCCAGGAGCTTTTATTTTACATCTAAAAGGTCTATTGCCTCCAGAAGTTGCCAAAAAAACACCAAATTCCCCCTTAGGTGCTTCAACAGCAACATATATATCATTTTCAGGTATAGAAAAGCCTTCAGTAAAAATTTTAAAATGATGTATAAGAGATTCCATCATAAATTTCATATTAGAACGTGAAGGTATAGAAACTTTGTTATTATAATTATTTATAGGACCATCCTTTAATAAATTCATTGCTTGCAATATTATATCACAACTTACATACATTTCTTTTATTCTAACTAAATAACGATCAAAGCAGTCACCGTTTTTACCAACAAAACTTTTAAATTTTAAATCTCCATATATCTCATATGGCTCAGACTTTCTAAGATCTCATGAAATACCAGAGCCTCGAAGCATAACACCAGAACAGCTTAAATCAAAAGCTTCTTTATAGCCTAAAACACCTATATTTACTAGACGCTGCTTTCAAATTCTATTATTTGTCAAAAGCTCTTCCATCTCACATATAGCATTTTTAAAATTTTTTATGAAAAAATATAAATCTTGTAAAAAATTAATAGGCAAATCTTTCGCTACACCACCTGGTCTTATGTATGCAGCATGCATTCTTGCACCAGAAACCCTCTCATAAAATTCCATCAATTTTTCTCTTTCTTCAAACAGTCATAAAAATGGTGTCATAGCACCAACATCCAAAGCATGCGTTGTTATACCTAAAATATGGTTCATAATACGTGTTATTTCCAAAAAAATTACTCGTATTATTTGGCTTCTAATAGGAACCTGCGTATTAGTCAACCTTTCTATAGCTAAAGAATAAGCATGCTCCTGAGCCATCATTGAAACATAATCTAAACGATCAAAATAAGGTAATGCTTGTAAAAAAGTCTTATATTCTATTAATTTTTCAGTACCTCTATGCAGTAATCCTATGTGTGGATCAGCTCTTTTGACGACTTCACCATCTAACTCTAAAATTAAACGTAAAACGCCATGAGCTGCTGGGTGCTGCGGACCAAAATTCAAAGTAAAATTTTTTATCTGTTTTAATTTTTTATTCATTTTTTCTCATTTAAAAAATGTATTTTTTATGAAAAGGATTTAAAAAATCGTAAAAACGAAAAGTTTGTGTTAATTCTACAGGTTCATAAACTAAATATTGTTTATTTTCATCATAACGTATTTCAAAAAACCCATTTAATGGAAAATCTTTTCTAAAAGGATAACCAGAAAAACCATAATCTGTCAAAATTCTTCTTAGATCATTATGATTATAGAAAAATACACCATACATATCTCAGACTTCTCTCTCTAATCACGAAGCACCAGAAAAAATATTTGTACAAGATTGTAAAACATCCCTTTCATTAAATCAAGAGGAAACTACTAAACGGGAATTAAAGAAACAACTCAATAAAAGGTAATTTATAGAAAAACGTTGCATCTTAAAACTTAGAAAATCTACACAGGCTATATCAACCAAAATGTTGAATTTAGTTTTTGAATGCTTTTTTAAAAAAAACAAAACTATATTTATATCCTTTATATTTTCTAATTCAAGCTTAATATAATTACCTAAAATAATAATTTTTTTTAAATACTTTTTTAAAATATTTATCAAATAATTAAATCAAAAAAAATGCTTCATCCTATTTTTTTTCTATTTTTTACCTTTAAAAAAAAATACCTTTTTAAAAGCTTTAAGTCTATTTTTTGTTCCATGTATAAAAAACAAAAATGGGCTATTAATAAAAAAAACTTGGTAAACCTTAACAAATCTAAAATAAGAAATTAAAAAAAAACTATTTACACTAAAACTTGTTTTCTTTTTTAGATAAATACCTTTTATTTCATGCTTATATTCAGTTTTATAAAATCAATAAAAATAATTTATTGCAAGCAAATTTTCATTAGAAAAAGAATTTTTGTATGCAGACAATAATTTAGAATTAATTGTTTTAGTAAAATATTGTTTTATTAAAACGTTCATATTTTTTATTTTTATTTTCTACGACGCTTACTTTTTCGTACACCATTATGTGCCTTACATTTTAATTCAGTAATCTTAAAAAATCTTGAAGAACCTTTTTTTATAAAATCTTTAAGATTTTTTCTAAAACCCCTTTGATAATTACCGCCCACAATATTAAAAAAAAAAAAAGTCTTTTTTTGTTGTCTCTTTTTATCATCTGCAAAAAGTTTTTTTATAACTATATTATTCTGCATTTTTTTCAACAAAAAACCAGTAGCAAAGAACGTTTTACGCAAAGAACGCTTGTGAAAAAAACCGGAAGATGCTTTATAGATTACATTTCCATAAATATTAGAAAAATTTGCGAATATATTTTTTTGACATTTTTTAATGAAAAGAAAAAAAATGAAATTTTTTAATACATGAAAATTTTTAAAAAAAAAATAAAAAAATATATCTCTCTTATTTTTAAAAACTCACTTTTTATGTACAAAATTAAATTTAAATTTCAATAATTTAAACTCTTTTTTAGATACACGTTTTCTTAGTCAAAATTTTTTTCTACCTTTGCTATCAATTATATAATTGTTGTTAGTACCTCTTATTGAGTTTCTATAATCTTTTTTTTTATAATACATCTCTTATTCTATCAATACAATACATATGTACATTATATTTATTCTTATGATTAACAACTTGTAATAAAAATTCCCTTTATTTTTTAAAAAATCTTAATAAATAAAAGAATAAATATGATTCCTAAGGGATTTGAACCCTTGTTTTTGCTTTGAAAAAGCAACGTCCTAACCCCTAAACGAAGGAAATTTGTGGAGAATTGGACTCGAACCAACGACCTAAAGCTTTTCAGGCTTTCGCTCTAACCAACTGAGCTATCTCTTCAATTAAAAATAAAATAATGGTAAGTATGGGATTCGAACCCATGATATTTTTCAATATATTGATTTAGCAGATCAATGCCTTAAACCACTCAGCCAACCTACCTAATTAGCATATTTATGATAAAATTTTCTATCCAGCAGCAGGTTCCCCTACCACTACCATGTTACGACTTCACCCTGGTCACTACCTTTACATTCAATTAAATAAATTATAAGAAGTATATCACGCCTTTTACTAAACAATGTAGCAAAAAAGAATCGATACAGAATTATAAAATTTTAATTTTCCAGCAAAAGCAACTTCCTTGGCGTGACGGGCAGTGTGTACTAGATTCGGATCCCTTTTCACCGAAACGTTCTAATTTCCGATTACTAACGATTTCAACTTCATATTTCTAGATTTCAAGAAATAATCCGGACTTAAATAATATTTATTGAATAAATTTTTCTCTCAAAAAATTTTCTTTTTGTAATTACTTTTGTAACACGTGTGTAGCCCAATTCATAAGGGTCATACCTACTTGACGTCCTCCTAATTTTCATTATATAGTTAATATATAATTTGCTTTTTTTTAAAAAACAAAAGGATTACACTCGTTAAAGGAATAAACCATACATTTCACAACACGAACTGACGACAGCCATGCGACACCTGCAAAAAAAAAAAACCAAATTTACAAAATTTTAATTCTTTTTTTTTTTTTAGTCTAGAATTGGTAAGATTTTATGCGTTATATCAGATTAAACCACATGTTCCACCGTTTGTACCGAATCTCAGTCACTTCCTTTGAGTTCAAATCTTGCGATCATACTCCCCAGGCGGGATATTTAACGCGTTTGCTTATTCACAACATAATTGTATGATCAATATCCATCGTTGACAGCGTGGACTACAAGGGTCTCTAATCCTTTTTGATCCCCACGCTTTCGTACTTTAGCGTCGGTGTATTCTAGTAAATAATTTTAATCATTCGACAGTCTTTATAGTATATAAAAATTTCACCTTTACTCTATAAATACTATTTACGTGATATACACCCAAAGTTTTATAATATTAAAGTTTTCACAACGGTATCACCATTATCTTTCAACTAAAATTAGAAAAAACCGCCATACATACTCTTTACGCCCAGTAATGCTGAGTAACACTCGCATCCCCCGTATCACCGCGACTGCTGGCACGAGGTTTGTCGATGCTTATTCTTAAGCTAATATCATTATTTTCACTTAAAAAAGAATTTTAAGAATTAACTTCATCATTCACGTAATCTCGCTGAATCAAGCTTTCGCTCATTGTTCAAGATTCCTCACTGCTGCCTCCTAATGGAACTTGGGCCTTTTTTCAGTCCCAATGTGGTTGAACGTCCTCTCAGACCAACTAAGAATTATCGGCTTGGTGCTCTTTTAAAACACCAACTACCTAAATCTACATAAACCTCTAAAATAAAAATATCTTTTATTTTTTTTGTTTTTATGTTTTACTCACCCTTACGCCATCCGTTTTAAATTTTAAAATTTAATGACTAGCATGTGTTAAGCGAATTACTAGCGTTTACTCAAAGCCAGGATAAAACCTATGCACATCAACTTAAACACGATTAAGTATCTGCGCAAAATTATACGGTTAAAGAAAATTAAAATCCTTTTTAAAAATAAAAATTGGAATTAAAAAAATAAAACGAACCGAATAGGATTCGAACCTATATCTTATTGGTTAACAGCCAACTATTCTAACCATTAAACTATCGATTTATTTATTATAAACTAATTTCTCTTTTCTTTGAAAGGAAAATAGCATATAATAAAAATTAAAAGGGGTTCGGTACGCTTACCTTTCAAAAAAACTAAATTATAAAAAAATCTAAATTTTTCTTAGATAGAATCGAACTATCATCACGCACTTATCAAATGCGCGTTTTACCATTAAACTATAAGAAAAAAATTTAAAAATACTGCTCGTGTATTAATATAGAATAAAAAATTAATAAAAGAAATTGTTGGTCATTGAAATAAGAAAACTAAATTTTTCACAAAACTTACATATCTTACTCATCAACGTGGTAGTCTACCACACCCAACATAAAAAACCTTGGAAATAATCTTCTCGTTTGAGTTTTAAACAACGATTATATAAAAATATGTGGCTTCTCAGCTATGCAACTAAAGTTACAACTGATAAACTATTGATATACCTTTTCCAGTCCTTTCGTACTAAGATTAGATTTCCCTAAGTTTTTATTTAACGGTAGATAGGAACCGAACTGTCTCACGACGTTCTGAACCCAATTCAGGTGCCACTTTAAAAGGCGAACAGCCTTACCCTTGGAACTTTTTTCCTAACCAGGATGTGACCAATCGACATCGAGGTGCCAAACGACTCCGTCGATATCATCTCTCAGGAGTCATAAGCCTGTTATCCCTAGCGTACCTTTTATCCGTTGAGCAATACTTTTACCATTTAAAAATATTGGATCACTATGACCGACTTTTTAAATCTCAGATCGACTTGTCTGTCTTTCTGTCAAGCAAATTTTAGCCATTACACGCCAAAAGTTTATTTAAAAACTTCAATTGCCTTTGTACACCTCAGTTACTTTTTATGAGGTCTCCGCCCCAGAGAAACTACCAAATATACTCGTTAAAATACTTAAGCTGAAATTTTTTAAATCGAAATATTCCAAGATCGCCTAAACAGTTAACATAAATTAAGGTCTAAAGCTATTTCGTATCCTATTAATTAAAAAATTTTTAACAAAGTATAAATGCAGTAAAGGTGCATAGGGTCTTTCCGTCTAGCCGCTAATACTCTGCATCTGCACAGAGAATTCAATTTCGCTGACATGATACTGGAGACAGTGGGATAGTCGTTACACCATTCATGCAAGGTCGAAACTTACTCGACAAGGAATTTCGCTACCTTCGAACCGTTATATTTACAGCTGCCGTTTACTATTATTTCTATTCTAAGCTTTTAAAACAAAAAACATTACTTTTACAGCACCGGGCAGGTGTCAGACCTTATACATCATTTTTACAATTTTGCAAAGTCCTGTGTTTTTGTTAAACAGTCGCCATCCCCTAATCTGTTACACTTAATCAAAAACTTAAAATCCGATTAAGCACTCTTTCTCCCGAAGTTACAGAGTCATTTTGCCGAGTTCCTTCAATATCATTCTGCCAATCATCTTAGTGTGCTACACTAGTTCACCTGTGTCGGTTTTAGTACGGTTTTAAAACTTGTGTTATTTCTAGAAACAATTCAAGAATACAAAATTTTTTTTGAACAATCCTGCATCTAAAATTATTTGTCACCTACAAGTAGTACAGAAATATAAATCTGTTCCCCATCAATTAATATTTTCATAGACATTTAAAGGGCCGACTAACCTAATGCGGTTTATCCGTGCATTAGAAACCTTGAACTTAAGATGATAATGTTTCTTAACATTATTTTCGCTACTTATGCCAGTATATTCATTTCAAATATAAATTTTTACAAATAAAAAAAATTGAACGTTCTACTACCAACAAAAATGTTTTATAGTTTCGGTACTTATTTTATTTTCGTTACATTTTAGAAAAGTCAAAAACATTAAAAACAGTGAGCTGTTACGCTTTCTTTAAAGGATAGCTGCCTCTAAGCTTACCTCCTATTTCTTTTTGCCAAAACAATTCTTTTTAACTTAAATAAGATTTAAAAACCTTAACTGATAATCTGAGCTCTTTCTCTCTTGATAAAAAACCTTATCGCTTTTTATCTGTCTTTAAGAAAAAATTTATTTACATTCGAAGTTTACATGAATTTTTTAATTCATCGTAGTACTCTACATTAAATAAAGTATTCTTAAGCTTTACTCAAATAAATTTCGTAGAAAACCAGCTATTTCCAAGTTTGATTAGCCTTTCACCCCTAATCACAGATCATCCCAACATTTTTCAACATGTACGAGTTCGGCCCTCCACTGAAATTTAATCAGATTCAGCCTATCCATGACTAGATCACTTGGTTTCGGGTAATAATTTTCATGACTTCACACATATTAATTACAGCTCTTTCTCTACAAAATAACTTTGCCAAAAAAATTAACTCACTGACCCATTATGCAAAAGGTACACTCTTACACTAAAAAGTGCTAGAATTGCTGCTTTAGTATTTGGTTTCAAAATCTTTTCACTCTTTATATCAAAGTTCTTTTCATCTTTCCTTCACAGTACTTTTTCACTATCGCTCAAAACGCTTTTTTTAGCTTTTGTAAATGGAATTACAATATTCAAACGAAAAATCGTTCTACTCAAAACCTTTTTTTAATTTTTTTATACGAGACTATAACTCTTCTTGTTGCATATTTCAAAAGCATTTTAAAAAAATTTTTAAAAGTTTATTTTAGCTATTTTGCTTTCGCTCGCCACTACTTACAAAATCTATTTTTATTTCTTTATTTAGTTACTTAGATGGTTCAGTTCACTAAATTTCTATATAATTTTCAAAATTAGGTTTCCCCTTCTGGTTTCATACCCTTCTTAAAATTATTATTATTTTATGGGTACATTTCGTTTTAAACGACCAAATAAGCGTTTTGGCAAGATATCCGCCAAATACTTTTTTATCTTTTATTAACTTTTTATCCTTCACTTTTTTATAAAAATAGTAATACCAATACGTAGTATAGGACTCGAACCTATAACCCTCGACTTAAAAGGTCGATGCTCTGACCATTGAGCTAACTATACATAATAAAAAAACAAAAATACGAAGAGTAGGACTCGAACCTACATCAATGGCTCATGAGACCATCAAGTTACCTATTACTCCATCTTCAAAGGAAAGCTATTGTATAAAAAAAAGGTAGAAAATGAGATTCGAACTCATACTACTGAAGCCACAATCCAGCGTGCTAACCGTTAACACTATTTCCGCTTAAACCTATTTAATAATAATAACAAAAAAAAACTCAATACTTTATTATAAGTGGTTGGATTCGAACCAACGTTGTATTATACAATAGATTTACAGTCTACCGCTTTAAACCACTCAGCCACACTTATTTATATAATTTAATATATGTATAATAATATTAAACTTTTTTAGTTTTACTTCAATATACTTTTGTATTATATTAAAAAAGTATCTACATCACACTATATCTATAAGTAGACATACATACACATAACAAACAAAAACTTATATTAAATAGAACTTTAATAGTAAATCATATATACCAAACAAAGTAAAAACTAACGTAAATAATATTTTATTTAATTAAAAAAGAATAAAAACTCCCTTTCCATATTCATAAAAATTACAATAAATATCGCTATCTCCATACTATTGTATGTATTATGTTATTACAATTTCATACTTTTATAAAAAAAGGTAGTAATACTATTTTATATACTATAATATATATATATTGACCCTTAAAAAAAAAAATAAAAATAAAAAAAAAATAAAAATCAAAACATATCAGCGCTCCGAGGTTGCAAATATTTTTGGTTTTATATTTTAAAAAATCAAAAAGAAAAAAAAATAAAAATAAAAAAATATTTTATTCTAAATATGATGAATAAAAAAAACTATATTTAACGGTAATAAAAAAACAAAAATAAAAACAAATCATTTTCAATTTTTTAAAAATACAGAATCAGAAAATATCTTTTCAATGAAGACAACAAAAAAACAAAAAAAAAGCAAAATTATTAAAAAAAAACATTTATAATAATAATCTTCAAATAAAAATACCCAATATAATAAGGATGCGCACACAAAACGCGATTTTTTGCATTTTAAACATTTTAAAAATACAGGTGAGGGGACTCGAACCCCTAAAAAATAGTTTCTAAGACTAACATGTTTACCAATTTCATCACACCTGTTTATATACAATTTTAAAAATAAAACCTATTATTATTATTTAAATTAAAATAGGTTTTAAGTACTAATACTAATGTATAACGTAGATTAAGTGAATAAAATTAAAAAAGCCATCATTAAAGCAAAAAGAGCAATTGCTTCTGTTAAAGCAAAACCCAACAAAGTATAGCTAAATAGTTCATTACGTAATTGAGAATTACGTGAATAAGCAATTAAAAAAGCACCAAATACTACTCCAATACCAACACCAGCACCAGCCAATCCTATGGTTGCAAGACCACCACCAATTTTTTTAGCAACAATTAATAAAATATCTAAATTCATTTTTCGTGTATAAATATCTAAAATAAATTAAAAATTTATAAAATAAAATTTTTACTAATATACACGAAAATAAAATAAATAATAAAATTCAAGATGAAGGGACTCGAACCCTTACGTAACTAAAATTACAATAGATTTTAAGTCTATCATGTCTACCTTTCCATCACATCAATAAATTATTAAAAAAATAAAAAATACAAATGAGGGGACTTGAACCCCTACGTAACTAAAATTACAATAGATTTTGAGTCTATCATGTCTACCAATTCCATCACATTTATTTTTACCATTTTTTTTGCAAATGAGGGGACTCGAACCCCCAACCCCTAACTCGACAGGTTAGTACTTTACCAATTAAGCTACATTTTAATTAATTATTATTTCAGAATGATAGGACTCGAACCTATATCGTCTGTTTCCAAAACAGATATTTTACCCTTAAACTACATTTAAAAAACTGGTATAGGACTCGAACCTATATTATTGATTTCGAAAATCAATATTTTACCAAATTAAATTAACCAAAAAGGTATTAATAGGACTCGAACCTATATCTTAAATTTCGTAGATTTATATTCTTACCAATTAAACTATAATACCAAGCATAAAAACACGGAATCGGATTCGAACCGATATTAAAAGATTTGCAATCATTTGTAATTAACCATTATACTATCCGCAAAATAACCATGGTATAGGACTCGAACCTATATCTTGTGATTTAGAAAATCAATATTCTATCCAATTGAAACTAACCATGTAAAAAAAAAAACAGTCTCGATAGGATTCGAACCTATGTCATTAGTTTTGAAGACTAATATGTTTACCACTACACTACAAGAAAAAAGAATATGGTGGGATTCGAACCCACGGTGTACCTTTTTATACACGATCCTTTTCAAGAGGATTACTTTAAACCACTCAGCCACATATTTCAAATATTTCTAGGGGTAGGACTCGAACCCACACTTTTTGCTTTCAAAAAACAACGCCTTACCTTTCAGCCACCCTTTTTTTTTATTTCTCGTAGGACTCGAACCTACATCAGTACTGTTATGAGCAGTATATCTTAACCTTTAGACTAGAGAAATACTAAAAAAATAGGACTTTTAAATAGTTTATACTTTTATTTTATTAACTAAATAAAGTTTAACATAAAATTGTGTAAAAAAAAAATTATAAAGTTTTCAAATAAAAGGTATATAATATTTTTCTCTAAAAGTTCAATATAAAAAAAGACTGAATCAAATTAAACCAACAGTTGTTATAGTACTACCAAACGAACTAACAGCATTTCAAGTAGCATATGCATCTGGAAAATCTGGTATACGACGAGGCATACCTGCTAAGCCCAAGAAATGTTGAGGTAAAAAAGTAACATTAACACCAAGAAAAATAACTCAAAAAGTTATTTGACCTATTATATCAATATTATTATAATATCCAGTTATTTTTGGTAATCAATAAAAAAATCCTGTAAAAAGACCAAAAACAGCACCCATGGATAATACATAATGAAAATGTGCAACAACGTAATAAGTATCATGCATTGCAATATCTATAGAACCCTGTGATAATACGACACCAGTAACACCACCAGCTGTAAAAAGAAAAAGAAACCCTGTAGCAAAATAAAAAGGGGTACGTCAAACTATAATACCACCATAAATTGTTGCTAATCAACTAAAAATTTTAACACCAGTTGGTATAGCAATAATCATAGTACTAGCAGTAAAATAAGCTCTAGTATCTATATCCATCCCAACAGTATACATATGATGTGCTCAAACAATTGAACCAAAAAATGCAATAGAAACCATAGCATAAACCATACCTTCGTAACCAAAAACAGGTTTATTTGTATAAACGCTTAGCACTGTACTTATAATACCAAAAGCAGGAAGAATAAGAACATAAACTTCTGGGTGACCAAAAAATCAAAATAAATGTTGATAAAGTATAGGGTCGCCTCCACCAACCGGATCAAAAAATGTAGTGTTAAAGTTTCTATCTGTTAATAACATCGTAATAGCACCGGCTAAAACAGGTAAAGTTAATACCAATAAAAAAGCAGTTAAAAATAATGCTCAAATAAATAAAGGTAAACGATAAAGTGTCATACCTTTTACACGCATATTTATAATAGTTGTCATAAAATTAATTGCACCTGCAATAGAAGAAACACCAGATAGATGTAAACTGAAAATTGCTAAATCTACAGAACCTCCTGAATGTGCAGTAATACTAGATAAAGGAGGATAAACAGTTCAACCTGTACCAGCACCTGTTTCTATTAAAGCAGATAATATTAATAAAATGAAAGAAGGAGGGACCATTCAAAAACTAAAATTATTTAAACGAGGAAAAGCCATATCTGGGCTTCCTATCATTAAAGGAATAAATCAATTACCGAAACCACCGATTAATGCAGGCATGACTAAGAAAAATACCATTATAAAGCCATGTGCTGTAATTACAACATTATATATTTGATAATCACCATTAAAAAATTGATCACCTGGCGCACTTAATTCCATTCTCATCAAAATAGAAAAAGTTGTACCTATAACACCTGCTATCATTGAAAAAATTAAATATAAAGTACCAATATCTTTATGATTGGTAGAATAAAATCATTTTAATAAGTTTTTCATCTTCTAATTATTATATTTTTAGATTAATATTTTATAAGTTGTATATGATAATTCTACTTTGAGAATCAACTGTAAAAAACAGTAATGATGAAACCATGTCTCACCCTCAATAGTATATCATAGTAAATAGAAACAATCAAACGACGTCGACAAAATGTCAATATCAAGCAGCAGCTTCGAAGCCAAAATGATGCATTCTAGAAAAATGCGATCTCAACATTCTTACAGTGACTACTGCGATAAAAATAGTACCAATAATAACATGGAAACCATGGAAACCTGTACATAAGAAAAATGTAGAACCATAGACACCATCAGAAATATCAAAAGGAGCTGTTATATATTCAAAAGCCTGAAACATAATAAACAATTCAGCCAAAACAATTGTCATGCACATAGCGACTTCTCCTTCACGCTTTAAACCTTTTTTAATATATAAATGAGCAAGTGTTATTGTAGCACCTGATAATAGTAATATTATAGTATTTAAAAAAGGAATATCTCAAGGGTCAAAAATTAAATCGCTCATACCAACAGGTGGTCAGCTTAAATTTAAAGCAATTGTAGGAGTTACACTAGATCAAAAAAAACCTCAAAAGAAAGCAACGAAAAACATTACTTCGGAAAAAATAAATAATAACATACTAATAACTAAGCTGCTTTGTACTTGTTTAGTATGAAAACCTTCAAAAGTTGCTTCACGTACAATATCTTTAAATCATAAAAACATTGTAAATAAAACAGAAAATAAACCAAAATAAAAAATACCCAAACCAAAATAATAACCTTGGAAAAAAGTAACTAAACCTAGGGGCATAGAAAGACAATTTAAAGCCAAAAGTAAAGGTCAAGGGCTAATATTTACAATATGTCAAAAATGATAATGTTTAAGAGTCAAATTTTTTTTATTCATTTTTAATTTTTTTTAATTTTTTAGAAATCTTTAATATCATTTGTCAATGATAACAATAAATTTGAAGAGACAAAATCTTTATATTTTTCATCATCTAAAATAAAGTCTAAGTCTTTTCAATTAAAAACAGCATTAATTTCTTCAGTTTTTATAAAAAAATCGTTAACTAAAAAATTTAAAAGATCTGTCGAAGCATTAGCACAATAAATTAAATAATCATTTTTACTAACACCATAGATCACTATAGGCATAAAACCGTGTTTAACACCGCACAATTCGCTGCATTGACCATAAAAACGACCAATTCTGTTTACAAAGCACATAACTTCATTTAAACGACCAGGAAGAGAATCAACTTTAACACCCAAAGAAGGTATTGCTCAAGAATGGATAACATCACTAGCTGTAACGTATACCTTAATATAAGTATTTATAGGTATAACTAAAGGATTAGTTACATCTAATAATCTCAAATCCAAAGGTTTTAAATCTTCTGTTTCTAACATATAGCTATCAAACATAATTTTTATATTTTTAAAAGAATAATTTTCTCAAAACAAAGGTAATGCTTTTAATCTAGTTACACATTCATAAGATCAATATCATTGATGGCCCACAACTTTTATAGAAATATTACTATCCATAAAAGTCTCAAAACCATACAATAGAGTAAAAGAAGGTATGGCAATAAATAATAAAATAAAGCTAGGTATTAATGTTCATATAACTTCAATAGAAGTATTATGTGACAAATCAACACTATATAAACTTTTGATTCTAAGAAAATTTTGAATAGCATTTTTATTATTAACGGTAAATGATGTTAAAATGAAGTACATCATTGTGAAAACGAAAAAAAGTACAATAACCAAAAAAAACATAATATAATGATGCAAATTAATTAAACCCGACATCAAAGGAGAAGCAGGATCCTGAAAACCTAATTGACCAGGTAAAGCGTAATCTAAGTAACTTTTAGTTAATAATACCATTTTCGTTTTACCTTAATTTTTTAAAATAATTCAACTGCAAAAAGAATGCATAAAGTTTTCCAAAAGTTTGAAATCAATTCCAACTTTATTTGGATGTATAAATTCATTTAAAAAGGTGAAGAAAGGTTTTCAAAAAGGTTTTAAGCTATCATTAACCATTTTTTTAAAAACAACATCAATATTTTTTAAATCAAAAGCATCAAAGAAGCCTGTTGCGCCACCAAATACAGCTAAGAAAGATAAATCTAATGAAAAATTATCAAATCTTCTTTGTATAAATAATTCAGTTAAACGATACCCTCTATCTAACAATTGTTGAGTTATTGGATCGATATCACAGCCTAAACTAGCAAAACTTTCAACTTCTCTAAATTGGGCTAAACCAACTTTTAAAGAACCTGCAATAGATTTTATTAAACGAGGTTGAGCAGCACCACCAACACGACTAACAGATAAACCAACGCTAACAGCCGGTCTTATACCACTATAAAATTGTTCAGTATCCAAAAAAATTTGACCATCAGTAATTGAAATAACATTTGTTGGAATATAAGCAGATACGTCTCCTTCTAATGTTTCAATTACAGGTAAACCTGTTTGAGAACCAGCACCTAAGTTTTTAGATAATTTTGCTGATCTTTCTAATAGACGAGAGTGCAAATAAAAAACATCACCAGGATAAGCTTCACGACCAGGAGGTCTTCTCAATAATAGAGACATCTGTCTATAAGCTACGGCTTGTTTACTTAAATCATCATAAATAACTAAGCTATGTTTTTTATTATCTCTAAAATATTCACCAATTGCAGCGCCTACATAAGGAGCTAAGTATTGCAATGCAGCAGCTTCTGAAGCATAAGCACTAACAATAACAGTATAATTTGATGCCTGAAACTTTTTTAAAGTTTCAAAAATTCTAGTAGATGTTGATTTTTTTTGTCCGATTGCTACATAAACGCAATAAACATTACCATTTTTATTATCTATATTTTTATTATAATTCAATTGATTTATTATGGTATCAACAGCAATCGAAGTTTTACCTGTTTGTCTATCACCGATAATAAGTTCACGTTGTCCTCTCCCTATTGGGATTAATGAATCCAAAGCTTTTAAACCTGTTAACATTGGCTCATGGACAGATTGTCTTGCAATAATACCAACAGCTTTTTTTTCAACATTGACAACTAATTCAGCATCAACTTTCAAATTAGAGTCCAAAGTTTCACCGATAACATTAATGACACGTCCTAAAAGTTTAGAAGAAACACCAACAGTCATTAGATTACCAGTATTTCTAACTTTAACACCTTCTTTTATTAATTTTTCATTACCAAAGATAACAGCACTAACTTCGTTATGTGAAAGATTTAATGCCAAGCCTTTAACACCAGTAGAAAATTCCAAGACTTCACCAGCTTTTGCTTTATCAAGACCACGTATAATTGCGATCCCATCACGAACTTTAATAACAACACCAAGGTATATTTCTAAATTTTTTATTTCCACTAAAAAGCAAAATAAAAAAAAATAGAAAAATACCTAAAAAAAACTTTACGTTCAAAAGACGACCACATAGATAAGATATGCAAGCATATCAGAATTTTTTCAATAATTATTACAAGCAAAAGAATAAAAAAAATAGTATATTATCTAAAATTTTTGTTTTCTATAAAAATTCATTAATGATAATATAGTATAAAAATTCAATTTATAAAAAAAAAGTACATCATAAACATTTATTTTAGTGAAAATAAAAAGCATATTATCCAGATCATATTCTAAATAATTTGGTATTTTTAATAAAAAATTTCTTTTCGCGCATAAATTCGCAAAAAATATTTTTTTAAAAAAAATAACTTTATCTTTATGAAAAGATAAACAGTCAGACTCTTTTAAACTATAAGAGCTTTTCCTTATAACTTTATTATTTACAAGAACATTACCATGTAGTATACTTTGTCTAGCTGCCCTCACACTAGAAAATAAATTTAAACGAAAAAGCACTACATCCAGTCTTGATTCTAAAAAATAAACGAAGGCATTGACAGAATCTTTTTTTTTTAAGCTTTTCAGAATAATTTTTTTTAAATTTTTTATTTTTATAAATGAATAAAAAATACGAAATTGTTGTCTTAATATAAAAAATCTATAAAATTTAGTTCTTTTTTTAGAAAAAAAAGGCTGTTCTAAAATTTTTATACGAAAAAAAGAAGGTATAGATTTCTTTTTTAGCTTTAATGTGAATAACAAAAAAAACTTTAAAATTAATAGTTTACGCTTTAATAGGCAAGAGCCTATTAAATCTTTTTTTAACCTACGTATCAGCAAAAAACGTTTTTTATTTACTCTTATCATTTTCTAAACTTCAAATCATTTAAAAAGTATATGGTACGTAACATAGAATAAAAAGAAAAGCATTTACCAATGAAAATATTATATGAACCAGAATATTCAGAATCTAAAAAAGAAATTGATTTTAAGCTAACTAAACGTAATCGAATAAAAAGTAAGATAAAAAAATCAAAAGCCTTTCAAACCTTTTTGGATAAAAAAACAATAGATGGAAATCGTTTTGAATCATAATTTGAAAAATCTTTAAAAAAATTAATGTTCTTTAAAAAAAAAGTAAAATTAGACAAAAAACCAAACATTTTATTTATAAAAACGAAATAAAAATTTTTAACTTTTTTACTCTTAATATTTGAAAAATTTTTATATTTATCAAGAAAATATGATAAACAAATACCTTTTTTAAACGAAATATCATTTACTAAAAATAATATTTTTTTTAAATTTAATAAAAGATAGAAATTATTCAAAAAATAAAAAGCTTTAGAAATACAAAAAACATTAAGCTTGCCAAAAAAAGAAACAGAACCTCAACGGAATTTTGGTATTTTAACAGCAAAAAAATTCTTTAGATATATTTGTGATAAGCTCAAATTTTTCATGATATATAACTATTAAAAAATAGAAATTAAAAATAGATATTTTATAAAATTATATAAAAAAGGCACCAAGAAAATAAAACAGCAATTAAATACGATTCCAACAGAAACTAAATAGCTTGTTATTTTATCAATATTTGAAAGAAAAACAAAATTCTTCGTATTATTGAAAGTCAAAAATTTAATAATACGTAAATAATAAAAACAACTAACTAAACTAACAATTAGCCCGATCAAAGTCAAAAAAATAAAATTTAAAGATAATGAGTTAAAAAAGATAAAAAATTTCCCAAAAAAGCCAGCTAAAGGAGGAACGCCGGCTAAGGATAACAAAGCAATAGATAAACTAATAACTAAAATTAAATTTGTTTTTTTAATATAAAGTAACTGTTCTATCACACTTATTTCACTCTTATTACTTGCCTTTGTAAGAGAACAAAATATAACAAAAATATTTAAAGATATAAGAACATAAATAAATAAATAAAAAACAACACTAAATAAGTCATTTATTGTTAAGCCTAAAAGTATAAAACCAAGGTGATTTATTGAGCTATAAGCTAGAAATTTATTTAAACGGTTCGTTTTTATAGCGCCTAAAAGGCCAATAACTCAGGATAGAATAACAAATGAAATAAAAAAAAACTGTAAAAATAAAAAGAACTGTGAAAATATAATAGAACACATCTTAAAGAAGAGAAAAAAAACAGAAAATTTTGGCAATATACCAAAAATACTAATAACAAGTCTAGAAGACCCATCAAAAACATCTGGTAATCAAAAGTGAAAAGGGGCTATAGACAATTTAAAAAAAAAGCCAATACAAACTAAAAGTAAACCTAAGAAAAAAAAAAAATCTGAGGGCAAGAAAAAATTTATACCAAAATTCAATAATAGAGATAAATCTTTAAAATTTGTAACCCCGGTAGCACCATAAATAAAGCCAATACCTAAAAGAAAAACAGTAGAAGAAAATGAACCCAAAATGAAATATTTTAAACCAGCTTCAACAGCTTTATTCTTTTTTCTTTGTATAGCTATCAAAATATAAAAGCATAAGCTTTGTAATTCAATGCATAAATAAACTATAATAAAATCATAGGACATGATTAAAAGTAGCATACCTAAGCACGAAAGAACATATAAAAAAATAAATTCAAAGAATAAAATATCAAAAGTTGTTAAAAAACTATAGAAAAAAAATAAAATTAATACTGATAAAAAAATAAAAAAAATTTTCAAAAAAGTAACTAGCTCGTTGCTAGCAAAAAAATAATAAGATACTATAAAATTAAAATCAATACTATTAAAGCACAAAACAGCATAATAAATAAAAACCAAAAAAAAAATGAAAATTAATGGTTTCGAAATTTTACTATATTTATAAATGCTTGTATTAGAAAAAAAAATACAAAAAATAAAAATATAAAGGAAAGTCAATAAAAAAAAAAACTCAGGCACTAAGAAATAAAAATCATCGTATAAAAAAAAATATTTCATATTTAAATTAATTAACCATTTATTACTTTTTTCTAAATTAAAATATCTACAAAACAAAAGTAAGAAGTATTAAAAATAGCATTAGGATAAATACCTAAAATAATATTTAAAATGAAAAATGGAAGCAATGAAAAAAATTCTCGTCTTGTTATATCAGAGAAGCAGCCAAATCATTTTTTAAAGAAACCTAATGAAGTTGATTTAGAAATAAAAAAAAAATTCTTTACTTCACCAAAAATAACTCTATTATACAATCAAAGCGAATAAACAGCAGAGAAAACCATACTAGTAGCTAAAAGTATAGAAATTTTATAATTAAAAGAAAAAAAAGATATTAAAACTAATATCTCACCAACAAAACCACTAGTGCCTGGGAAACCCATATTACTTAAAATAAAAACAAGAAAAATTATAGAAAAAATAGGCATAACATTAACCAAACCACCATAATAATACAATATTCTTGTATGATATCTATCGTATAATATACCTATACAAAGAAACAAAGCGCCTGATATAATACCGTGACTTATCATTAAAAAGAAACTGCCTTGAACTCCTTCTAAATTTTTTGAGAATAACCCTATAATTGCAAAATTCATATGTACAACAGAGGAATAAGCAATTATTTTTTTTAAATCAACTTGTCTTATAGTACCAAAAGAACCATATATGACACCAAAAAGGCAGATAACAATCACTAACGGCGTAAAAAAAGTATTTGCATATGGAAATAATGTTATCAAAAACCTTATAAAGCCATAAGTACCCAATTTTAATAGAATACCAGCCAATAATATAGAACCACTAGTGGGCGCCTCAACATGTGCCTCAGGCAATCAAATATGAAAAGGTATCATAGGCACTTTTATCGCAAAAGCTATAAAAAAACACAATCATAGAAATAACTGACGTTTTTCAGAAAAAAAGGTTTCTTTCACTAATTCCAAATGTGTAGAACCAACATGCAAATAAATTATAAAAATCGAAAAAAGCATAAGAATAGAACCAAAAAAAGTATAAAGGAAAAACTGATAAACCGCATGTATTTTTCTTTGACGTGAGCCTCAAATACCTATCATAAAAAACATCGGTATTAATACACCTTCGAAAAAAATGTAAAAAAAAAATAAATCCAAACTTAAAAAAACGTTTAATAAAAAAAATTCTAAAAGTAAAAGCATTACACAAAAATCTTTACTTCTATACTTTACACTTTCTCAATTAACTAAAAAACAAATAGGAAACAATATAGCAGTTAATAACAAAAAAAAAATAGAAATGCAATCAACACCAATAGAAAAGGTTAAACCGTTAAAAAAAAAAAAAGTTTCCTTACATTGAAATCCTACATATAAATGATCTAAATAAAGAAAAATACCAATACAATAAATAAAAATTATAAAACTCAAAATTAAAGATATTTGTTTAATTAATACTATATTCTTTTTAGGTATAAAAAGAACAAGTATAAAAGAAAAAAAAGAAACTGCAAAAAGACCTAATAACATTTTATTTTTTTTATATTCCTACTAAATTTTATGGTAATCAATCCAATCCGTATAAAACACCCGAATAAAAAATTAAAAACCCTAGAGATAAAGGTAAAAAAACTTTTCAACCCAAACTCATCAACTGATCATAACGATAACGAGGTAAAACAGCCCTTATTAAAATAAATAAAAACACGACAAAAACAACCTTAAAAGAAAATCAAAAATAATCTGGAATATACAAAAAAGGTAAGGTGAATGGAGGTAATCATCCGCCCAAAAAAAATATAACAATCAAAGAGCTCATTAGAATAATATTTGCATATTCCCCTATAAAGAAAAAAGCAAAGCCTACAGATGCATATTCTACATTATAACCAGAAACTAATTCTGCTTCAGCTTCTGGCAAATCAAAAGGGTGTCTGTTTGTTTCTGCAACACCAGAAATAAAAAAAAGCAAAAACAAAGGGAAAAATGGCACAATAAATCATATATCCTCTTGGCACAGCACAATGTCACTAATATTTAAAGAACCAACGCTTAATAACATTGTTATAAGTATAATACCTATAGATACTTCATAGGAGATTAACTGCGCAGCAGATCTTAAAGCGCCTAGAAAAGCATACTTAGAATTACTGGATCAACCTGCTAAAATAATACCATAAACACCAAGTGAAGAAATCCCCAGAATAAACAATACACCTAAATTTAAATTTGAAATAACATTCGCTTCAGAAAAAGGAATTAAAACTCAATTTATTAAACTTAATAATAATGTCAAAATAGGAGCTGCAACATACAGAAAAATATTAGCATTAAGTGGTATAATAGGTTCTTTGATCATAAGTTTTAAACCATCAGCAAAAGGTTGCAAAACACCTAAAAAACCCACTTTATTTGGACCTTTTCTACGCTGTATGTAGCCTATAACTTTTCTTTCAAAAAGTGTAAAAACAGCTACTGTAAGAAGTAAAGGAACTATAACAATTAAATACTGAAAAATAACTAGCAAAGCACTAATAAACATTTTTATTTTTATATTTTCTAAAAAAAATTACTATAAACTTTTTTGATATCTCTATAACAAATATTCAAAATTTGAGATCTCCTCAAAATAGAATTTGTTTTATAGAAATTAGTAATAGTATTAACATTCAAAGTATTATTAAAATAAAAAAAATTAGGAAAACTGTAAGATAAAAAATTAGGCACAAATAATTCAAAATTTAAAAAATTATATTTGATAAAACCTTTTTGTAAATTAAATTTTGTTAAAGTGCTAGTCGCCCCAAGCAAACCCTTGAATAAAATATACAATATTTTAAAATCTGATCTAACATTTTTATATGGAAACAATATGAATTTAACCCTTTGTATAAAACCAAAAAAATTTATATAAGTTGCATTTTTTTCAACAAAATGTGAAGAAGGCAAAAAGAAATTTATCACATTTTTTATTCTATTATTTGCATTATACATGCTTTGAAATATAACATCATTACTTTTTAAAAAATCATTATTTTTATAAAAAAAATTAAAATTATCCGCATTTAACAAAAAAAACAAATTATCTTTTAAAAAGTTATTATCAAAATATTTAAAACTTTCATCATTGAATAAATTTATAGAATTACACAAATTAAAATCATTCACTAATAAAGAAGTAGAATCATTGGTTAAAACAGTATAATGAATCTTATCATTTATAAAATATAAATTTTTTAATTTAAAAAATAAAAAATCAAAATTATTTTTTAATCTATTAAAAAAATTTCAATTAAATATAAATAAATTCTTATTAGATTTTATTAATAAAGCGCTTAAAACGCTTTTACCCTCAATAAAATTCAAAAAATGTTTAATAGAACTACCCTTATTATAATTCAAAAAATTATAACCAAAAGAACTTCCAAAAGAAAAAACTTTTATTAAATTTTTATCAACCAATTTTTTTAAACGTAAATTTAGCAAAGGGTTTTCTAAACGTAAATTTGTATTAAATAAAAAAATGGAATTAAAAGTGTTTAATTCATCAAAAAATTTACGATCAAAAAAGAAATTTAAACGAAAATCATTTATTATTAATTTTTGGCTTAAATTTAAAATAGAAAAATTACCACTTTTATTACAAATATATTTAACAAGCAAACTTGTTTCCGCATCAACAAAATTTCCAAGAACGAAATTAATTTTTTTGTATTGTAATTTTTTAAATTCAAATAGTATACTTAATCAACTACAAATCGTTATGTTGCCATAAGTATCTAGCATGTATGGAGATGTAAGACGATTTAAAAAAAAGCCATCATATGAAAAACGTGTTGCATCCGATATTCAGTTTTCATTTAATTTCGAATTTAGACGTGGTAATATTCTTAAAATTTTTGTATCTCTGATATCAACCCTAATGTTGACATGCATTATATCATTTAAATCTATAGTATTAAATGTGGAAAGTTCTCAAGGTCTAGCTACAAATGAATATGGTTTTGATGTTAAAGCACCAACTGGACATATATCTATTACATTACCAGACAGTTCTGAAAATAAAGATTTTTCTAAAAAGTTGCTAATTTCCATGGAATTACCTCTACCTATAACACCCAAAAAGCTTAAACCAGAAATTTCACGCATAAAACGTACGCAACGTGTACATTGTATGCAACGCGTCATTATAGTTTTTATTAAAGGTCCACAATCCTTATCTTTTACAGCTCGTTTAAAATCGTAAAAACGGCCTTTATCATTACCATATAGAAGAGATTGATCTTGCAAATCGCACTCACCACCTTGATCACAAATAGGACAATCCAAAGGATGATTTAATAATATAAACTCTAAAATACCTTCCCGCGCTTTTTTTACCAATTTACTTTCAGTGAAAATTTGCATATCTTTACTTATAGGCATAGCACACGAAGCGACAGGCTTTAATACGCCTTTAACTTCAACCAAACACATACGGCAATTACCAGCTATAGATAATTTATCATGATAACAAAAACGTGGAACATAAATATTAAATAGGGAACAAGCTTGTAATATATTTATATTATCTGGAACCTCTAGATTTTTTTTATCATTTATATTTATTAACATTTTTAATTACACTACTTTATAAAACGATTATTTTGCTGAAAAATTTGCTGTTCTTTTAAAAAGAAAGTTCGTTTACTGGTTAAAACGATAGCACCAAGCATAGCGACTAATAATATCAAGCCTATAATTATAAATATAATATAAAAATCTAGATATAGAATTAAAGCCAAAATACGTAAATTTTGTATATCAAAAAGAATATTTAATCAAACAAAGAAATTGAAGTTTGTATCAAAATTATAAAAAGACAATCCTTGTGTCTCAAAAAATAAAAATAAAAAAACCGAGAAAAAAAACAAACTTAAAATTAAGCCAAAAAGATATTGTCAATTCAATTCATTAACTTCTATTAATTTTATGTTTAGCATGTAAACAACAAAAAGAAAAAGCACAGCTATAGCACCAATATAAACAATTAAAAAAACCATAGCTAGAAAATCTATGCCTTGTAATAAAAGAATTAAAACTACATTACAAAAAACAAAAATAAGAAAAATAACCGAATGCAGTGGATTTTTGGAAAGGATAACACAAAAAGAAGAAAAAATACTTAAAAAAGAAAAAAAAATAAAAAAAAAATCTATGTTAAATTTAACCATTTTTAAAAAAAATTATCACTATATTTTTTTTAAGAGAAAAAGACAAATAAAAATAAAAAGATATTCTAATTCAAAAAAAAAAGAATAAAAATAGAAATATGTTGTAAGAATTATAAAAATAGATAGAAAAAAAATGAAAATGTAATTATACAAAAAACCTGTTTGTAAATTTTTAATAATATTAGTCATACTATTTGTTAAACGTACTAAACCTAAAGGTCCAAAGAGCTCTAACAGACCACGATCTATATTTTTAACATATAAAAAACTAAAATTGAAAAAAAATTTAACAAAAATTTTATTATAAATGCAATCTATATATCATTTATAAGTGAAAAAATTATAAAAATTAATAAAATATTTTTTCAAAAAATTCAATTTAGATAAAAAGAATAAATCAAAGAAAAAAAAAACAAAACAAACTAAAAGCATACCCAATAAACTAAAAAAAAAAGGTATATTTTTAATTAAAAAAACTAAAAATTCGGATTCTAAAATTAATAAATTTTTATTCGAAGATGAAGATATAGAAGATAATCAGGTATCATTACCTAAGCCTACAAATAGATCTTTAAATATAAAACCAAAAAAAATACTAAAAAAACTTAAAAAAAATAGTGGAACAAACATAAAAAAGGGTGAATCATGTGCATGAACATAAGTGTTTTTAAAACCATTTGGTTTAGTTCAAAAAGTATAATAGATTAAACGCGTGCTATAAACAGAGGTAAAAAAAGCAGATAATACACTTAATCAATAAAAAAAATTACTCGAAAAAAAATAAGCACAAAAAGATGACTCAATGATTAAATCTTTTGAATAAAAACCAGTTAAAAAGGGTATACCCATTAAAGACATAGAACCTATGAAAATACAAACATAACTAAAAGGTAAAATTTTATGCAAACCACCATACCTACGCATATCCTGCTCATCGAGCATACCATGAATAACTGCACCAGCACTTAAAAAAAGTAGCGCTTTAAAAAAAGCATGATTTGTTAAATGAAATAAACTCAATGAATAATTAGACAAACCACAAGCAAAAACCATATAACCAAGCTGACTACAAGTTGAATAAGCTATTATTTTTTTTAAATCATTCTGAAATAAACCTATAGAAGAAGCAAAAAATGCAGTAAAAATACCTATAAAAGCAATAATTTGTAATCCGAAAGTAGTCTGCTCCAAAATAGGAGAAATTCTAATTAAAACAAAAACACCGGCAGTTACCATTGTAGCAGCATGAATTAGAGCGGAAACAGGTGTTGGACCAGCCATAGCATCTGGTAATCATGTATGCAAACCAAACTGAGCTGATTTACCAATAGCACCCAAAAGAAAAAGAAAAGAAATTAATGTTATAAGATGGATATAGGAATTGAAAAAAAAAAAATAATCCTCTGAAAAAAAATGTGCTATAGGAAAAATAACATTAAAATCCAAAGTTTTAAATTCAAAAAAGATCAAAGAAACACCTAAAGCTATACCAATATCCCCTATTCTATTCATAATCATTGCTTTTAAAGCGGATTTATTAGCTTCAATTATACTGAATCAAAAATTGATTAAAAGATAAGAAACAAGACCAACGCCTTCTCATCCAACAAACAATTGTAAAAAATTATCCGCAGTTACCAAAATAAGCATAAATCATGTGAAAAGTGATAAATATGACATAAAACGGTGGCTAAAAAAATCATGCTTCATATAATCTATAGAATAAAAGTGAACAAAAAAAGAAACAACATTAACAACAATAAGCATAACACTTGTAACCGGATCAAAAAAAAAACCTCAATCAACAGAAAAATTGCCTACATTAAATCATGAAAAAAGTTTAAAAAAGCAAACAGAACCGCCTAAAACAACCTCATAAAAAATAAAAAAGGAAAGTAAGAAATTAAAAAACATGTTTAATGTAGCAATTAAGCTACAACCATTAGTACCTAAAAAACGACCAAAAAAACCGATTATTAAAAAGCTTATAAGAGGAAAATATAAAACTAACAAATACATTTTTAACCTTTAATTGTACTTATATAATCAATTGATATAATACCACGCAGCCTATAGTATATAACTATCAAAGCTAAACCAATTGCAGATTCAGCTGCAGCGATAGTCAATATATATAGTGAAAAAACTTGTCCAAGACCATCATCTAAAAAAACGGATAAAAAAATAAAAAAAAGATTTACACCCAAAAGCATTAACTCAATCGACATCAAAACAACTATAATGTTACGTCTTGTAATAAAAACACCAAGAGCACCAATTAAAAAAACAGACAAGGATAAGAATAAATGCTTAAAAAGATCTAAATGATACAAAAACATTTTCTTTAAAAAGAATTAATGTCCGACCTCAAAAGAGTCTTTCAAGTAAATAGAAACTAAAACAGCAAAAACATAAGCTTGTAAAAAAGATATACCTATTTCTAATAAAAATATAACACCTATTAAAAAAAGACCAATAAAACCAAAAATATAATTAAATTTTAAAATTTTTGTTACAAAAAAAAGTAAAATATGTATTAAAGAATGACCAGACATCAAATTGGCAAAAAGACGTATAGACAAGCTAAAGCCTCGTGCCACATAAGAAACAACTTCTATAAATATTAAAAGTGGTAATAAAGCTTTAGGAACGCCTTTTGGCACAAACAAATCTAAAAAGTGCAACTTTTGTTTCAAAAAGCCTATAATAGTTAAACCGATAACAGAACTTGCACCAAGCATAAAGGTTAATATAATATGACTTGTTATTGTAAAAGAAAAAGGTACCAAACCCATAAAATTTGATATAAGAATATAAAAAAAAAGTGTAGTAATGTATATACAATAAGCTTGTCCTCTTTTACCTACTTGTGATATTATAATACCCAATATAAAGTTATAAATAAAAACTTCATAAACAAACTGTCATATAGTTGTAGGTACTAAACGTAATTTATTATAAAAAACAGGTATAGTCAATATAAAAAAAACAGAAAAAAGTAAAAATAGAAAAAAAATTAAGCCTAAAAAATTAAATCCTTGAAAAAAATTATTGACTAAGTCAAAAGGAAAGAACTGGCTAATGATAGTAGTGTTAACCAAATACAAATCAAACTGATCTAAAGGTTGTAAAAAAAACATTTTTATTCTCAAATTAATGCTCCTTTAATTCATTCATAAAAAAAACCAATTATTAAAATTAATAAAAAAAAAATCATAACAAAAAAACAGATACCTAAATTTCTAACGGCTATAAGTCACGGAAAAAGAAAAATTACTTCAAGATCGAAAATGATAAACAGGATAGAAACAAGGTAATACCTAACGTTAAAACGTTGTCGTGTATCTTCAAAAGAATGAAAGCCGCATTCATAAGCAGAAACTTTTTCTATCTCCTTCTTTGAAAAAACCAAAAGGGATACCACACAAAAAAGTAATCCAGAGATCAAAAAGCTCAAAAAAATTGAAAGTAATATAGTTAGATATTCGAAATTCATTTAAAAACTTTTAAATCACGCAAAACAACATTAGAAAAAAAAAAATTTGAAAAAAACACTTCTTTCTGTAAAAGAAATGCAGAGGTCAAAAAATTCTTTTTTGAAATAAAAAAATCAAAAAAATAATTATTTAACAAATTAGCATTAAAATATGTTAATGAATAAATAAATTTATTTACTAAAACACGAAAAAAATTATTCAAAAAAGAAAACAAAAATTTAAAAACTCAAAAAAAGAAATTTAAATTTTTTACTATAACAAGTAAACCTCTTTTATAAAAATTTAAAACAAAAAGAAGATCTAATATATTTAAAAAGAATTCTCTTAATAATTCATAACGAGATATATGAAGGTACTTCTTAAGTAAATCACCAACAAAAAAAAAGAAACTTAAAAAAATAGTTATAAATATAAGAAAAAAAAGGTGATCAACACTTAAAAAAAAAGAATTATATGAACTCAAGAAATTTAAAATGATTATAAAACTTAAAAAATTAAAAAAAAAAATAGATAACATTTTACTCTCTTAATTTATAATTGATAAAAATGACGCTCAATTCTAGATAAAACAGGCAATACGACTATAAAATAAAAAAAATAAAAACAAGTAGCTACCTGACCTATGGTGTAATAAGGTTCTTCAACCGGCTTACCACCAATTCAGGCTAAGATTATAAAATCCATAATAAAAAATCAAAAAAAAAATTTATAGAATGGACGAAAAACAGCGCTATTAACAAAAGTCTTTGTATAAAAAGGGAATAACATCAAAACAATTATAGACAACAATAAAAGAAAAGTACCACCAGCTTTATCAGGAACAGAACGCAAAATAGCATAAAAAGTTTTGAAATATCATTCAGGAACTATATGCGCCGGAGTTACTAAAGGATTAGCCTCTATGTAATTATCTGCATCTATAATAGCAGGTTTATGTTTTATAGCATAAAAGTTAAAAATGAAAAGTAAAATTAAAGTGCTAAAAATATCCTTAAAAATAAAATAAGGATTAAAAGGTATTAAATCAACTTTGTGGTTAATACCTAAAACACTATTGGAACCATTTTCATGCAACAAAATAATATGAACGCCAACTAAAGCTAAAAGAATAAAAGGTAATAGATAATGAAGACTAAAAAAACGATGCAAAGTAGCATCATCAACAGAAAAGCCACCTCATAATCAAATAAGGATATCGTTACCAATAAAAGGTAATACAGATACTAGATTTGTAATAACAGTTGCAGCTCAGAAGCTCATTTGTCCTCAAGGTAAAACATAACCAATAAAAGCAGTTACAATCATAAGAAGAAGTATTACAACACCAGAAACTCAAACCAATTGTCTAGGGTAAGCAAAAGAGCCATAATACAATCCTCGAAAGATATGTAAATATACTACAAAAAAAAATAAAGAAGAACCGCTCGCATGATACATACGTATAAAAGAACCATAATCAATATCCATTATGATATGTCTAACACTAGCAAAAGCCAAGTCAGATGTTGGTGTATAATACATAGCCAAAATGATACCAGTAATTATTTGAATAGCTAACATGATACCAGCGCTAACACCAAGATTTCAAGCGTAAGTGATGTTTGATGGAACAGGATAAATAAATAATGCATTATAAACAGCATTTAAAATAGGGTTTTTTTTTACTAAACGCATTTTTTTTTTATAAAGATTTTAACTCAATAAGAAATTTATACCTAATTTATTTTTTAAAGAAGAATCTATAAAAGATTTATTTTTATTAAAAAAAAACGAAAAATAAAAATCTTTGAAAACTAATAAACTCAAAATATTTTTTTTTATTCCTTTAATAGAGAATATATAAGAAATAAAAGAAGAATCTTGTATAAGTTTAAAAGAAGAAAGTATTTTCATTTTTTTTTTAAATTTAACGAAATTCAAATTTAATTGTTTAATTTTACTTTTTCTTAATTTCAGAGAAAAATTTAATTTTGGGAAAATTGTTTTCAATAGAAAAAAATAAAAAAATCAAAAGCACAAAAAATTAAAAAAAACTTCAAGAAAAAAAATACCTATATCTAATTGTGGCATTTCAAATTATTTTAATTTGATTAACAAGTGTATAAAATATTATTAAAAATTTGAGTTATCTCTCTCAGCAAATTTTGTAATTTTCAATATAAATTTATTTTGATTTTAACAAAGAAATAATTTTTGAATCTTTGTTTTTCATTAAATAAATATTAGCATCAGTGAAACTTTTATTATTATAAAAATAAAATTGCTTATTTCCAAAAAAAATAGAATAAAGAATATGTGTATTGATCTTTTTTAAATTATTGTAAATAAAAGCATTTTTAAAAATAAAAATTTTTTCTGCATTTTTATTTTTCTTCATAAATTTAAAAAATAACAAAATAACAAAAAAATGTAAAATTCTTATTTTATGCTTTTTTTTTAAAAAACGTCTTCTTCTTTTTTTATTGTATATAGTAAATCTCCTTTTACGCAACTTAAATAAACGTTTTGCTCTTCTACGATTACTAAAAAATATATTATTTTTAATAAAAGAATTAAAAAAAAAAGTGCATTTATTATAAAAAAAATATTTAAAAAAGAATACAATAAAACTTTTTTGCAATTTTTTATTTTTTCAAAAAATTTTTCGAAAAAACAATTTTTGTCAAATTAAGCTAAAAAGAGTATTTTTTACTTTTTTATTATTTTTAAAATAATTAAAAGAACAAAAATTAAAATATTTCGGTTTTCATTTATAGTAATACATTAAATTTTTGACACGTCTAATAAAAGTTCTCCTTGAAAAAAATCTCTTTAAAAAATTTTTATCTTTATGATATTTTTTCGCTAATTTGTACGCATATGTAAAATAATAATCTTTTAAAATTATAAGATTTTTCAAAGGATTCCTTTTTCAAATATTCTTAGCAAAAAAATTAAAAGCATTAGAATTTAATGAACAAAAAAGTATACGTGAATCACAATTTTTTCAACTTCTAGTAGAATAAACTTTCCGTCAGTCAATTCACTTATGTTTAACATAGAATTTTTTTTTGTAAGAAATTATACTTCGTTTTTTGTATCTTAATTTTAATAAAAAATATTTTCTATATCTTTTTTTACGCGTATTAAAAACATATCGTTTTTGCGAAAAGATATAACGATATCTTCTGTAAAAAATACCATCTAAACTTTTTTTTATTGAACGAAAATATTTATGTTTTCTTGACTTAAAAGGCACAAGTAAAGAATCTGTAATAAAGCTATTAAAACGCTTTGTATGATATCTCTTGAAAAATAGAAGATTAAAGATTAGAATATTTTTTTTTCGAAACTTCTTTTTTTTTGTTCAAATATTTTTTTTATAAAAAGATATTCTCTTTTCTTTTAAACGAACTAAACTCTGTTTATAATCGAAATACTTTTTATTAAAAAAAAAATTATTTAAATAATGAACATTTTGCTTAATATTTTTTAAAAAAAATTTTTTAAAAAAATGGCTTTTATCATTTAAAAAAAATGAATTTAAATAATTATATAGCTTTATGAAAACTAGTAAATTTGTTTTTTTATTTATACCACTTAATAAATTCTCCGAAAACAAAAACAAAAATTTTAATAAAATATCTTGTGTGATAAAAAGAGGAAATTTCTCAATACTTAATTTATTTAAAGCATTAGTTACTTCTAAAGGTTTATCTTTTATATTCACAGAATGGTAAACTTTATCCTTAATAACAGCTTTTTTCAATTTATTATTTAAATTATTCAAAAAATATTGCATACTAATTTTTTCTAAAATTTATAATTTATTTTTTTATTCTATTAGTTTTAGCATTTGTTTTAGTCCTTTGATTATGACTAGGCAAACCTCTAAAACGTTTATAACCAGAAATTGAACCATTTCCCACTTGTTTAAGAAACAACAAATGATTCTTTTTTAAAAGAATTTCCTTTTTTTCCAAATTCAAATCCAAAAATTTATTTAAGGTATTATCTAAACTGCTATTTGTAAAAACTGAATTAAAATCAGAAATACCATACTTAAGGTAAAGACTTTTTAATCGGCTATGGTTTATACCATATTTTAAAAAAAAAATGTTTTTATTCATAACAATTACTTTTTATTATCACTATATTTTTTTAATAAACCTACCTCTAATAAATATTTTTTCAAAAAAGTGCTTCTATACTCACGTAACGAAAAATTCAAAAATGAAAAAGAAAAATACCCTTTCTTCTTTAATTTATAATATATTTTTTTTTCAATTTTTTTTGATATATAAGTCATTTTTTTCTTTTATACCCTTTAATTTATATGGACTCAATTTCCTAAAATTTTTTAAATCAACAATAACATTACGTAACGAAAAAAAAGAATTACTAAAAACAAAAAGAGATTTTCTCTTGGACCTAACAATAACATCCGCTGGTACATTATAATAAATAGAATGATTAAAACCAACATTAAAACGCAGAATATTATTTTTAGATGTAACTGAAAAGCCAAGACCTATTAACTCTAATATGCAAACGAAGCCACGAACATGGCTTAAATAGAATTTCTGTAAACTTTTCTTAACAGAAAAAAAATTGCTATCTTTTGCAAAAAAAAATGAAAGATTTTCTTTCTTTATATTATTCACAAAATTTAAACAATAATTTTTTGAAATACTAACAGAATTAATTAACTCTAAATAATCTTTATTAAATAAAAAATTTTTCATTTTCTTTTTTACTTCTTATCTAAAAATAAAATATCAACAATATGCTCGCCACCAATTTTCTTAAAAATTGCCTCTTCAAAAGTCAATAAACCCGAATCAGTATAAAGTAAAGATAAATTTATAGTGTATTTACTTGATATATTCAAAGATGAAAATTTTTTATAAATCTTATTTCCATTTTTTGACTTTATATTAAAAAAAAATAATGGTTTATTTTGAAAATAACGTAATTTTATAAAAATATAATTATTTTCCAAATAATAACCATTTATACAATTTAATCTTAATAATTTTTCCAAAACAGAAATATATTTCTTTTTAAAAACGACTTTAACTACATAACTATTAGTCATATAACCTATATTCAAAATATTAAACAATTTTTCCATTTTTTTATCAAGATATTCTTTTTAAACCACTTATTTTTGAAACTGAAAGCGAACTTTTTAAGTCTCACCTTGCTATATTAAAATAATTATATACAGAACGCTTAACTCCTGTAATAAAGCAAAAAGATTTGTGATAGCTTTTTTTGTGCAAAGGTACCTTTTTTTTATTATTCAAAAAACACAACTTAAACGCCAAAAATTTTAATTCATCTTTTTTATACAAAGATAAATTTTTATAAAGCTTAAAAAAACACTTTTTCATAGAAATTCATTATTTTATTATCTAATGTATTAACAGAATTTTTTTTAACAAAATCATTTTTCGAAAAGAAATTGTAAAATATATTAATTTTCAAATTTAAATTAAAAAAACGTTCAGATTTAAAACCTAAAAGCAAATTTATATTTGAAAAAGAAAAAACAAAACCACTATTAATTTTTTTATAATTTATAAATCCATCAACTTTTTTAGATAAATTAAAAATAATATTATTAATATAATCTAGATTCTTTGAAATAAATTCTTTTCTAATTGTGCACCCAAAAAAAAAAGTTAATGAATTTTTACCTTTGTTATAAACTCTTTTTTTATCAGAAATGACATGTAAAATAGATATTTTTTTATTAAATCATGAAAAAAATAATTTACTTAAAAAAAAAAAATCACGCAAAAAGTTTGAATCAGTTACATTAATCTTTGTAAAAAAGATAATATTATCAAGCTTTTTTACAAAACATTTATCATAAAAATTGAATTTACTTACAGAATCTAATAAAGAATTATTAATATTAAAATTTAAACTTTTCATTTTTTTTTATTATCCTTAAATTGTACTATCCAGCATTAAAAAAACTTTTCTATTTATAAAACGTACATGTTTTAAACTTGGCCCAAATAAACGTGAACCAAGAGGTAAATATTTTCTATTCACCAATACAGCTGCATTATCAGAAAAGCTAAAAAAGGCACTTCCATAAAAAAATTCCTTTTTTGTTCTAATTATTAGCGCTAAATGTAACTCACCCTTTTTAATTTTTTTCTCTGGATTATATGTTTTTATTGAAACCAAAATATAATCACCAATAGTAGCTATTTTCTTATTATAAACATGGATGCATTTTGCTAAACGTGCCCCTGAATTATCACTAATGTAAACTGTTGTTCCTTTTTGTATCATATTTTTATTATATTTTTAATTTTTATTTTTTATAGGCGTATTATTTAACAGACCAACATTTATATGTAATTTTTTATTTAATAAATAAACTATATGACGTATCTTTGAGAAAAAATCAAAATCTTGAGAAGTCTTTAATATAAAAAAATCGTTAAAAAAAAATTCTACTAATATCTTTCCAGGATAAACAAAGAAATAAAAATCATCTAAAGCACCTTTACCTTTACCCATCCTAACCCCAATAGGTTTTTTAGTATTTTTAACAGAATTAGAAACACGAAAAAAGATCTTACCACAAAATTTTAATTTTTTTTTTAAAAAAAAATTTATCGCTTTATATTGATTATACTTTAAAATACCGAATTCTTTAAAAAAAATAGAAAAAACACCTTGTTTATTGTTTTCAATTTTATCTGATTTTGAATGCTTTACTAGTAAATGTTTTTTTTTTAAATATTTCATTTTTTTCTAATTTACTCAAAAAACTAACTTTGACGCCACATAAACCTTGTTTCAAAAGAATACAAAAATTTTTATGTGTTATTGGCGTATTTATATTACTTGGAGATAAAGAACCACGTGATTGTCAAACACTTTTGTTCCTTAATTTTTTTTCATAACGCCCAAAAAAACCAATTTTTAAACCTAATATATTATATTTCTTTCTCGTTTTCTTAAAAACTTTTTTTATAACTTGTGTCATTCTACTTCTATTTTTTTTCATATTAAATGATACAAATTGTTTTATAGACTTAGCATCACGCAAATGGTTATCTTTCTTAAAAAAATTAAATAAGAAATTACTATGTTTAAACACCTTTTTTAAAAAAAATGATAAAAAAAGAGAGAGAATTGAAAAAAAAAAATTATAATTGAAAGACCTAAATGAGCTATTTTTTTGCAATATGCTTATATTATTATAAAGTTTAAAATTTAAAAAAATACTTCGATTTAAATTCTTATTCAAAAAATAAGAATTAAAAACATTTAAATATTGTTTTTTAAACTGTTTAGATTTTTTCAGAGAAAAAAAACAATATCTAAATAAAAAAGAACTTAATCACTGCTTCTTTTTATTCTTTTTTTTTTTTTTTGCACCTATAACAAGTTTACTAAAAATCTTTAATGCTTTCTTTTTTTTATAATATAACTTTTTATTTTTAATAAGTTTCAAATAATTAGCATTTAAA
>Ga0065721_10004205_pt1 | contig 37690 bp, 36 predicted proteins | sample Mesricmetagenome_FD_59108 | JGI IMG/M metagenome (GOLD analysis project Ga0065721, IMG submission 59108) | Mesophilic microbial community from rice straw/compost enrichment Sample: eDNA_1 v2 (version 2) | ecosystem: Engineered > Solid waste > Grass > Composting > Bioreactor | place: USA: Davis... | reverse complement strand
CCCTTGCGGAACCGGCTGGCATAGTCTGCGTAGTTCTTGACGAGTTCCCACAAATCTTGGCCAGGCCAAAGCCCAGCCATATTCATGGTGTCTTCAAGAGACCGCAGTCACAGTCAGCGTCGAGATAGAGNGGTTAGCTCCATCGCCAGGACGCCGCCGCCTGCGTTTCTCTTTCCTAATCAACGATGTCAAAGACCTGGAGCCCGGAGACCGAACCCCATGCGCAGAGCGCTTTGTCGCGTGAGACGCGCGGCCGGCCGAAGCCTGAACCAGTGCGCCCTTGGCGGCCAGGCCGCCTGGCCGACGAGACATCCGCAAGCGAACGTCCGTTTCGACCGAAGCCGCCACATGCTCTCGTTTGGACCGAAACGCAAGTGGCGCTTTCCGTTTCGCCGCGAGGCCCGGTGGGGCACCGCGTCGGCGGAGGCGGGCTTTTAGGCGGACCCTTTCCGCGGGTCAACACCCTTTTTTCGGCGCCCAACTGCGGCAGCCTGCCGCCCCCCTGCGCAAGGGCCTTTCAGGGCGGGCGCACCGCCCGGGACAGGCGCCTCGGCGGTGCGGAAACCGGCCGTCAGCTCGCCCGGATCGAGGTCGACGATCTCGTTGGCTGGCACCCGGCTCAGGCCGCCGCTTCAGACGTGAGGGCGGGATAGTCGGCATAGCCCTCGGGCCCCGAGGCGTAGAAGGTCTTCACGTCCCAGGGATTGAGCGCCGCGTCGGTGCGCAACCGCTCGACCAGGTCCGGATTTGAGATGAACAGGCGGCCGAAGCTCACGGCGTCCGCCTCGCCTGCATCCAGCAGCGCTTGCGCCTCGGCCCGGCCCGTCAGGCCCTCGTTGGCCACATAGACGCCCCCGAAAGCCGCCTTCAGCTGGGGGCCGATGCGGTCGTCGCCCAGGTGTTCGCGGGCGAACAGAAAGGCGATGCCACGCTTGCCGACCTCCCGGGCCACATAGCCGAAGGTGGCCTGCGGATCGCTGTCGCCCATGTCGTGGTCGTCGCCGCGGGGCGCGATGTGCAGGCCCACGCGCTCGGCGCCGAACACCGAGATGGCGGCGTCCACCGCCTCCAGCATCAGGCGGGCGCGGTTCTCCACGGGGCCGCCATAGGCGTCGGTCCGCCGATTCGTGCTGTCCTGCAGGAACTGGTCGAGGAGGTAGCCATTGGCGCCGTGCAGCTCGACGCCGTCGAAGCCCGCCCGCTTGGCGTTCTCAGCGCCCTTCCGATAGGCCGCCACGACCTCGGCGATTTCGCCCAGGGTGAGCGCCCGAGGGACCGGATGCGGCCGCTTGGGCCGCAGCAGGCTGACGTGGCCCCGGGCGGCGATGGGGCTGGCCGACACCGGCGGCTGGCCGCCCAGGAAGCTGGGGTCGGAGATTCGGCCCACATGCCACAGCTGCAGGAAGATGCGGCCGCCCTGCTCGTGCACGGCCCGGGTCACTGGCTTCCAGCCCTCCACCTGCTCGTCCGACCAGATGCCGGGCGTGTCGGCGTACCCCACCCCCATCGGGGTGACGGCGGTGGCCTCGCTGATGATCAGGCCGGCCGAGGCGCGCTGGGCGTAGTACTCGGCCATCAGCGGCCCCGGCACCCGCTCAGGCCCGGACCGGCGCCGGGTGAGCGGCGCCATGATGATGCGGTTCCTGAGGGTGAGGTCGCCGACCTGGATGGGGTCGAAGAGGCTGGGCATGACTGGTCCTCGCGTAACGACGGTCACGCCAGAGGTAGGAAGCCGCCCCGGCCGCGCACCCGAAGAAATCCTGGACGCGGCGTCAGCACGGCTAAGGCGCCCGAGGCGCCAGGCCTCGGCGCACGCGCCTCAGTCGATTCCCGCCGCGAGGTTGTCCGGCCGACGGCCGTCCGAACCGCCGTAGAAGACCCCGTCCTCGATGACGATCGACTGGGTGGAGCCCATGGTCAGCGAGGTTCGGGTCTTATGCCCCCGGGCCTCCATCAGCCTGAGGATGTCGGGCGGAAAGCCCGGCTCGAACTCCACCGGGGTGTCGCTCGCCGCCTGGAAGATCCGCGGCCGAGCGGTGGCCTCGGCGACGTTCAGCCGGTGATCGATCAGATTCATCAGCAGTTGGGCCAGGGCCGAGATGATCCGCGTCCCGCCCGGCGTGCCGGACACGAGCCAGGGCTTGCCGTCCCGGAAGGCTATCAGCGGGGTGATGGTGCTGATCACCCGTTTGCCGGGCTCGGGCAGGTTGGCCGGCTCGGCCGAACTCCAGTTGAAGTTGGCCATGGCGTCGTTGAGGAAGAAGCCCGTGCCCGGGGCCATCACATGCGCCCCATAGGACGAGCCCAGAGTGTAGGTGTTGGACACCACATTGCCCTGGGCGTCAGCGACCGAGAAATGGGTGGTGTCGCGGCTCTCGTAGAGCAGCGGGTCCCCGGGCAGAGCAGCCGCCGCCATCGCCCGCTGTGGGTCGATGAGCCTGGCGCGCTCGGCCGCATAGGCCTTGCTGGTGAGGCCCTTCACCGGCGGACTGTAATGCGGATAGCCGCCCATGAACCGCGACCGGTCGGCGAACATCAGCTTCATGGCCTCGGCCGTCACGTGCAGAGCTTGGACGCTGTTCTGGCCGTACTCGGCGATCGGGAAGCGTTCGAGGACGTTCATCAGCCCGCAGAGCAGGACGCCCGCCGACGGCGGCGGGACATAGGCGATCGCCACCCCGCGGTAGTCGCAGGTCACCGGGTCTGCCCAGCGGACGCGATAGGCGCGCAGGTCCTCCATGGACAGCACCCCGCCGCCGGCCTGGACCCCAGCCACCACCCGCCGGGCGAGCTCCCCTTCGTAGAAGGCCGTCGCGCCATGGTCTCGCACCTGGCCGAGAGACCAGGCGAGCTCCGGCTGGCGGAGGATCTCGCCAGGCCGATAGACCGCACCATCGGGCTTGAAGAGACTGGCCTTTGTCGGGGCGTCCAGAATCAGCCCTTCCCGCTGCAGCGCGAGACCGTAGACCAGCTGGTCGGTGACCCGGATGCCGTCCGCGGCGAGCCGCACCGCCGGCTCGACCACCTCGCGCCAGGGAAGCCGCCCGTAGCGCTGGTGCATCTCCGCTAGCCCCAGCACGGTGCCGGGCACGCCGACGCCGAGGTGGGAGTAGCGCTTGGCCGGATCAAGCTTGCCGTCAGCGCCACGCAGCAGATCCCTGGTCGTGCCGAGGGGCGCCTGCGGATAGTAATCGAGGGCGTAGGTGCGGCCCTCCTTGGCGATATGGATGAGGGCGAAGCCGCCGCCGCCCAGGTTGCCGGCCTGCGGCAAGGTCACCGCCAGGGCGAAGGCCGTCGCCACCGAGGCGTCCACGGCATTGCCGCCCCGGGCGAGGATGTCCGCCCCCACCTTCGACGCCACCGCGTTCTGGCTGACCACCATGCCTCCGCGGGCGATCGCCGGGTGATGGATCGCCTCATAGTCGAGGATGTAGTCGAACCGCGGCGGAGCCTTGGCCGGCTGCGCGGCCAAGGCTCCGCCGCCGACCGCCAGCGCCGCGAGGGCGCCGACCGCCAGGCGTCCCAACAGGGTTCGGGCCATCAGAAGCTCTTCGAGACTTCGAGGTACCAGAACCGTCCGCGCGGATTGTAGAGGCTGGTGTAGAAGCCGAAGAGCTGGTTCGCGAGCGGCGGATCCCTGTCGGTGAGATTGTTGATCCCCAGCCGCACCGAGGAGCCCTCAAGCGGACCGTCCGACGGCGCATAGCGCACCGCGGCGTTGAAGGTCGTCCACGACTTCACCGGGAAGTTCAGGGCGCTAGTGTCGTAGATGCGGGAGATGTGCACCGCGCTGCCGGTGACCTGCCAGTCGCCGCCCGTCCAGATCACGGTCGCCGAGGCCCGCGTCCTCGGATTGCCGTTGAGGCCCAGTTGCGAGCCGCCCGCGGCCGTCGACAGGCCCGCGGCCACCAGGGCTGCCGCCTCGGGCGATGGCGACTGGTGGAACTTGCCGAAGACCGACATCTCCGCGTTCAAGCGGAAGTCGCCGAAGCCGTCGGTGGGCACGAGATAGCCCACGCCGAAGTCCGCCGCCTCCACGGTGCGGGCGTTCAGGTTCTGGAAGATGGCCTGCACATTAGTCACCTGCCCCGCCGCATTGCGCGTCACCAGCGGGTTCGAGCCGCCGCTTTCCAGCCGGCGGATGGCGTCCAGGTTGATCTGGTCCTGGGTGGAGAGGACACCCACCAGCCCCGTCTGCTTGATGCGCCACCAGTCGGCGGTCAGCACCAGATTGCGGATCGGGGTGAGGACCAGGCCCGCGCTGACCGTCTTGCTGTCCTCAGCCTTCAGCCGGTCGTTGCCCGAGCGGGCCTCCGACACATCGCCCCTGAAGGCGGCGCAGGCGCTGCGGTCGATGGCTGCGATGGTGGTCGCCCCCTGGGCCAGGGCGCAGCGATAGAGGTCGGTCTGGTTCTGCTGCACCCGCACCGCCGGAGCGGCGTTGATCTGCTCCAGGTTCGGCGCGCGGAAGGCCTCGGAATAGGAAGCCCGCAGCTTCACGACCTCATTCACTTCCCAGCTGGCGGCGATCTTGGGCTTCAGCACCTCGTCCTTGGTGTCGCCGTAGCGCTCATAGCGGGCCGCCGCCTGCACCTCGAAGCTGCGCATCAGCGGCACGCCATCCTCGGGCCGGACCACCATCGAGCGCAGCTCGGCATAGGCCGACAGCACGTTGCGGTCGCCGTGGGTGTCGAAGGTAGGGCTGGTGCCGACCACGTCGCTGGTTCGCGCGCCGGTGGGCGTGACGTAGCTGATTGTCCCGTTCACCCGCGGGTCGCGGTAGTCGTCATAGCTCTCGTAGCGCCACTCCAGGCCCGAGGCGACGCCGATGTCGCGTCCGAACACGGTCAGGGCGGCCGGATTGGAGACCTCGGCGTTGAGCAGGCCGAGCTTGGTGACGCTCTTGCGGGTCACGTCGATCCTCAGCCGGTCGACAACGGCCGCCGGGTTGAAGGTGGCGTCGCCGAAGCGCGGGGTGCTCGGGTCGCCGCCGTTGAAGGGGTTGTAGGCCGTGGCCGGGTCCGAGCTCTGAAGGGCGGCCTGCAGAGCCGTGTTGCTGACGCGATTGTGCTCCGTGTCGATCGTCTTGGCGCGACTCCAGACGCCCGAGGTCTCCCAGCTCCAACCGCCCAGCTCGCCCTTGAAACCGAGAACGGCGCGGTACTGGTGATTGTCCACGTCGAAGCTGCGGTTGCCGACGTCCAGCACATTGTAGCCCACGAGGGTTACGTCCTGGGCCGGACCCGTGTAGGCCGCCAGCCGGCCAGGGCCGCTGCCGAACGGATTGTAGGGGTTATCCTTGGACACCACGAGCGGAGCGTCGGTGAGCAGGGTGCTGCCGCCGCGCTCGGCATAGGCGCTGGCCCGGTAGTAGAGCAGGTCGCCGAAGACCGTAATGTCGCCCGTCAGCTGATGGTCGAAGACGCCCATGACGCTGCCGCGGGTGGTGCGCGGGATCATGGTCCGCACCGGCCCCTCATCGGTCCGGAGGCTGGACGGCAGAGTGGACGAGCCTCCGTTCAGGCAGACGCCCGGCGTGGCGGTTTCGGCGCGCGATCCGGTGAAGCCGCAGGGCTGGAAGAGGAAGGTGGTGAAGCTGGCGCCCAGGCCGGTGATCGGCGTCGCCACCCGCGCTGTGGCCCAAGGTGACTGGCTCTGGGTGCGGTTGAAATAGCCCGCGTACTTTGCGTCCACACGGCCGCTCAGGTCGTCGGTGGCCGCATAGTCACGGTCCGCGCCTGGCATGTCGGAATTGTGGAAGATCTGGCCGAAGACGGCCACGTGCGTGCGGCCCTCGTTTAGCGAGCCGCCGAGCTTGAACGACAGGTCTTGCTCCTCGAAGTTCGTACCTTCCGAGGCCCCATAGCGGGCGGTGACCTGCGCGCCTTCGAAGTCGCGGTCGAGGACGAAATTCAGCACGCCGGCGGTGGCGTCCGAGCCATAGAGGGCGCTGGCCCCGTCGCGCAGCACCTCGACCCTGCGCAGGGCCGAGGCCGGGATTGCATTCAGGTTGACGATCTGCACCGGGACTGTGCCGCCTTCCTGCTGGCTCGTCGGGTGCAAAACCATGCGCCGGCCGTCCAGCAGCACCAGCGTATTGCCCGAGCCGAGGCCGCGGAGGTTGGCCGAGGCCACGTCGCCACGAGCGTTGTTCGGACCCTGGACCCCGCTATTGAAGGCCTGGGCGCCGCTCTGAGGCAGGCGGCCGATCAGTTCGCCGGTGCTGGCCGCCCCTTGCGCCTGGATCTGGGCCTGGTCGACCACCGACACCGGCAGCGCGCCGGTGAGGGCCGCGCCGGCGATCTTGCTGCCCACCACGACGATCTCGTCGACAGCGGCCGGGGGCTCGGCCGCCGCGACCGCAGGCGCGCTCGCCTGGGCCGCGACGGGAGCGGGATTGGAGACCCGGGTGGGAGCCGGGGCGATGACGATGGTGCGACCGGCCGCCTGGGCGCGCAGGCCGGAGCCGCGCAGCAGCTGGTCCAGAGCCACGGCGACGTCATGCTCGCCCTTGAGGCCAGGCGCCTGCTTGCCGGCGACCAGAGCCGGATCGAATAGCACCTCGCGCCCAGACTGGAGCGCATACTGGCGCAGGGCCGTCTCCATCGCCTGAGCGGGAATGTCGAAGTTGGCGCGCGCCGTCTGAGCGAAGACCGGCGCGGCATAGGCCGCCACTGCGGCGCTCGCCAGCGCCAGCGCCTTGATCCCGAAATGCATCCTCGAGTGTCCCCCAACCTTGGTTTGGCTGGTTGAAGGACGCTGGTCTGCGAAAGCCCCTCACCCTCCGGACGAAATTTTCTTCGGCATCCGCCAGCCCAGATGAATGGCCTGGGCCGAGCGGGTGACGCGCACCGGATGGGTGAGCGGCAGCGCGTCGAGGAAGCCCGAGCCTTCGCCCGCCTCGAACACGCCGCTGATCCGCAGGCTCGCCAGGCCCGGATCATCAATAACCACGGGGGTGCGACGGTAGCGGTTCATCTCGGCCACAGCCTCGCCGAGGGTGACCGCGTCGAACTGCAGCCGCCCGCCGCGCCAGTCGCCGGCCACCGGTCCGGCCGCGGCCAAGCGCACGCTGCCCCCCCGCACGTCGGCGCGCTGGCCAGCGCTCACTGCCGCCAGCTCGGTCCGGTCGGCGGCGGCCACCACGACGCGCCCCTCCGAGACCGCCACCTGCAGGCCGTCCGATGCTGTCCGGACGTTGAAGGACGTCCCCGTGGCGGTGACCGTGTGGACCCCCGCCGTGACCACAAACGGGCGGCCTGGGTTCTTGGCCACGTCGAACCAGGCCTCGCCCGAAATCAGCCGCAGGCTTCGCCGCTTGCGGCTGTACTCCACCGCCAGCTCGCTCGCGGTGTTCAGCATCGCCTGGGAGCCGTCGGCGAGGGTCACCGTCGCCCGCTCGCCCACATCGGTTCGATAGACCTGCACATCGCCCGCCGGCGCTGTGAAGCGCGCAGCGGCCAGGACGCCCGCCAGGACCACCACCACCAGCACGGCCGCAGCCAGGGCCGCCGGCGGCAGGCTCCGCCGCTTCCGCCGGCGGGCGGTCGAAAGGGCCTGAGCCCGCAGGCTCTGCATCGCCGGGGATGCTGCGGCCTCGGCGCTCGCCGCCCAGGCGTCGGCCACGTCATCGAAGCTCGCCTGATGCTGTGGATTCTCGTCGAGCCAGGCCCGCAGCCTGGCCGCCTCGGCCTCCGACCAGTCGGACGCCCGGCTGCGCACAAACCAGCCGGCGGCCAGGTCGTGCAGGTCGGCGCTTCCTTCCACCGGCCTCACAGCGTCCTCCGTCGGCGAGCGATGTGCGCCAGCGCGCGCATCATGTGCTTCTCCACCGCACTCACCGACAGGGAAAGGCTCGCGGCGATCTCCTGATAGGTGAAATCCTCGTAGCGGTTCAGGGCGAAGACGATGCGGGTCCGCTCGGGCAATTCCAGCAGGGCGCGCTCCACCGCCGCCAGTTCCTCGCGGCCGAGCAGGATGCGCTCCGGCGAGCGCTCCTCCGCGTCGGTTCGCGCCTCCAGCCCGGTTTCAGCGTCATACCCCGCGGGCAGGCGCCGGGCGGCGCTCCGGTAGCTGTCAGTCATGACGCTGTTGGCGACAGCGAACACATAGCCCTCGATGGCTTGCAGATCCCCGCCTTCGGCGCGCCGGGCCAGGCGCAGGAACACCTCTTGCACGAGGTCGTCCACGTCGACGCCCGGGCGCACCCGCGCGCCGAAGTAGCGCTTCAGCGGCGCTGCGAACCGGCGCGCCACCTCGTCAACCTGGGCTCGCGGCAGCACGGATGTTCGCTCCGGACTTGGGCTCATGTGGCTTTAGACGCCGGCTCGCGAGATGTCCTCATCTACCCGCCAGGGGCGGCCCACTTCCACAGTTTGGGTAGCTGCCGGCCGACGCCCCCCGGCCTTAGGTAGTTCCCCTATCGTGCGCTTTCGCGGCGGATCCGTAGACGCGGCGCGCCATGCGCGTCAGCCGTATCTCCTTCCTCATGCCGCTCGCCGCCCTGCTCGTGATGCAGGCCGGCGCCGCCGTCGCCCAGACGGCGCCGACGGCCATGGCCGTCGCTGCGCCGCAAACCACCCCGCGCCTCGATCTGTCGGTCCTGGCGGTCGGCTCGTGGCGACCGAACGACAATCTTCGCATCCGCATCTGGGCCCGCGGCTTCGAGCCGGCGCCCGGCCAGCAGGTGGCGCTGATCGTCGATGGTCAGCGCATCAGCATCCATTCGTTCGACGGTCGCGCCGCCGACGGCACGGCCTATGCCGATTTTTCGCTGCCGTGGCGGGGCCTGGAGCGGACCACCATGACCGCCGAAATGGTCGCCGACGTTCCCACCCATATGGCTGCGGCCGGCCAGACCGGCGAGGCCGCGGTCTTCGCCCGGGACTAGGGCCGACGCTCCGGCCCGTATCGGGGGCTCCTCAGCCCCCGCCTCAGGCGTCGCAGGCCCGGGCCGTGTGGGCGACATGGAAGCGGCCGGAATGGGACAGCACGATCCAGTCGCCGCAGTGGGCCACGATCGGCCCGTCGGGCGTGCGCACCTGCACAGCCGCAGCCTCGGCCACCGACTGAGCCTCGTCGCCCAGCCAGCTCCACAGCACAGCCCAGCCCTTCTGATCGTGCGGCGGCGGCACGCGCAGCGCGGCGCCGTGGTCGAAAGGAGGATGAGAACGAATGACTCGCATGGGTCCTAGATACTGCTGCCCCGACCCGTGCGAGTGGGCGCTGACTCGGTCACCAAGTGCTTAACCGCCACCGCGTCCGGAACGTGTCCTCCGCCACCCCTGGTAGTTTTGCTTAGTCGCTGGGGCTTTTCAGGTGTGGAACAACGGTCTTAAGTGACCTCACTTTGAGATAACGCAGTTCTCGCGGATGACGTGCAGGTCTCTAGAGCCGAAGGAGACGAACATGTCCGAGACGTCTGTGAAGGCGCCGGATCCGATGGATATCGCCCTGGGCGCTGCGATCCGGATTCGCCGCCGGACCATCGGCATGTCGCAGGAAGCGCTCGCCGAGCAATGCGGCGTGAGCTTCCAGCAAATTCAGAAGTACGAGAACGGCGCCAACCGCATTTCCTTCTCGCGTCTGGTGCAGATCGCCCGGGCGCTTCGCTGTCGGGTCACCGACCTGATGGACGTGTTCGACGGCCCGAGCGAGGAAACCGCCCAGGACCTCGACATGCTCACCCGCCTGCGCACGCCGGGGGCCCTCGAGCTGCTGTCGGCCTATGAGCGGCTGGCGCCGGAGGCGCGCAGCGCCCTGGTGACCTTCCTGCGCGCCCTGACCGGCGCCGCGGCTGAAACGGCGACCGCGGCCAAGGCCCAGGCCGAGCCCGCGACGGCGGGCTGAGCGGCCCCGGTCAGTCGGCGGCCAGCGCCTTGTCGATCAAGGCGCGGGCCTCGGCGCCGGCCCAGTCGGCTTCGCCGGCCACCCGACCGATCTCCCGCCCGTCCTTGCCGTAGATGATGGTCGTCGGCGCGCCCTGCGCCGGCGGCTGCAGCCTGAACGGCAGCTTCATCTCGCGGTCGTGGTAGAACTTCAGCGGGTCGTTCCGGGCGATGAACAGCTTCGCCTCCGCCCCAGCGCTTTCGGAATCGATGCTCACCGGCACCACCGCCACGGGCTTGCCCTTGTAGGCCGCCTGCAGCTTGGCGAGGGTCGGCATCTCCACCTTGCAGGGCGCGCACCAGGTCGCCCAGATGTTCAGCACCACGACCTGGCCCTTCAGGTCGCCGACCCGGGTCGGTCGGCCAGCCTCGTCATAGAAGACATAGTCGGTGGCAGGGGTCCCGGCGGCCTCGGTGTTCCACTTGCTCATCAGCGTCTTTTCGGCCGTGGGCGACTCGGCCTTGGGCCCGGTGGCGACCACCGGCGGCTGCGGCTTGGTGGAAGCCTGGGCGATGATGTAGAGAACCGCGGCGACGCCCAGGAGGGCTGCGCCCCAGAGGGCCCAAGTCAGGATTCCCCTGGGTTTTCTGCTGGCCGCTGGACCTTCGCTCATATGACCGACGACTCCTCTCATGCGCCCGGCCGGACCGCTCCGGCGGGCCCGGCTCCCGTTGGACAAGCTATGTGGGGCGGGCGGTTCTCGGGCAAGCCCGCCGACCTGATGCAGGCGATCAACGTCTCCATCGGATTCGACAAGCGGCTGGCCGCCCAGGACCTCGCCGGCTCCCGCGCCCATGCCGCCATGCTGCGGGCCACGGGCGTGATCTCGGCCGAGGACGAGGCCGCGATCCAGCAGGGCCTGGCGACCATCCAGGCGGAGATCGAGGCCGGAACCTTCCCGTTCCGCGACGAATACGAAGACATCCACATGAACGTGGAGGCCCGTCTGCGCGAGCTGATCGGGCCTGCCGCCGGCCGGCTGCACACCGCCCGGTCGCGCAACGACCAGGTGGCCGTCGACTTCCGCATGTGGGTGCGGGAGGCCTGCGACCGGACCATCGGCCAGCTGAAGGCCCTGCAGCGCGCGCTGCTCGCCAAGGCCGAGGCCCACGCCGCCGATATCATGCCCGGCTTCACCCACCTGCAGCCGGCGCAGCCCGTCACCTTCGGCCACCACCTGATGGCCTATGTGGAGATGTTCGGCCGCGACGCCTCGCGCTTCGCCGACGCCCGGGCGCGGATGAACGAATGCCCACTGGGCGCCGCGGCCCTTGCCGGCTCGCCGTTCCCCATCGACCGTCACATGACGGCCAAGGCCCTGGGCTTCGACCGCCCTACCGCCAATTCCCTGGACAGCACCTCCGACCGCGACTTCGCGCTGGAGGCCCTGGCGGCCGGCTCCATCTGCGCCATCCACCTGTCGCGACTGGCCGAGGAGATCGTCATCTGGATGACGCCGCCGTTCGGCTTCGTGAAGCTCTCCGACGCCTTCACGACCGGCTCTTCGATCATGCCGCAGAAGAAGAACCCCGACGCCGCCGAGCTGATCCGGGCCAAGGCCGGTCGCCTGCTGGCCAGCTTCCAGCAGCTGGCGGTGGTCATGAAGGGGCTGCCGCTGACCTATTCGAAGGACATGCAGGAGGACAAGGTTCCTACCTTCGAGGCCTTCGACGCCCTGGAGCTGTCGCTGCTGGCCATGACCGGCATGGTGGCCGACCTCGAGCCCAACGTGGCCAACATGGCCAAGGCCGCGGGCTCTGGCTTCTCCACCGCCACCGACCTCGCCGACTGGCTGGTGCGGGAGCTGGGCCTGCCGTTCCGCGACGCGCACCACGTCACCGGCGCCGCCGTGAAGCGGGCCGAGGAGCTGGGCGTCGACCTGTCGGGTCTGCCGCTGGAAGAGCTGCAGAAGCTCAACGCCGGCATCACCGCCGGGGTGTATGATGTCCTCACTGCGGAGGCTTCCGTCGCCAGCCGCAAGAGCTACGGTGGAACCTCGCCCGAGCAGGTGCGGGCCCAGATCCAGCGCTGGAAGGAAACCCTGGCATGAGCCGCAAGACCCACATCGCCGTCCTCGCGCTCCTGATGGCCGGCGCCGCCGGGCTCTCGGCCTGCGGCAAGGTCGGCGAGCTCGAACGCCCAGGCCCGCTGTTCGGCGCCGGCCGCAACACCACCCGGGAAGCCGACAACGCCCAGCGCCGGCAGGATCCCAGCCGCCCGGTCGACACCGTCGATCCGCGCGACCGAAGCACCGATCCGGCCCCGCCGCGCACCCTGCCCATCGAGGGCACCGCGCCGAACCCGACCCGCACCGCCCCGCAAGGCGCCCTGCCCGACCCTTACGCCCAACCCCGCCGATGAATCATTTCGAGCTCCGCGACGGCGAGCTCTTTTGCGAGGACGTGCCGCTGGCGACCATCGCCGCGGCCGTCGGCACGCCCGTCTATGTCTATTCCTCCGCCACGCTTGAGCGTCACTTCACCGTCCTTCGCGACGCGCTGACGAGCGCAGGGCTGCGCGAGCCGCTGATCGCCTTCGCCCTCAAGGCCAATCCCAATGTCTCGGTGATCCGCACCCTGGCGCGCCTGGGGGCCGGGGCCGACGTGGTGTCCGAAGGCGAGATCCGCCGGGCCCTGGCCGCGGGCGTGCCGCCCGAGCGCATCGTCTTCTCGGGCGTCGGCAAGACCGAGGCCGAGGTGACCTTCGCCCTGGAGGCCGGGGTCGCCGAGATCAATGTCGAGTCCGAGCCCGAACTGGAGCTCATCGACCGGGTCGGTCGGCGGCTGGGCAAGCGGGCGGGCGTCGCCATCCGTGTTAATCCCGACGTGGGGGCCGGCGGCCACGCCAAGATCTCCACCGGAAAGTCCGACAACAAATTCGGCGTCAGCTTCTCCGAGGCCGAGCGGCTCTACGCCAAGGCCTCGAACATGGCCGGCGTTCGCCCCCTGGGCGTGGCCTGCCACATCGGCAGCCAGATCACCGACCTCGCCCCCATGGAGGAGGCGTTCGGCAAGATGCGCGGCCTCGTCCAGCGGCTGCAGGCCGAGGGGCTTCGGGTCGAGCGCCTCGATCTCGGCGGCGGCCTGGGCGTGCCCTATTTCAACCAGCCCGAACCGCCATCCCCGGCCGACTACGCCGCCATGATCGCCCGGGCCACCGCCGGCCTGGATGTGCAGTTGGCCTTCGAGCCGGGACGGATGATCGCCGCCAACGCCGGCGTTCTGCTGGCCCAGGTGATCCACGTCCACCAGCGCCCCGAGGGGCGTCGGTTCCTGGTGCTGGACGCGGCCATGAACGACCTGCTGCGCCCGGCCATGTACGACGCCTATCACGACATCCGGGCGGTGAAGCCTCGCGAGGGCGAGCCGGTCGCCTACGACGTGGTCGGCCCGATCTGCGAGACCGGGGACACCTTCACCCGGGACCGCGCCCTGCCGCCCCTGGTCTCGGGCGACCTCGTGGCCTTCATGACCGCCGGCGCCTACGGAGCGGCCATGTCCAGCGAGTACAACTCGCGCCTGCTGGTTCCCGAGGTGTTGGTAAAGGGCGATCAGTTCGCCGTCGTCCGCCCGCGGCCCACCTATGAGGACATGCTGGCCCGGGAAGCCTCGGCGCCGTGGCTCGCCTGACAGCGCGCCTTCGGGGCTGCGGCTAGTCCAGGGCCCCGATGTAGGGCAAGCCGCGCATCTTGCCGGCCGAGTCCATGCCATAGCCTATGAGGAAGCGGGCCGGCGCCTCCCAGGCCACGAAGTCCGGCTGAATCGGCCGCGGCGAGGGCCAGGGTTTGGCCGCGAACACCGCGGTCAGCACCTCGCTGGCGCCGGAATCGCGCACGAGACGGGCCGCTTCCGACAGCGACAGGCCGGTGTCGAACACATCGTCCACCACCAGCGCCTTGCGGCCGGCGATAGGCCGCTGAAGGTCGGCGCGCACCTCACACCGGCCGCTGGACTGGCGCTCGTCCTTGTAGGACGCCAGCCACAGGGCGTCGAAGCGTACATGCCGCCCCTGGCGGGCCAGCGCCCGCATCAGATCGGAACAGAACCACAGGCCGCCGGTGAGTAGGCAGACCGCCACCGTGTCGTCGTCGATCCGGGGCGCGATCCGCCGCGCCAGGGCCTCCACCCGCTCAGCGATCTCGGCTTCCGAGAGCAGGACGACGGGGGCGGCCTCAGCCATGGTCGCCTCCGGCCGCCGGCGCCTCCGGCTCAGGCGCAGGACTCGGCGGATCCGCCCCCAGGCGGGCTTCCAGGGCCTCGCCCGTGGCGGGTGCAGCCGGCGCTTCGAAAACAATATCCAGGCTGGCCGAGCCGGCCGGCGGATCCGGAATGACGATGGCGAAGTAGCGTTTGGCCCCGGGGGGAGCCTCGGGGTTCAGCGGCCGGGCGATCTTCACCGACACCGGCTTGCCGGCGCGGTCCAGCAGGCTGACCCGCAAGGATGGCACGGTGACCGTCTGATTGCGCGTGTTGCGGATGGCGCCGGTGATCGACAGGACAGGACGCCCGCCCTGGAGCGAGGCCACCGAGCGCACCTCGTCGATGGTCAGGCCTAGCGGGTCGACCGGCAGGCCCACGGCGGCGAACAGCCGGGCGGACGCAGGGACGAGACGCGCCACCTGCTCGCGGAACACCACCGCCCCGGCCAGGGCGGCGACGACCGCCGCGGCGGCGGCCCAGCCCACCACGGCCCCGCGGCGGGGCTTCTTCTTGGACCTGGCCGTCGTCCGACTGCGGCTTAGCGGGGCGACCAGCGGGGCCGCCTCTTCGGCCGGCAGGGCTGAGGCGGGCGCGGGCTCGGCGATGATGTCGTCAGGCGGGATCGGCGCCGGCCGCGCCTCGGGCTCGGTTTCGGGGGGCTCGGCTTCCGAAACCTCTGCGAACGGTTCAGGCTCGGGCGGCGAGACGGGCTCCGGCATGGCTCGCCACTTCGCGCCGCAGGACGAGCACTTCACCGTCCGGCCTTCCGGCGGGATGCGCGCATCGTCCACGAAATAGCTGGTGGCGCAGTCTGGACAGGTCAGTATCATGCCGCCGAATCGGACGCTCCAGCACCCTCACTCCGAGGTCGCCGATTTCGGTCTCCATGTCCAGAAAGCCGAACGCCGGGGCGGCCCGCGAGGCCGCCGACGAAATCGTACGCTTCGATGGCGTGGCCATGCGCTATGGCCGCGGCCCCGAGGTGCTGTCCGATCTAAACTTCGTCCTGCGCCGCGGATCGTTCCACTTCGTCACCGGAGCCTCCGGGGCCGGCAAGAGCTCGCTGCTCAAGCTGATCTACCTGGCGGCCCGGCCGTCTTCGGGCGTCGTGCGCCTGTTCGGAGAGGACACCCAGAGCCTCACGTCCAGCCAGCTGCCGCGCCTGCGCCGGCGCATCGGCGTGGTGTTCCAGGACCTCATCCTGCTGGACCACCTCTCGGCCTTCGACAACGCCGCCCTGCCCCTGCGCATCGCCGGTTATAAGCCGGCCGAATACCGCAACGACGTGGCCGAACTGCTGGCCTGGGTCGGGCTCGGCCGCCGGATGCTGGCCCTGCCGCCCACCCTGGCCGGCGGCGAGAAGCAGCGCCTGGCCATCGCCCGGGCCGTGGTCAACCGCCCCGAGATTCTGCTGGCCGACGAGCCCACCGGCAATGTCGACCAGGAGATGGCCCTGCGCATCCTGCGCCTGTTCGTTGAGCTGAACCGGCTCGGGACCACCGTGGTCATCGCCACGCACGACCAGGACCTGGTGGCCCGGTCCAACAAGCCGGTGCTGCATCTGGAGGGCGGCCGCATCACCGCCCTGCCGCCCCAGGGCCCCGTCGCGGCCGGCGCCGACCGGAGCGAGGCGGAATGAGCGGCGCGCCCTTCGATCTCGAACGCTGGCGGCCGGCCTCCTTCCTCCCCGAGAAGGACGCCCGCGACCCGGCGCTGATCTTCGTGGTCGCCGTGCTGTGCTTCCTGGCCTGCCTCACGGCCATGGGCGTCATCGCCGCCGACCGCGCCGCCGGCGGCTGGGCCAGCCAGCTCACCGGCGAGGCCACCGTGATCGTCCGCGCCCGCGGAGGCGAGACGCCGGACGCCGCCGCCGCCCGCGCCGCCGAAACCCTCGCCGGCCTGAAGGGCGTGGCCGAGGCCCGAGCCCTGGAACGCGAGAAGGCGTACGACCTGGTCCGGCCCTGGCTCGGCGACATGAGCGACCTTGAGGACCTGCCGGTGCCGCGCCTCGTGGCCGTCACCCTGGACCCGGAAGAGCCGGCCACCGCCGAGGAACTCTCCAAGGCCCTGAACGCCCAGGGCCTCGACACCGTGGTCGACGACCATTCCATCTGGATCAACGACATCCGCCGGGCCGCGGGCGTGGTCCGCTGGACCGGCGCTGGCGTCTTCCTGATGATCGCCCTGGCCGCCGGCGCGGTGATCGCCTTCGCCACCCGGGCCGGGCTCGCCGCCCGCAAGGACGTGGTCGAGGTGCTGCACCTCACCGGCGCCGAGGACGGCTACATCGCCACCCTGTTCCAGCTGCGCTTCGCCCGCATCGCCGCCGTGGCCGGCGCCTTGGGCGCAGCCGCCGCGGCGGGCCTTGGCGCCATGCTTCGCCTAGCCGGCGGCGGCCAGGGCCTGACGCCGGCCCTGCCCATCGCCTGGATCGACCTGCTGGCCTGCCTGCCCGCCCCATTGCTGGCGGCGGCCGTAGCCGCCGTGGCCGCGCGCCTGACCGCCGCCGCGCTGATCCGGGCGTTATAAGACGCCATGAAATCCGTTGCGGCCTTCCTCGTCCTGGCGCTGATCTGGCTCGCGGGGCTGTTCGCCTTCGCCGCCCGAGTCCAGCAGTCGACGCCGGCGCCGTTGCCCGAGCGGGCCCAGGGCATCGTCGCCCTCACCGGCGCCGGCTCGGACCAGCGCATCTCCGCCGCCATCAGCCTGCTGGAGGACGGCTACGGCCAGAGGGTGCTGGTGTCCGGGGTCAACCGCGAGGCCAGCCGCGAGGACATCCGAAACGTCTCCCGCGCGGTGCGTCGCCTCTATGACTGCTGCGTGGACCTCGGCTTCACCGCCGCCGACACGGTGGGCAACGCCCGCGAGACCGCCGACTGGGCGCTGGCCATGCGCTACACCAGCCTGATCATCGTCACCGCCGACTACCACATGCCCCGGGCCATGCTGGAGCAGCAGGCCGTCTTCCACGGCTCGGGCGTACGGCTGCAGACCTACGCCGTGCCCACCCCGGCTCTGAAGAGCCGCCGCTGGTGGCGCAGCCCCCGGGCCGCCCGCTTGATGGTGACGGAGTATTGCAAGTATCTGGCGATCCTCGGCCGCGAGGCGGTGCTGGGCCTCGGCCCCCGCAAGACCCCGCTGGACGCGGCGCCGCAGAAGGCTAGCCCGTGATCGCCATTCGCTCGTTCGCCTACGTGGCCCTCTTCTACCTCTGGACCGCCCTGCTCGCGATCCTGGCCACGCCGGTTCTCCTGGGACCGCGCAGCTGGACCTTCGCCCTGTTCCACATCTGGGGCCGGGGCGTCACCGGCATGCTGCGGATCTGCGGCATTCGGGTGGAGGTGCGCGGGCGCCAGTACATTCCCGCCGGCCCGGCCCTGATCGCCCCCAAGCATCAGTGCATGCTGGACGTCTTCGCGCAGTACACCTGGCTGCCGGCCGCCGCCTTCGTCATGAAGCAGGAGCTGAAGTGGATCCCCTGGTTCGGCTGGTACGCCGCCAAGTCCGGGGCCATCGTGGTCGACCGTGCGGGAGGCTCCAAGACCATGCGGCAGGTGATCCGCGAGGGTAAGGAGCGGTTTGAGCGCGGCCAGCAGGTGGTGATCTTCCCGGAAGGCACCCGCCAGGCCCCCGGCGCCCCGCCCGACTACAAGCCCGGCATCGCCGCCCTCTACCGCGAGCTGGACGTGCCGGTATGTCCGGTGGCCACCAACGCCGGCGTCCACTGGCCCGCCCACGGCTTCATCCGCCGGCCGGGCGTCATTGTCTTCGAATACCTCGAGCCCATCCCGCCAGGCCTCAAGCGGGCCGAGTTCATGCGCCGCCTGGAAGAGGCCATCGAGACCAAGTCCGCCGAGCTGATGGCCCTTTAGGGCTGATGGTCGAGCCCCGTCAGGCGGCCAGTTCGCGAGCCTCCACCATGCCGAGCAGCCGCTCCATGGCGGCGTCGCGCACGCCCTCTTCGCGAAGATGCCCGACCAGGTCGCGCAGATAGTCGATATTTCGGCCCGAAAGCCCGCTGGCGCCGGCGATCAGCTCGGCCTGGCGCTCGAGGCTGAGCGCCCCGGCCCATTGCGGATGACGCACGTCGGACAGGAAGGTCAGGGCCGCCACCCGCCGGCCGTCGGCCAGACGCACCGACGAGGACGCCTCGATATAGGTCTCGGTCGGCTGCTCCCGTTCCTTGAGATAGGCGTAGGTCTCGGGCCAGTCGGCCTCGGCGACGCGATAAGCCATCCCGCGGGTGGCCCCGCCGGGCGCCAGGCCCAGAACCAGTCCCGGCCGCTCATAGGTCCCGCGATGGTGGACCGAATAGATGCAGAAGGCCCGGCGCCGCCCGTGTAGTGTGGCCGCCAGACGCTCCTGATAAGGGAAGCCCGGCCGCCACATCAGCGACCCGTAGCCGAAAACCCAACGCTCGTCCGACATCCCGACCTGAAGCCAAAAGCGCCCTTTCCGCATGTCTCTGCCCGATCTGCCCACGCCCCGCAAACGCCGTCGCCTGGGACTGGTGATTCCCTGGGTGCTTGCCGCGCTTCTCGCCATCGCCTGGACGGGCGGGTGGTTCTGGCTGCGGGGCCAGGCGCAGGCGCGCATGGACGCCGCCGTCGAGACCCTGCGCGGGGCAGGCTACGACGTGGCGTGGAAATCCCGCAGCCTCGGCGGCTATCCCTTCCGCCTGTCGGTTACTCTTGAGGAGCCGCGGATCCGCGAGCCTTCAGGCTGGGCCCTGGAGGCGCCGCGCATCGAGGCCGACGCCCGCATCTCCTCGCCCACCAGCTGGATCATCGCAGCCCCCCAGGGCGCCGCCTTCGTCCGGCCCGAAGGCGGGCCGGTAGCAGTCCAGGGCAAGGTGGTCCGCGCCAGCCTCACCCATCCCGCCGAGATCCCGCCGCGTTTGTCCTTCGAGGGCGTGGAGCTGACCTTCCAGCCCGCCGCCGGCGCCCAGCCGTTCGGCCTGGAAAAGGCCAAGCGCGTGGAGTTCCACCTGCGCGGCAACCGGGAGTTGGATGAGGCCCTGGTCGCCTTCAAGGTCGATGAGGGCAAGGCGCGATCCGGAACCCTGCTCGGACGCCTTGCCGGGGACCAGCAGGTGTCGATGGTGTGGAACGCCACCCTCTCCAAGATCGCGACCTTCAAGGGCGGGGACTGGACCGACGCAGTCCGCCACTGGACCGCCGCGGGCGGGCGCATGACTCTGCGCCAGGCGGGGCTCACCGCCGGCGAGGCCTCCCTAGGGTCCAGCACGGGCAGCTTCGGGGTCAGCTCGGACGGGCGGCTGTCGGGCTCCATGGAGGTCACCCTGCGCCAGGCCCCGCGGGCCCTTCTGGCGCTGGCCGAGACCGGCGCCATTCCCAAGGAGCAGGCCGAGGCCGCCGCCGCTGTGGTCGCTGCGCGCGCAGGGACCGGCGACCAGGCCCGGGCGAGTCTTTATTTCCAGGCCGGCCAGACCACCCTCGGCCCGGTCGCCCTGGGTCCCGCGCCCCGGGTCCACCCGCCGCGATAGCTTGGCTTTACAGGCCGCGCCCCTCGCGTAACGCTGCTCCGTCATCGTTACGGAGCGCCAGTCCATGGGCCGGTTCTACGACCGCCACGTCCTGCCCCGCCTGCTGAAGTGCGCCTGCCAGGCGCCGCCGGTGATGAAGCAGCGGGCCAAGGTGGTCCCCAAGGCCGAGGGTCGGGTCCTGGAGCTCGGCGTCGGCATGGGCCTGAACCTCGCCTTCTATGACCCGGCCCGGGTGGAGAGCGTCACCGGGGTCGACCCCGCCCCGGCCCTGCGCGCCATGGCCGAGGCCGCCCCCAGACCCGAGGGGCTGCCGCTGCGGGTTGAGGAAGGGACGGCGGAGGCCCTGCCCTTCGAGGCCGCCAGCTTCGACTGCGTGGTCTGCACCTTCACCCTCTGCTCGGTGCAGGCGCCGGCCCAGGCCCTGGCCGAAGCCCGCAGGGTGCTGAAACCCGGCGGGCGGCTGCTGTTCTGCGAGCACGGCCTCGCTCCGGACCCTGGGGTCCAGGCCTGGCAGCGTCGCCTCGACCCCCTGTGGTCCCGCCTCGCCGGGGGCTGTCACCTCGTCAGGCCGGTCACCGCCGCCATCGCCCAGGCGGGCTTCCGCATCATCCGCGCCGACACCATGTACCTGCCGGGCACGCCCCGTCCGCTGGGGTGGAACGAATGGGGCGAGGCGGCGGCCTGACCGCGATTTCGCAGAACGTGATATTTCTGTAATGCGCCGAAATCGGGGTTTCCTTACCGACAATTAATTAGATCGAGGGTCGATTGTTGCCAAAAGGCGACACTGCCCTGGCAAAGATTTGTTCCGAACGCCGCCGCGCCTTGAGCGTTCTGTGAGCGGTACCTAGCTGCAGGCCTCCTCCCCCGATCGCTCGGGACTTTGAGTAGGACTGACAATGAAAAAGAACCTGTTCGCCGCGGCCGCCGTCGTGGCCTTCCTCGGGTCGGCCGTGGCCGCCAACGCCCAAACCATCGGTCACGTGGGCGCCAACTACTCGCGTGTCGAAGCTGACACCGTCCTCGGCGACGCCGACGCCGACGTGTTCCAGGCTGAAGGCGCCGTCCGCTTCGACGCCGGTTCGCTGGGTGCTTCGATCAACGGCGCGGTCACCGACTACGAAGGCGACACCGCCTTCGGCGTGACCGGCCACCTGAACACCAAGGTCGCCAACGGCCTGGTCGGCGGCTTCGCTGGCGTCGAGACCAGCGACGACGTCACCATCTGGGGCGTGGGCGTCGACGGCCAGTTCAACCTGGCTCCGAACACCAGCCTGTACGGCCAGGCCGGCTACGGCAATTCGGACGACCTCGGCGACGCTGACCTGTGGGCCGTCCGCGGCGAGCTGCGCCACTATGTGAGCGACAACTTCAAGCTCCAGGCCTCGGCCGGCTACGTGAACGCCGACACCGACTTCGGCGACGTCGACGGTTGGACCCTGGGCGCCGAGGCCGAGTACCAGTTCTCGGGCTCGCCGTTCTCGGTGGTGGTCGGCTACGACCACTTCGACTCGAACGACCTGAAGTTCGACAGCGACACCTTCCGCATCGGCGGCCGCTACACCTTCGGCGGCTCGATCAAGGAACGTGATCAGTCGGGCGCCGCGCTCGGCTCGGTCGCCAAGCTCTTCGGCGCGGGCCTGATCCGCTAACGAGCGGCCGTCCAAGCTGAAGCTGGAACGCCCCCGGGTCCCCCTGCCCGGGGGCGTTTTCGCGCCTGCGCCACGCCGCCGCGCTGTGAGCACACCTGAGCGTGCGGCGACTTTTTCGAGGTCGCGGCTCGCCGGACCTGCCGCTATCTCCCATGGCGAAGTTGGCCGCCGCCGTGCGGCGAACGCGGAGGCAGCGCATGACCAGCCTGGGCGAAATTCTGAGGCCGCTGGCCGTCCTGTCAGCCCTGGCTCTCGCAGCCCCCGCCGCCCAGGCCCAGCCCGGCCCCACGGCGGCGACCGCGCCCCGCGCGGACGCGCTGCAGGAGGTGCTGGAATACGTCCGCAGCCAGAACACCACGGGCTTCCTGGTGATGCGCGACGGCCAGGTCCTGGCCGAAGCCAACTGGCCGGCCCCGGCCGTCCCGGCCTTCCGGCTCGGCTTCGTCCACGGGACCGCCGCCTCGGGCGCGCTTCTGGAGGACGTCGCCTCCCAGCAGAAGAGCTTCGTGGCGGTGCTGGCCGCGATCGCGGTGGACAAGGGGCTGCTCGACCTCGAGCAGCCGGTTTCCCGCTACATCGGCCCCGGCTGGTCCAAGGCCGCTCCCGAACAGGAGGCCGCCATCCGCGTGATCGACCTCCTGACCATGACCTCGGGCCTCGACACCAGCTTCGGCTACGCCGCGCCGCCCGGCCGGGTTTTCCTCTACAACACCCCTGTCTTCGCGGTGACCAAGCAGGTGCTGGAGGCCGCCGCCCGCCGCCCGCTGGACGAGATCACCCGCGAGTGGCTGACCGAACCTGCCGGAATGACCGAGACGGCCTGGCGCAAGCGGCCCGCCGCCCTCGGCGACGTCGGCAATCCGACGGGCCTGGTGACCACGCCCCGGGACGTCGCCCGCTTCGGCCAGGTCATCCTCGACCGCGGCAGGGCCGCCGACGGGCGGCGGATCGTCTCCGAGGCCCAGCTCGACGCCCTCTTCACGCCGACCCCCGCCAATCCCGCCTATGGCCGGCTATGGTGGCTGAACAGCTCGCCCTACACGGTGCGGGCTGACGGCCGGCGGGCCGAGGGGCGGCTGATCCCGTCCGCCCCCGCCGACCTGGTGGTCGCCCTCGGCGCCCTGGATCGCAAGCTCTACGTCTCGCCCTCGCGCCGGCTGGTGGTGGTGCGCCTGGGCGCCTCCGCCCCGGACAAGGCCTTCGACGAGACCCTCTGGCGCAAGCTCTCTGCGGCCCTGGACTAAGGCGTCACGCCCTCGCGGGCGGCCTTGCGAGCCTGACAGATCTCCAGGAACCCCGCGGCCATGAAGCGGGCCATCCGCTGCTTGATGGCGGGGAAGTCGTCCGACTTGCACAGGCCGTTCGACAGCTTGTCGATGCGGCCCGTGCGGCCCAGCGTCACCATCAGGGCGCCGGTGACGAAGTGGTAGCTCCAGAAAATGTCCTCTTCCGCCGCCTCCGGCAGGGCCTGCTTGAGGATGCTCACCAGGCGCAGCACCACGGGATCGAAGTGCTTGTCCATGAGCTCGGCCCCTTCGGGGGTGTTGGCCGCCTGGGCGCCCAGGGCCCCGTAATTCTTCCACCCCTCGCCGCCCTGGATGTAGAGGTCGAGGTCCGTGTCGAGAAAGGCGTGCAGCGCCCCTTCGACGGTGGGCTTGCCCGCGGCCGCTTTCTCGTAGTCATCCAGCGCCTTCATCCGCAGTTCGCTGGTCACGGCGGCGCGCCGGGCGAACACCGCGTCGAAGAGCTTCTTCTTGTCCTCGAAATAGTAGTTCAGCAGCGTATGGTGGACGCCCACGCGCTGGGCCACGTCCTTCAGGGTGACCCCATAGAGGCCGTGCCGGGCGAAGAGATGTTCGGCGGCGTCGAGGATCTGCTCCATCGACTCGGCGCGCTGCTCCGCCTTCTTCGACCGCCGGCGGGGTTTCTGGGTATCGGCCACGGCCTGTTCTTTCTGGCCCGCCATCCGCCCCGTCAAGTCGCGCCTCCCGGCAGTTCCCGGCCCCGCGTTTCAAAGGCGCGAAGCCCGGCGCTTCTGCCCGCCGAAGGGCCTCCCGGCGCCCGGATCATTGGCGCGCCTCGCGTCGCAGGACCCGGGCGAGCGCCAGGAAGAGGCCGATGGCCACCGCGTAAATGGGCGTCAGGGCGTAGAAGGCCAGCTGCAGCGAATTGTCGGGATGGGCCGCCTTCAGCGCATCGCTCACCGCCCCCACGAAGGTAGGTCCCACGCCCATGCCCACGAGGTTCATCACCAGGAGCAGCAGGGCCCCCGACAGCACCCGCTGGTGCGGAGCCACCTCCTCCTGCACCAAGGCCACCACCGAGGAGAGGTAGAAATAGTTCAGGAAGGTGGGGAACAGCAGGAACACCAGGGCCAGGGGCCAGGTCGGCGCCCAGACGAAGGCCAGGTACGGTGCGATGGCCAGGGTCAGGGTCAGGGCCGGCGCCAGGGCGTAGGCCGCTCGGGTGCGGCGGGTGTAGCGGTCGATCACCCGGCCCGAGACGAAGATTCCGCCGCCCATGCCCACCGCCACGACGATGGCGTACCAGATCGAGACGTCGGCCAGGGTCATGCCCTTCTCGCGCATCAGGAACAGGGTGGTGAAGTTGCCCGCCCCGTAGGTGATGATCTGGGTGGCGGCGCTGGCCAGCGCGGCCAGCAGCAGCGCAGGCGTCGTGACGAACATCCGCACCGTCGGCCAGAAGCCGTCCGGCCCGGTCTGCGGCTTGGGCGGAACGCCAGCCGCCCGATCCAGGCCGCCGCGCTCCGGCTCCTTCACCCCGAACAGCACCGCCAGGGCCGTGGCCACGCCAACCCCGCCGATCAGCAGGAAGGCCATGCGCCAACTGTAGGCCGCGGCGATGGCGGCCCCGAAGGCCACGCCCAGGGCCTGGCCTATGGGCGGTCCCAGGTTGAACAGGCCTAGCGCCGCGCCCCGCCGCCCAGGCGGGAAGTAATCCGTGATGATGGCGTAGGACGGCGGCACCCCGCCGGCCTCCCCGACGCCCACCGTCATTCGCGCCAGCACCAGCTGCGGATAGTTAGTCGAGAGGCCGCAGGCCATGGTGGCCAGGCTCCACAGGCCGCAGGCGAAGGCCAGCACCCGCACCCGGTTCGTCCGGTCAGCCAGCCATCCCACCGGGATGGAGATCAGGCAGTAGAACAGCGCGAAATAGAGGCCGCTGATCAGGCCGAGCTGGCCGTCGGTGACCCCAAGGTCGTCCTGGATCGGCTTGGCCAGGATCGACAGGAGCTGCCGATCCAGGAAGTTCAGCACATAGACAAAGCACAGGATGGTCAGGACCCAGCCGCCGCCCTTCAGCGGGCGAACGTTGGCTGGCGGCGCGGCGGCGTCGGACGCGGCCATGGCTAGAAGTCGTAGCCCACGCGCACGCCGATGGTGCGCGGCCGTTGCTCGGCATAGCGGCTGACGAGGAAGGCCTCGGGGTGCACGTAGGTCACCTTCCGGCTGTCGAACAGGTTCTCGACATAGGCCCCGATGGTCCACTGGTCGAACGCCACGGCGAAGGCCGCGTTCACATTGGTGTAGGCGTCCGTGTAGTCGTAGGTCGGCTGCAGCAACCCGGGCTGGCCTGGGACGTACGGGAACATGCCAGGGAACCTGCCCACCCGCTGGACGGTGGCCGACAGATTGGCCCGGGCCTTGGACGTCAGGTCGAAGCTGTAGTTGAGCCAGGCCGCCCCCTGGAACCGGGGCGAGGACAGCCGCACGCCCTCGCCTGCGCCCGAGATGGCGGCTTCGGTGGGCGTGAGCTTGGAAACCTCGGCCTCGTTGAGCGACCCGGTGGCGCCGATGGCCAGGCCCTCGACCGGGAGGGCGACGATCTCGAACTCCAGCCCGCGACTGAAGGCCTTGCCGATGTTGGTGGCGAACTGCACCGAGTCCGACACCCGGTTGGCCTGCACCTGGATGTTCTTCCAGTCGATCCAGTAGGCGGCGAGGTTGGTGGTCAGCCGCCCGTCCAGCCAGCGCCCCTTCAGCCCGATCTCATAGTTGGTCAGGTCGTCGGAATCGGCGCCCGCCGGAATGATGATGTCGTTGGGATTCACCACGCTGGTCCGGCCGGCGAAGCCGTTGACCACCGGCGTGCGGAAGCCCGTGGAGACGGTGGCGTAGGTGGTGATGCTGGGGACCGGCTTGTAAGAGACGCTGATCTTGTACGAAGGGCCGGTCTCCTTCGCCTTCAGGCCTGTCACGGGCGCGATCGGCGTCACCGTCAGCGGCCCGGTGAAGCCCGGCGTCAGGGCGGCGGCCAGATAGTTGCTGTTGTAGCCGCCCTCCACGAACGACTGCGCTTCGAAGCCGCCGTAACGCAGGCCGCCCGTCACCCAGAGCCTGTCGCTGAAGCGGTAGGTGATTTCGCCGAAGCCCGCGAGCTCCTGCGAGTTCGTGTGGTTGTACTGGCGCTGATAATATTCGTCCGGCAGGCCGGTGAAGCCGCGGAACGCGAGGTAGTCCGGCCGCGAGCGATAGTTGTAGTCAACGTCCAGCCGGCGATCGAGGTAGAAGCCGCCGATCACCCAGTCCCAGCGGCCACCGGGATCCGAAGCCAGCCGCACCTCCTCTACGAAGGTGTCCATATAGGCGGTGGCGTCGAGGCCGAAGGCGATGCTGGTGGGCATGGGGCTCGCCCCCGCCGGCAGGAAGGTGCCCGCCAGGTCCACGAAGAACTTCTGGTCGAAGCCCGACAGCGTCGAGGAGCTGGTGAACTGCGCCCCGTCGAAGCGGTACTCGACCGTGGCGTTGTAGCTGACCAGCTGGCCCTGGAAGAGGTCGAACCGGTCGCTGGCCCGGGTATCGTGCCCGAGGTTCGGATTGATCAGCGAAGAGTCCCGCGGCTCGCTGTCCTCATAGGACGCCAGGAGCTTTATCGACAGCCGCTCGGTGGGCTCCCACAGCAGCGACACCCGCCCGCCATAGGCGTCCAGGTCGTTGGAATTGGCCTTCCGGGCGAGGCCGATGTTGTCGACGTAGCCCTCTTCCTTACGCACGAAGCCCACGGCCCGGATCGCCAGCCGGTCCTGCACCAGAGGCGCGTTGACCATGGCGTTGTAGCGCTGGCGCAGGCTGTCCGAGCCGGTCATGCCGATGTCGACCAGCGCTGCGGCGTCGAAGGCCCGGGTGTCGGGCTTGCGGGTCAGGATCCGGAGGGCGCCCGACAGCGAGCCCGAGCCGAACAGGGTCCCCTGCGGCCCGCGGAGGAACTCCACCCGCTCCACGTCGAACAGGTTTGGGTCCAGCACCGTGGTGTTGCCGATCGTCGAGATCGGCAGCTCGTCGATATAGACCGCCACCGTGCTCTGCAGGTTCGCGCCATAGCCGTTGGTGGCCACGCCCCGGGCGGTGAAGTTGTTGAAGTTGGCGCTGGGCCGGTTCAGCACCACGCCCGGCGTCTCCACCGCCAGCCCCTCGTAGCCGACGATGCCCTTGGCGGTGAGCGTCTCCTGGGAATAGGCCGTCACGCTCAGCGGCACGTCCTGCAGCCGTTCGGCCCGCCGGGTCGCTGTGACGATCACCTCGCCCACATCGGTGGCGGCCCGCGGCTCCGCGGCGGTCTGAGCCGCCGCCGGCGCGGCGGCAAGCAAGGTCCCGGCTGCGCCGAACGCGCACGCCGTCCCGAATAGAAGCGCCTTCATCTGGCCGTCCCTCCCTGTCAGCCGGTCATTCACGCCGGCTGTGATGGCGGGACGATGCGACGCGCCAAGCGCCCAAGTCAACACTCACTAACGCGAGCGTGAATATCTGCGATCTGCGAAATAGACCGCGATCCGCCCGACCGCAGCGACGGCCGCTCTAGGCCTTCGGCAGGTCGGGCATGAACCGTTCGGCGCTTTCCCAGATCACCACATCGACGCCCTCGCGTTCGACGAAGGGCCAGGCGACCTCCTTGCTCCACAGGAACCAGACCTCGGCGAACACGGCCGAGAGGCTGTAGAGCAGGCCGGCCTCATACGAATAGCTGTCGCCGAAGATGGCCAGCCGGCGCGGATCGGGCGCGTCCGGATTGCAGATCTTCAGCTGCGTGCCGGTGTAGCGCCCGGTCTCAAGCAGCGCCTCATAGCGGTGCGGCATGTCGCCGTTGGCCTGCAGGCGCCCCGCTTCAAAGCTTGGGGGCTCCACGAAGAAATGCTTGGTGAGGTCATGGACGCGAACCTCCCGGGCGTAGGCGAACCGGAGTTTCGCCACGTCCACGTCCACCTGCATCCCCGCAAGCAGCCCGGCCGTGGCCGCCAGCACGCCCGAGGCGCACCAGTGGGAGTCCAGGACATGGAAGACCGGCCCCTCAGCCTTGGCTCTCGCCAGGTCGGCCGCGCAGTAGTGCACCCGGTGCTCCGGCTTCAGGCGGGCGAGCAGTTGCAGAAACGGCCGCTTCGCCCCGGATGGCGGCTGGCGCCAGCGCAGCTCCGGAAGGATCACCTGCTTCTCAGGGACCACGACATTCCAGAGCTCCACGCCAAGCTGCCGGGCCTTCTCCTGACGTTGTTCGAGCAGCGCCGCCCAGGCCGCGAACCACCCCGGCGAAATATCGACCTCGCCCTGGTAGCGCGTTTCCCAGCGGTTGGAGCCCAGGGCGATGAACAGATAACCGCCCAGCCCGGCCGCAGACTGGGAGCCCGGTGATAGGCTCCCGGCGCGCAGATGCACGCTGCCGGCCGCAGCCTTGGCCTCCATCTCGGCGTCAAGCGCCCGGATCTCGGCCTGGGTCAGACGCAGGATCTCTGTCATCGGCGAGGCCCATCTCCTCCCGGGTGAGCGGCAGCGAAGCTTAGGACAAGCGCCGCGATTCTGTCGGCGGAGCGGCCGCCGACCAGATCACAAATGTTCCGGCTTGATAGTCCCCGCCAGGCGCGCACCGCCTGGGGCGCGAGATGATCGGCGATCCGCGGGGTGCTATGCGGCGTTAACGACGCACCGTTGCACTTGGCCACGGCACGACTCCCCCCCGATAACGTTAGCGGGATGAGCGACACTCTGCTCCGCGCCTGCGCTTGTGGTAGTCGAAGAAGACGAACGCCCCCTGTTTTCGCTCAGCCGATGGAAGAGATCGGGGCCGGCAAGGCCCTCCCCCGAAGTCGAGCGATGTAGCCGTCAAAATCGGCTTCAAGATTGGCAAGAATCTCAGCCGCTATGGGTTCATTGTCGCGCACAACCTTCTCCATCAACTCCGCCTTAGGTGCCTTCGGTCGTTCGCGTCGCGCGCGCCAAGTCCGCCCAAAATAGCTTCGGGCGGCTTCCCGCACCGTAGTGGAAGACCCGATCCCCGTAGATGCCAGCCATGATGTGATGCGGATTCCAGATGTTCGTGCGAAGCAGCGCCTTCCATCGCAAGTGCCGCTCATACGCAAGCAGCCCGAAGGCAGCCCCCGTATCGAACCGGTGTTGCCCGGTGGCCTTATAATATGCCCTCGTTCGAGAGGTGAGCGGGAGCGGCGCGAACGTCAAATCCTCAAGCTCCCACAATTCGCGCGCGAAAAACATAAAGCTCGGGTGAGGTGCCGACGTATCGCCGTTCTCGCGACGCAGAACCGCGACCATACTCACACCTTGCTGTAGCTCTGCAACGCAACTCTCGAGCCAAGAAGTGGCCACTGGGAAACTGTCGACGTCTAGGGTCGCAATGTATTCCGAACCGGCTTGCACTGCGCGATTGACGAGCTGATCAAGGTAATAAGCATGCTCCGCGGAGCCGCGGAGCCCCGTTGGCTCGACGTCGCAGAGCCGAACATACGACCTACTGCGAAGATGATCGCGATACTTAGAAGCCAATCGCGGGGCGGCGGCATAGACGGTGAATGGCACGCCACCAGAGCAGCGCTCAAGCTGGGCAAGATGGCGGAAAAATAGGCCATCCATGGCCTCATCGACGAGATAGACAACGCAAATGGCGATCATGAAAGCGCGGGCTGAGTCAGAAGAAGCAGGAAGGCTAGACGCGATGGCCTAAAGCGTCACCGCAGAATGCTACCATTACTGTGCGCATGTAGGCGTCTAGAGCGAGGATCAACTCGTCCCGGCTCCGCGGCCGGTTGCGAGCCCCGATGCGTCAGCTTCTTTCACAACGATAAATTTTAGATCGCGGAGCACCTTCGAGACCGTTTGTTTCCCCCGGAGAACTCGGAAGGCCTCAGCGGCTTGCAGCCAGGGAGGCCAGGATGTTCAGCATCAAGCGCCCCTCGGAGGCGGTCGAATTAATATGCTGCTGAAGGCAACGGAATCCGACGTCCTCCCCCGTTATCGCGTCGATGATCTTCCGGAGGCAGTGAAACGATCAAGAACCGCCTCAAAGAACTCGAAACAGGAGCAGGCTAATCTGGCGCAACGCCTCGCTGAGACCAGTCAAGCCCCTCAGCCGGTGGCGATCCACCCCGCTGCTGCCGATCACTACGCGCGGATGGTGGCGGATCTCGAGGCAAACCTCCCGGAAACGGCGCGGGGGAACACGGAAGCCGCCCGTCGCACAAAAGACGCGGTTCGTGGATTGATCGACCGCGTGCTCATCAATCCGGTCTCAGACGAGCGGGGGGCTGAACTTGACATCACCGTCGAAGGGACGCTGCGAGACCTCCTGACCGAGCGTTCCAAGAACGCTCGGTCTGGAGCCGTGGTAGCTGGGGGCGGGCTCGAACCGCCGACCTGTGGGTTATGAATCCACCGCTCTAACCAGCTGAGCTACCCAGCCACGGTCGCCTCAAGCGAGGTGGGGCTTATAGGGGTTCATCTTCACCGCTTCAAGCGCTTGGGCTTCGGCGATTTGCACAATAGGGTCGCGGCCGCGATGAGCGTCCTCCACCTCCTGGGAACGGCCGGCGACGGCGGGGCCGAGACCTACTTCGTCAGCCTCGTGGAGGCCCTGGCCCGGGCGGGCGTGCCCCAGGCCGCCGCCATCCGCCGCCACCCCGACCGCGAGGCCCGGCTGAAGGCCGCCGGGGTCCCGGTTCGCGCCCTACCCTTCGGCGGGCCGGTGGACATCATCACCCGCCCGGCCACGGCGGGATTCGCCACGGTCCACGGGGCGAAGGTGGCTCTGGCCTGGATGAATCGCGCCGCTCGCCACACGCCGCGGGGGCCGCGGCACGGCGGCTGGGCCCGGATCGGCCGGCTCGGCGGCTACTACAACCTCAAATACTACCGGAACTTCGACCACCTGGTGGCCAACACCGAGGACATCGCCGACTGGATCGTGGCCCGGGGCTGGCCCGCAGGGAAGGTGAGCTGCATCCCCAACTTCGCCGCTGCGCCCAGCGACGTGCCGCCCCTGGACAGGGCGAGCCTCGACACGCCGAAGGACGCGCCCCTGCTGCTGGGCATGGGTCGCCTGCACGAATCAAAGGCCCACGACATCTCGCTGCAGGCCCTCACCCGCCTGCCGGACGCCTATCTGTGGATCGCCGGCGCCGGCCCGCTGGAGGCCAAGCTGCACGGCATGGCCGCGGCCCTGGGAGTCGCGGACCGGGTGCGGTTCCTCGGCTGGCGCACAGATCCTTCGGCGCTCTATCGGGCCGCCGATGTCTGCGTCTTCCCCTCGCGCTACGAGCCGCTCGGCAATGTGGTGATCCAGGCCTGGGCCCACGGCCTGCCGGTGGTCGCCGCCGAATCGCAGGGCCCGAAGACGCTGATCACCCCCGGCAAGGACGGCCTGCTGACGCCCGTGGACGATCCCGACGCCCTGGCCGAGGCCGTCCGTCAGGTTCTGGATGACTCCGTGCTCGCCTCCCGCATGACCCGCAATGGCGAACTGCGGGTGGAGACCGACTTTTCCGAAGCCGCCGTCGTCGCCCGCTGGAAGCGCCTCTTCGCCGACTTCGGGGCCGCCTGATGTGCGGCATCGCCGGCCAGCTCGGGGGCCAGCTTGGGAGCAAGCCCGTCGCCGAGCGGATGATCGCCGCCCTTGGCCACCGGGGCCCGGACGGCGTGCGGCTGGAACAACAGGCCGACGCAGCCCTCGCGCACGCCCGCCTCTCGATCATCGACCTGGAATGCGGCTGGCAGCCGCTGCACGCCGCGGGCGGCGTGGTGGTCGGCAATGGCGAAATCTACAACTACCTGGAGCTCGTTCAGGCGCACGGCCTCGAACCGGACACGGGCTCGGACTTCGAGCCCCTGCTGCATCTCTACGCCCGGGAAGGCGAGGCCGCGTTCGAGCGGCTGCGGGGGATGTACGCCTTCTGCCTGATCGGACCCGACGGCCGCGCCTTCCTGGCCCGTGACCCTTTCGGCATCAAGCCGCTCTACATCATGGAGCACGCCGGAGGCCTGGCCTTCGCCTCCGAGCCCCGGGCCTTCTTCGCCGCCGGGCTGATGCGCCCCGAACTCGACCCGGAGGCCGCCCGGGAGCTGCTGGGCTTCAACTACACTGTGGGCGAACGCACGCCCTACCAGGGCCTGCGCCGCCTCGCCCCCGGCGAGGTGGTCGAGGTGCGCGGCGGCCGCATCGTCGGCGGCTGGCGCGCCCCCAGGCTTCCCGCGCCCAGGACTGTCGCCCGAAACGAAAACGAACTCCTCGACCAGCTCGACGCGGTGCTTGAGGACAGCGTGCGCGTCCACCAGCGCTCGGACGCCCCCTACGGCCTGTTCCTTTCAGGGGGCGTCGACAGCGCCGTCATCGCCACCCTGATGAGCCGGCTGAATCAGCGTCCCGTCACCGCCCTTACCTGCGGCTTCGAGGTCGAAGGCGCGGCCGACGAGCGCGCCCAGGCCGAGCGGGTGGCGCGGGCCCTGAATCTCGACTGGCGCGAGATCCGATTCGGGGAGGCCGACTTCTGGCGGATTCTGCCCCAGGCGGCCTGGGCCCTGGACGATCCCACCGCCGACTACGCCACCCTGCCCACCTGTCGGCTCGCCGAGGCCGCCAAGGGCGTGCTCACGGTCGCCCTCACCGGCGAAGGCGGCGATGAGCTGTTCGCCGGCTATGGGCGCTATCGCCGCGCGCTGCGCCCGGCCTGGCTGGGCGGACGGCCCGCCGAGCCTCGGGGCGCCGATGCGGCCGCCCTTTCCGCCTGGCGCGCCGCGGCCAAGCCGCCGCCCGGCCTCTCGCCCCTGCAGCAGGCTCAATGGGCCGACATCGCCACCTGGCTGCCCAACGACCTGCTGCTCAAGCTGGATCGGTGCCTGATGGCCCACGGCCTGGAAGGACGCACGCCCTTCCTCGACCCCGAGGTGGCCCGGTTCGCCTGGAGCCTGCCCGACGCCGCCAAGGTGCGCGGCGGCTACGGCAAGTGGATCCTGCGCAAGTGGCTGGAGCGCGCCTGCCCCGCGGCCCAGCCCTGGGCGAAGAAGCAGGGCTTCACCGTGCCGGTGGACGCCTGGATCGCCCCGCGGGCGAGGGACATCGCCGCCCGCATCGGCGAGGTGGAGGCCGTCCGCCGCGTGATCCCCGACGCCGCCGCGGTGATGCGCGAGGGCGACCAGGCGCGGCGCTGGCCGTTACTGTTCTTCGCCGTTTGGGCACGAATCCATCTCGAGAACGCTTCTCCCGACGACGCCCTCGCATCCCTGCTCGGAGGCCCCGCCTGATGACGCCCAAGACGCTGACCTTCGCCGCCGCCGGAGCCCTGCTGCTCGCCGCTTGCGGGGGAGAGCCCAGCAGCGCCCAGTCGGGCGGCCAATCCGGCGGCCAGTCCAGCGGCCAGCCGGCGCCCTATGAGACCCGCCCGGCCAACGGCCAGGGGCAGCAGCCGGCCTTTCCCGGCCAGACCCGCGCCCCCGAACTGAAGGCCAATGTGGCCTATGAGGTCAGCGACTATGTCACCGGCCTCGCCAAGCCCTGGGCCATGGCCTTTACGCCGGACGGCGCCCTGCTGATCACCGAACGGCCCGGCCGACTGCGGCTGTTCAAGGACGGGCGACTGTCCGCCCCCATCACGGGCGTGCCGCAGGTGGACGCCCGCGACCAGGGCGGCCTGCAGGGGCTGGCCCTCGATCCCGGCTTTGCCGAAAACGGACTGATCTATCTGGCCTATGCCGAACCCAAGGGCGCCGGGACGAACAACGCCGCTGTCGCCCGGGCGCGACTGGTGACCACCGGCGGCGCGCCGCGCCTGGAGGACGTGCAGGTGATCTGGCGTCAGGCGCCCTCCCTGGCCTCCACCAAGCACTTCGGCGGCCGGCTCGTGTTCGGCCGCGACGGCAAGCTGTTCATCACCGGCGGCGAGCGCTCCATCATCGAGGGGCGGATGCAGGCCCAGCGGATGGAGGGCACGCTCGGCAAGGTCGTTCGCATCAACACCGACGGCTCGATTCCGGACGACAATCCCTTCGTCGGCCAGGCCGGGGTGAAGCCCGAGATCTTCTCCATCGGCCACCGCAACGTCCTCGGCGCGGCGCTCCATCCCCGCACGGGCGAACTCTGGGCGGTGGAGCACGGCGCCCGCGGCGGCGACGAGCTGAACATCGTGCGCAAGGGCAAGGACTACGGCTGGCCCACCATCGCCTACGGCATCGAATATGCCGGCGGCCCGATCACCGGGGGCATCACCCAGAAGCCGGGCATGGAACAACCCATCTACTACTGGGATCCGGTGCTCGCCCCCGGCGGCATGGCCTTCTACGAGGCCGACGCCGCTGCGGCCTGGAAGGGCAGTCTCTTCATCGCCGGTCTCGCCCCCAAGAATCTCGCCCGCCTCACCCTCGACGGCGACAAGGTGGTGGGCGAGGAGCGCCTGCTCACCGAGGTGGGCGAACGCCTGCGCGACGTCATCGTCGGCCCCGACGGGGCGCTCTATGTGGCCACCGACAACGACCAGGGCCGCATTCTGCGCGTGGCGCCCAAGCCCTAGCGCCGCATCTAGCCGCCGCGCCCGTACTTCGCGCCGAGGTCCGCGGCGACCGCCTCGAACTCGGCGATCGTCTCGGCGATGATCTCGGCCACCGGCTTGATGCTGTCGATGCGCCCGGCCACCTGGCCCGAGAGGGCGATGGCCGCCTCCATGTCGCCGCCGAAGTAGAGGTCGAGCACCCGGGCCATCTCGCCCATGATGTTCTCCGGCGGCTCCAGCTCCAGGCGGCTGGTCCGCTCGGTGCGCAGGGCCCGCAGCGCCGGCCCCGGCCCGTGCCGGTTCAGGAACACGGTGTCGGTCTCCCTGGCGGCGATGATGGCCTGCTTCCAGTTCTCGTGGACCGGGCTCTCGGACGCCGAGACCATCCGGGTGCCCATCTGCACGCCCTCGGCGCCCAGGGCGAAGGCTGCGGCCATGCTGCGGCCGTCCGTGATCCCGCCCGCCGCGATCACGGGCAGGGTGGTCTTCGAACAGACCAGCGGCAGCAGGACCATGGTCGCCACCTCGCGGCTGTTCTTGAAGCCGCCCCCCTCGCCGCCCTCGACTACCAGGCCGTCGACACCCGCCGCGATCGCCTTCTCGGCGGCCGCCAGAGAGGGCACCACATGGAAGACCGTCAGCCCCTTGCTCTTCAGCGCGTCGCAGTAGCGGTTGGGATCGCCCGCCGAGGTGGTCACGAACCTCACGCCCTGGTCGGCCACGAAGCTGACGATGTCCGGATCGCGGACAAAGGCCTGGGCGACATTGATGCCCCACGGCTTGTCGGTGAGGCCCTTCATCTTCCGCACCTCCTCGCGCACCTCGTCGAGGCGTCCGGAAGAGGTCTCGATGATGCCGAGCCCGCCGGCGTTCGACACGGCGCTGGCCAGCTGCGCCCGGGCGATCCAGCCCATGGGCGCCTGCACGATGGGATACTGCACGCCCAGAAGGTCGGTGATGCGGTTCTTCATGTTTCGCTCCCTGGGGCCGAGTAGAGCCCGGTGACGCCGGGGAAGCCAAACCGGCCCTCTGGTCGGCTGGGCCTACAGCCCGAGCCGGGCGGCCACTTCCTCGCCGATGGCCAGGGACGAAGTCAGGCCGGGGCTCTCGATACCGAACAGAGCCACAAGGCCGGGCAGGCCATGGGCCGCCTCGCCGTCGATGCGGAAGTCCGGCTGCGGCTCGCCCGGCCCGTGCAGCTTGGGGCGGACGCCGGCGTAGTCGGGCGCCAGGGCGCCGTCCGGCAGACCGGGCCAGAACTTGCGGATGTAGCGGTAGAACTCGCCGGCGGCGGCCGGGTCTACCGAATAGTCCGGCGCGTCCACATAGCTCAGGTCCGGGCCGAACACAGCCTGACCGCCGAGGTCCCGGCGGTAATGGGTGCCGAGGGCGCCGGGGATCGGCGGCGGATAGACCAGCCGGGCGAAGGGGGCCTTGCCCTGCAGGCGGAAGTACATCCCCTTGCCGAAGTGGGCCTTCGGGATCAGATCCGCGGGAAAGCCCTCGACCCGCCCCGCCACGTCCTGGGCGGAGAGCCCCGGCGCGGTCACCAGATGGCGGCAGGTCAGCCGCGTCGGCTCGGCCCCGCCGGCCCGCACCTCGAAGCCGCCGCCGCTTAGGGGCGCGGCCCCCTCGAAGGGCGTCGAGACGACCACCGCCCCGCCCGCCGCCTCGATCTCGCCCTGCATCGCCAGCATGTAGCCGTGGCTGTCGAACACGCCGCTCTGGGGCGAGAGAAGCGCGCCTTCGCAGGCGAGTTCCGGCTCCAGCGCCAGGGCTTCGGCCCTGGAGAGCCGCGACATCTCCTCGACATCATTGGCCCCGGCCTGTTCGAGGATGGCGTCCAGGCGCGGCAGTTCCTCAATGCTGGTCGCCACCACCAACTTGCCGCAGCGGTCGTAGGCGACCTGGTGGGCGTCAAGGAAGGCGTAGAGCATCCGGCGTCCGGCCACGCACAACCGCGCCTTCAGCGATCCGGTGGGATAGTAGAGGCCGCCGTGGATCACCTCGGAATTGCGCGAGGAGACGCCCTGGCCGATGGCGGCCTCCCGCTCCAGCACGGCCACCACCAGGCCGCGCCGGGACAAGGCCAGGCCGCAAGCCAGCCCGACGGCGCCCGCGCCCACGACCACCGCATCGAAATCGAACTCGGCCATGCGTCCGGCCTAACGCGCCAGGCCGCGGTTGGAAACCGCAAGTCCCGCCGGCGCGGGGGGTTCTTTTTGCCGGAGCAGGCTCTACCTTGCCCGCCATAACCAGAACCTGCCCGGGGGAAACCACATGCGTCCGTTCCTTCTCGCCGCCGCTGCAGCGGCCCTTCTCGCCGCGCCCGCCGCCGCCCAGCAGGCGCTGAAGCCCGACACGCCCTCGATCCTCGTCTGGTCGCCCGAGCAGCAGAAGGCCTGGTACCCCGCCATCGAGACGGTCTACCGCGTCAACACCATCAAGGCCGGCGAGGCCAAACCCCTGCCGCGGGCCGAGCGGATGCTGCCCGACGCCCTGTCGGACGAATACGTGGCCAGGGAGAACGTCTCGGGCTTCCTGGTCCTGAAGGACGGCAAGATCATCGCCGAGCGCTACGGCCTCGGCCGCAAGCCCGAGGACCGCTGGACCAGCTTCTCGGTGGCCAAGTCGGTGACCTCCACCCTGGTCGGCGCGGCCATCGCGGACGGCAAGATCGCCTCGGTGAACGCGCCGGTGACCGACTACATCCCCGAGCTGAGGGGCTCTGGCTACGACGGTGTCACCGTCCGCCAGCTGCTGATGATGTCCTCGGGCGTGAAGTGGAACGAGGACTACACCGACCCCAATTCCGATGTCGCCCGCGCCGGATCGGCGATCCTGGAGCCCGGCGTCAATCCGCTGGTCAGCTACATGCGCAAGCTGCCCCGGGCCAACGAGCCCGGGACCCGGTTCACCTACAACACCGGCGAGACTGACCTTGTGGGCGTCCTGGTGTCCAACGCCGTGGGCAAGAGCCTGTCCGAGTACGCCTCGGAAAAGATCTGGAAGCCCTATGGCATGGAGCGCGACGCCATCTGGGTGACCGACCTGGCCGGCCATGAGCGCGGCGGCTGCTGCATCTCCATGACCCTGCGCGACTACGGCCGGCTCGGCCAGTTCCTGCTGGACGGCGGCAAGGCCGGGGACAAGCAGGTGGTCCCGCCCGAGTTCGTCCGGGAAGCCACCACGCCGCAGATCACCAACGGCGCGCCCGAGCGCGGCTATGGCTATTTCTGGTGGATGCCGGCGAGCGGCGCCTTCGAGGGCCGCGGCATCTTCGGACAGTCGGTCACCGTCTTCCCCGAGGACCGGCTCGTGATTGTGCTCAACGCCGCCTGGCCCGAAGCCACCAGCCGCGACCGCTCCATCGCCCGCACCGTCTTCATCAACGCCGTGCGGGCGGCGGCGAGGGACTTCTAGGGCGGCGCGAGGCGCTTCGACTTCGGCGGCGCCGGGCGGGGTGTTGTAGGGGCTGTGAGCCTTTCGTCACCCTGGCCGTTGAGCCTTTCCATGCCGTCCCGCACCGCCCTTCTCGTCCGCAACGGCGCCAACCCGGCCGACTGGCTCGCCGCCGTGACCGAGCGGCTCGGGGCGGCGGGGATCACTGTCCGCGACGTGCCGACCCGTTCGGCCCAGGCCTGCCGAGCCGCCATCGCCGAGGCAG